>Ga0181520_10004084_pt1 | contig 24899 bp, 23 predicted proteins | sample PEATcosm2014_Bin_29_FD_132451 | JGI IMG/M metagenome (GOLD analysis project Ga0181520, IMG submission 132451) | Peatland microbial communities from MTU Mesocosm Facility, Houghton, MI, USA - PEATcosm2014_Bin02_30_metaG | ecosystem: Environmental > Terrestrial > Soil > Wetlands > Peat | place...
CTATTTCCATCCTGTCATTATTAACAGCTCTTATCATGAAAAATAAGGATGAGGAAAGGAAAAGCATGCCTTGCTGCTCCCCATATCCGAGGCTTAGCCATATGGGGAACTGTGCGCCCAACAGGCTCAAAAATACGAAGATTAAGGATTCCGGAACGGAAAACCCGCCGTCTTTCATGGATCGGTATAAAAAAAAGCTTGTGCTGACAAAAACCACAATATTGACTGCCTGATAAGGCCAGTAATTCAAGCCGAACAGTTTCGCCTGAACGATCCTCGAAATCATGGAGACATAGCCTAAAGTCCTGAGATCATGGACATATTTAAACAAAAAGTTAATAAAATTTCCTAAGTTAACCTTATTTTTAAAGTCAACTATCTGATGATCATTTGCCAGCAGAAAACCTGAATTTATGGCCCCCGTCAATACAATCAGTATAAGCCCGACAGACAGAAACAATAAAACAATGATCACATCCATGTGTTTTTTAATGAACAGCATCACTTTATAATCCTCAATTATATCATTGCGTTTTCCTAATGCATTCAAGCCATATTTTATCAGCCTTATCAGGGCAAGTCAACATAAATTCCATCTCATAAATTATCCGATTTATTTGACCGAATAGCTTCTTACTTCTAAAATAAGCGGTCTTATTTTAAGGAATGTATATGATTCCGTTTAATAAACCTCTGGTTATCGGAAAAGAGCTGGGCTATATTAAAGATGCCATGAAGAAGCAGAAATTATGCGGTGACGGTTATTACACGCATAGATGCTGTGTCATGATAGAAGAGAAAATGAATTGCCAGAAAACGCTGCTTACAACTTCATGCACTCATTCACTTGAAATGTGCGCGCTTCTGATAGATATTATGCCCGGCGATGAAGTGATTATGCCCTCTTTTACATTTGTTTCGACGGCTAATGCTTTTGTTCTCCGCGGAGCAAAAATCATTTTCGTCGATATCCGGCCTGACACCATGAATATTGATGAAAAACTGATTGAAGCAGCCATTACAAAAAAAACAAAAGCAATAGTTGTGGTCCATTATGCCGGTGTGGCTTGTGAGATGGATGATATTATGAAAATCTCCAAAAAATATAATTTGCCGGTGATTGAGGATGCCGCCCAGGGTTTCGGTTCAAAATATAATGGGTCGTTTCTGGGGACAATAGGAGTCTTGGGCAACTTCAGCTTTCATGAAACCAAGAATATTACCTGCGGCGAGGGCGGAGCGCTTCTTATAAATAACGGAATATTCAATGAATATGCCGAGATAATAAGGGAAAAGGGTACAAACCGGTCGAAATTCTGGCGCGGTGAAGTTGATAAATATACATGGGTTGAAGCCGGTTCGAGCTATCTGCCGTCTGAATTAAACGCAGCGTTTTTAACAGCGCAGCTTGAAAAAATGGAGACTATCAATAATAACAGGCTTATGTCATGGAAACGGTACTATGATAGATTGATTACTCTCCGGGACAAGGGATATTTAGACCTTCCGGTGATCCCTGAAAATTGCATCCAAAACGGCCATATGTTCTATATAAAATGCAGGGATGAAGAAATGAGGGATGTATTGATAAATTTTCTGAAAACACATGGAATCAACAGCGTTTTTCATTATATACCGCTTCATAGTTCTCCGGCCGGCATGAAATACGGGGAATTCCGAGGCGAAGACCGCTGGACTACAAAAGAAAGCTCCCGGCTGATCCGACTGCCGATGTGGTATGGCCTTAAGAAAAAAGACATTGATTATATTGCCGGCGTTATCAGCAAGTTTTTTGAAGGCCATGATAAAACAAATGATTAGCTGTTTATTAAAATACAAAAAAACTATATACGCAATATGTTCATTATCAGCAGGCTTAATCCTGGTTTTATATTTCCTGTTTTTCGGCAGCATCGGATTTTCCGGTAAAGCAAATCTGTTTCACTTGCTGCAGATTGTTTATATATTTTTACTAGTAAACTTTGTCTTTTATGTTATTTTTACGGTAGTTTCAGGCAATTTCAAGGGAAAAGCCGCTTTTATACTTTTTCTCACAATACTATTTTATACCCTTATCTGGACTACCCAGGGGATTGACTTTACCGATGAGGGTTATCAATTATCCAAGTCATGGTTTATGCTTCATGGGCTGTGGAAGGAAAATATCAATATTGTCTGGTTCACAGATTTTGTAAGCGGTTTATGGCTGAGTATAATCGGCGTCCCATCCCTTTTATGGGCAAGGGCCGGATTTGCGCTTCTCACTTCGCTGACAGCCTATTTTACATTTAAATTATTCTGTAAATATTTCAGCATTGTTCCGTCATTCTTCATGGTTCTGCCGCCGGTGTTTCTTTTGCTTATATTCAGCGCTCAGACTATTAATTATAACAATTTTCCGGTATTACTGGTAATACTGGGTATATTCTGCATGAGTTTTATGATCGAAGAGGGGAAAAATCCTAATATTTATGGCATTTTATCGGGCATATTTTTCAGCCTTGCTGTTTTTGCACGGATATCGTTTATCCTTTTTCCTTTTATGGCTTTTCTTTATCTGATTATAGATTCCTTTTTTTACATGAAGGACTTTAAAAAATTACTGAATAACATTTCGGTTGTTTTTTACGGATTGATTATTGGCTTTTCGGGGGCTTTCCTGATCCTTTACTTTACAAATTCTGTTTCAGCATATATTGATTTTATAAGGGAAAATATGTTCGAAAGAAATCCTGTTAAAATTGTTACCAACAGGCCCTTTTTTTCAACGATAAGGAATAATCTTTATGATTTTGCTGGGATGATCAGGCTGTCAATAAAGTGGCTTCCGGTATTGATATTTTCCGGATTAATTACAGCGGTTAAAAATAAAAAAATGGCTGTATTAATTTCTGTAATAATGCTTCCCTTACTGCTCGATTCAGCTTTAAACATCGAAAATAAAACATGGTATAATTACATATTGGGTGTTGTGACCGCATGTTTTATCATTTACATTTTAAATTATTTGAGGGACGACTGGAAGAAAGTTACAAGGGTGAAACTATTTTTATCTTTCTGGGCACTTATTTTATTGGTTATTTCTCATCTTGGTACAGGTAATGATATAATCCAGGTATTTATTACCGGCGGCATGTTCCTGTTTATGCCTCTTTGTCTCCTCTCATTTATGAGCATTGATATTAATTTCAGCAAGCATCCGGACAGTTTCAAATACGTTTCTGTTATCTTATTAATTTCTTTATTAATATCATCGGTAATTCTTAAATACGGATACGTCTACAGGGATGATCAGAGGAAAAATTTAAACACAATGTTCATGTCGGATCCTTTATTCGGAATTTTCAGCACCAGGGACAGGGTTTTATCCCTTGATAATATTCTTACAGTTATTAATAACAATATGGGTGATAAACAAAAAACTCTGCTCTGCCTGGATTATATGCCGATGCTTCCCTATATATCAGGATATAAATATTTTATAATCCCGGATTATGCTGAATATAGTTTAAATCCGGGATATGCTCCTCCCGAAGTGATTGAGAGAGCCCTTGGAAAGCCTATAGAGGGCGTAAAGCCGGGATTAATCGTTTTTAATTTTCAGAGTTTCGCCCTCAATTGGCCCGATGCGGATGCCCTTGACTTAAAAGAAATACCCAGGAATTACTATGTCAGTTTTATTAAAAAAAACGGTTATAAAAAAATATATTCAGACAGGATGTTTGAACTTTACAGGCAATGACGCATAAGCCGGCTTTTCTGGATTAATCGGGTTTTTCTCTTTAAAATAACTGGTTATATAATAGTAGGAGTCTTCAGTACTGATATGGATAAAGATAAAAGCTGGACCGATATTATCAAACCCAGGGCGGGTGTTCTCAATTTAAACCTGGGAGAAATATGGCATTACAGGGACCTGATCATTCTTTTTATAAAGAGGAATTTTTCTATTCAATACAAGCAGTCTATCCTCGGCCCGTTATGGTTTTTCATACAGCCCCTTATGACTACTGTTGTATTTACGGTAATATTCGGGAGTATTGCCAAGATTTCAACAGACGGCACTCCGCAGATCCTTTTTTATATGGCAGGAACTATCATGTGGAGTTATTTTGCGAACTGCCTTAACAGCACTTCCGACACGTTTATAGTAAATGCAGCAATTTTCGGAAAGGTCTATTTCCCGAGACTTACAGTGCCTATTTCAACTGTCCTTACAAATATACTGACATTCCTGATACAATTTTTGACTTTCATTGCCTTTCTGGTCTATTATCAGCTTCATGGCGAGTCTTTAAAACCCAACATATATATGCTGTTAAGCCCGTTTCTCCTTATAGAGATGGCTGCCCTGGGAATGGGCGTCGGGATCTGGGTTTCATCTCTTACAACCAAATACAGGGACCTCCGATTCCTGGTAGTATTCGGCGTCCAGCTGTGGATGTATGCCACGCCGGTTGTTTATCCGATGTCGATAATTCCTGAAAAATGGAGGTTTCTAATGGGGCTGAACCCGATGGCCCCGATTCTTGAATCTTTCAGGTATGCTTTCCTCGGGAGGGGGACAGTCACTTTTATTGAGCTATTGACAAGCGGTATTGTAACCCTGATAATACTTTCATCTGGAATATTGATTTTCAACAGGGTAGAAAAAAACTTTATGGATATAGTTTAATATGAATAACCTGGTAATTAAATCGGAAAATCTGTATAAAAGATACATGCTTGGAACTATAGGGTATGGAACAATCAGCCATGATATGCAGAGCTGGTGGGCCAGGTTCAGGGGAAAAGAAGATCCGAATATGCCGCTTCATCTCAGGGGGAAAAATATCAATGAGGATTTCTGGGCATTAAAAGACATCTCCTTTGAAATCAAACAGGGAGACAGGGTCGGGATTATCGGCAGGAACGGCGCAGGTAAATCGACACTGCTCAAGATTTTATCGAAAGTCACAAGCCCTACATCCGGTGAAATCAAGATCAGGGGAAGAATAGCAAGCCTTCTTGAAGTAGGAACGGGGTTTCATCCGGAGCTGACAGGCAGGGAAAATATATACCTCAATGGCGCGATTATGGGTATGAAAAAAAGGGAAATCGATCGCAAACTTGATGAAATTGTTTCATTTGCGGAGGTAGAGAAATTTATCGATACCCCTGTAAAGCGTTATTCTTCCGGAATGTACGTAAGGCTTGCGTTTGCTGTTGCCGCTCATCTGGAGCCTGATATTTTAATTATCGATGAAGTACTTGCCGTCGGCGATGCCCAATTCCAGAAAAAATGCCTCGGTAAAATGGAGGATGTTAGCAAGAACGAGGGCAGGACTCTTCTTTTTGTAAGCCATAATCTGCTTTCAGTAAGCAGCCTTTGCAATAAGGGAATTTTATTAAACGACGGCAAAATTGTTTTCGATGGAGATGCTAAACAGGCTATAAACAAGTATATCGAGTTCAACCGCGATATAACGAGCATATCGCTTATCGAGCGTGATGACAGGATCGGCGAAGGCAGCCTGATGTTTCAAAAGGTCTGGCTTGAAAACGAAGAAGGTGAAATAATCAATACTATAAAAAGCGGGGAAAGCATTCAAATTGTCCTGGAATATATAACAAATACCGACAAAAATCATTCGAACCTGTCTGTCGCATGCGCTTTGAAAGATAATATGGGCAATCAGCTCGGCGATTTATGGAACGAATCCTGCGGCGATCATTGGGAAAAGATCCCTTCAAAAGGTAAAGTCCGCTGCATTTTAAAAAAATTGCCCCTTAATGAAGGGCGGTATTATTTTAATGTTTGCGCGAGATTGAATAATATTATTCAGGATTTTATACTGGATATCGGTTATTTTGATGTTGAAGCAGGGGATTTTTTCGGAACAGGAAGACTGCCTGATAAGAATCAGGGTATTTTTCTATTCGACCAGATATGGGACCTTGAACCCATAGATCAGGACAAATAGATGTGCGGCATAGCCGGATTATTTAACTCCTGCGGAAGCAGGATCGACAGGGCTGTAATCAAGCGAATGACCGATGCTATCAGCCACAGGGGACCGGATGATGAAGGGTTTTATATAAAAAACAACTTTGCCATGGGGCACAGGCGGCTGTCGATAATCGATCTATCGGGTTCCGGACATCAGCCGATGACATTCGAAAACTCGGGATTATGGATTGTTTATAATGGAGAGATATACAATTATATAGAACTACGTAAGGAATTGGAATCTGCAGGCTTCAAATTCAGAACCCGGAGTGATACCGAAGTTCTTCTTGCATCGTATATGCATTGGGGAGTAAACGCATTTCAGCGTTTTAACGGGATGTGGGCAATTGCGATCTATGATGAAAAAAGACGGTCTTTGCTGCTTTGCCGCGACCGTTATGGAATTAAACCACTTTACTATTATCATAGAAACGGATATTTCGGCTTCGCATCGGAATACAAAGCCTTCCTGGCGGTTGCCGGGGAAATCGGCCTGGATATAGATGAAGCCGGCTTTGCAACAGCAGTTTCAGATCCATTAAGGCTTGAAAGCTCAGGTTTTTCATTACTTAAGGGCGTCAGCAACCTGCAGCCGGGAATGTATCTGTCGGCTGATTTAACAGCCATGGAAATATCAAAAATATCATGGTGGAGAACGATTGATCATCTGTATGATGTCCCCGGAGATATTACCACGCAAAAAGAGATGTTTTTCTCGATTTTTGAAGATTCATGCCGGCTCCGGATGAGATCCGATGTTCCTATCGGCACATCATTAAGCGGAGGGCTGGATTCCAGCAGTGTAGTGAGCGTATTGCACAGGATCAATCCTGGAAATAACATAACATTTGTTCACAGGTATCCCGGTTCTTTCCTGGATGAAACCGAATATGCCGGGATAGTTGCTGAATCAAACGGCTTGAAGATCAATTATGTCGATGCGGTTGAAGAAGACTTTGACGATATCGACAGTTTTATATACAGCTTTGAAAGCATATATTTCGGCATGCCTGACAGCCCGTTCAGGATATATAAATCCCAGAGAAATAATGGAATAATTGTCACTCTTGACGGGCATGGAGCCGACGAGATGCTTGGCGGATATATCTGGTATCTTGACGGAATGATCGATAATTTAAACCCATTTTTACAGAAAAAACGCATCATGGATATTTTGAGCATCAAAAGGTCCCTTTACCCCTCAAACAGCCCTGGCGGCGTTCCGATAACTGATATCAGGGAATATCAGCACAAATTTTTAAAGAAAATTAATCCTGCCATTTTTCTAATGAAATCAGCTGTTCAAAGTCCTTTGGTCAGATCATTAAAAAGACTGATCAAAAAACAGCTGCACATGCCTGTTATTGAAGAGAATATTTTTAATAATGGTATTAAGCTGTACAATAGCATCAATACAAAATTACCTGCAGACTGGTCTTACCTGCAAAAAACACTGTATACTGATTTTCACCACACATTGCTTCCCCGGATATTAAGGAATTTTGATTTAACATCAATGGCCAATGGAATTGAAATCCGGATGCCTTTTATGGATTACAGGCTTGTTAATTTCTGTTTTTCTCTTCCCGATGAAAGCAGGATCGGGGACGGCTTTACCAAGAATATTCTGAGAAAAGCAATGGAAGGAATTTTAGATGACAGGGTAAGGCTGAGGAAAACTAAAATAGGATTCAACTCGCCGGTTTCAGATCTGCTTCTGAATCAGCTCAAACCTTGGGCGGCGGATATTCTTGAATCTAATGATTATGATATAGATTGTATTAACAAAAAACAGTTCAGAAAATTATATGATCAGAACATCAGAAGCAATCATATGACCTGGGAAGATGCGCTCTCTTTCTGGAAGGTGCTAAGCGCTTTAAAATTAAAAAAAATATTTAATGAAAAAATGGCTTAAATTTCAGGAGAAAACTTTATGCCTTTGAAAATTGCTGTTATAGGATGCGGAAGGATAAGCAGTAAGCATATCGATGCAATTTCTGATAACATAGGAAAATTGACCCCTGTAGCAGTATGCGATACGGTAGTTGAAAGGGCTGTTAAAAGGCAATACGAACTCTGTAAAAGGATTGATTCCGGAGATATTAAGCAATACCAGGATTATAGAAAAATGCTGGAAATTGAAAAGCCCGATATAGTTACAATTGCTACAGAATCCGGATATCATCCTGCAATAGCCATAGATGTATTAAAATCCGGAGGAAATGTCATAGTAGAAAAACCTATGGCTTTATCTGTCAAGGATGCCGAGATGATGATAGCAGCAGCCGGGAGATATAATAAAAAACTCGGGGTCTGCTTTCAAAACAGGTTTAATGCACCTGTCTGGAATTCTTATGAAGCTCTAAAGAAAGGGCGTTTCGGAAAAATGCTACACGGAATGGTCCAGATAAGATGGAACAGGAATGAAGCATATTATAAGGAAGCCGTATGGAGAGGCACATGGGAATTTGACGGCGGAACATTGATGAACCAGTGCACGCATGGTATAGATCTTCTCCAATGGTTTTTAGGCGGCAATATTAAAAGGGTACATGGGGTATTGAGAAGGTATTTACGGCCGATCGAAGCCGAGGATTTCGGGGCGGCTATAGTTGAATTCGAAAATGGGGCCGTAGGGATTATTGAAGGCACAGCAGATGTTTATCCTAAAAATCTGAATGAAACTTTGAGCCTGTTCGGAGAAAAAGGAACGGTTGTCATCGGGGGGCTGGCAGTTAATAAACTCGAAACATGGCGCTTCGAGGACTGTGATAAAATCGGAGATATTGAAGAAAAAGTCGTTAATCCTCTGGAAAAAGATCCTCCCTCCGTATATGGATTCGGCCATTCGGCATTATTTGCCGATTTCATAGATGCCGTTAAGAACAACAGGGAACCGCTTGTAAACGGCGAGGAAGGGAAGAAGACAGTAGGATTGATCCTTGCAATTTATAAGTCAATGAAGGAAGGCAGGCCAGTCGATTATCCGGTCGATTTTAATACAATGTCTATGAAAGGGATATTTCAATAAAATTATGAAAAAAATTATGCGGGTTCTTATAACATCAGCTGGAGTCGCGACAGCAGGAAATGTAATCTCGGCGCTCAGAAAATCGAGCGCTTACAATTATGAGATCCATGCAATTGACATGTCTCAATATGCCGCCGGGCTTTACCTTGCAGACCATTCTTATATTGCGCCTTCTTCAAACGATCCGGGTTATATCAATAAAATCGAGGAAATAATCAGCAAACATGGAATCAATTTTCTTATTCCTCTCCATTCATCTGAGATAGAGCTCTTTTCAAAATCGAAGGAAAGAATAGAAAAAACAAATGTCAGGATGAATATACCGCCCGTCAAAGCAATTCAAACATGCAATGATAAACTTCAGTTTATTCAATTTATGAGGGAAAACAAGTTTTTAATACCGGTGCAGTTCAATAATCCCTCTGAAATTAATAAATATCCTGTGTTTATCAAGCCTGTATCGGGGAGCTCTTCATCCAATTCGTTTAAAATCTGCAATAAGGAAGACCTTGAATATTATTCAAAGAAGTATCCGGGAAGCATCATGCAGGAATTTATCGATGCGCCGGAATATACAATAGACGGACTGGCAGGAATGGATTCAGAGCTTATAGCCTGTGTTCCCAGGTTAAGGATAAAAGTTAAGGACGGTAAAACAGTCGTCGGTAAAACGGAAAATAACGGCTCTATCATCAATGAAATCAGGCATGCAATAAAAATTTTGAAGTATACGGGCCCTTTTAATGCGCAGATCTTCCTGAAGGATCAAAATATTATATTCATAGAAATAAATCCAAGGCTTGCAGCAGGCGGCCTTCCTCTCTCAACAGAATCCGGGGTAAATATTCCCGATTTGATGGTCAGGATTTCTTTTGGAGAAAATCCAGGTTTTCAGGAATTTGAAGACAACCTGGTCATGATACGCTATCTTACAGAGACATTTTCCAGGGGAATAGAATTTGAAAGAATATAAGCATTACATTTTTGATTTTGACGGCACAATCTGTAACCTGGAAGTGGACTGGAATAATCTGCGGAAAGCGGTTCACAGGGAATTCTCGGTCAAATACCATTTTCCGGATCAGTCTTTAATAACAATGATCGATTTAATTTCAAGGAAAAGCTATCCTGACAGGGTAAAAACTGCTGAAATCATCAGGGAATTTGAACAGCCCGGGAAATCCGTAATATTTCAAAAAAGAGATAAAATAATTGATTGGATCTATAATATCGATTATTTTTATATTATTTCCAATAACTTGCATTCAACAGTAGGTATGGTCCTGAAAAAACTGAATCTTATAAGTAAATGCAGGCTGATAATAGGTATAGACGATGTTCCGTTTTCAAAACCTTCTACTGAAAGTTTTTCAAAAATATTGGAATTTACCGGAGATTTTGATAAATCTCATTACATTTATACAGGAGATAGTGAAAATGACAGGATTTTTTCAGATAATTGCGGAATAGATTTTATTGATGCGGAGAAAGTTTAGATGAAAATAAAAGGGAGCAGGATTTTAATAACCGGCGGCGCCGGTTTTATCGGATCGCATGTAGCAGAGTCATTGGTTGAAGCGGGAGCTGAAGTAACAGTTTTTGATAATTTTAGTACTGGATTGATGGATAATATATCACCATGGGAAAAGGAAATTAAAATTATCCGTGGCGATATACTTGATTATCAGAAACTTAAAAATGCGTTTAAAGGTATGGATATTATAAGCCATCATGCCGCCCAACTTGAAATATTTTTATCCTCCTGCCATCCCGAAAAAGATCTGGAAGTAAATACGATTGGTACCTTGAACGTATTGAAGGCATGTAAGGAATCAGGCATAAAGAAATTGATTAACATATCCTCGGCATGCGTTTATGGTCAGACTCAAAATGCCACAAAAGAAAATGATGATCCGACTCCAAATTGGCCTTATGGCGTCAGCAAACTTGCGGCGGAAAAGTATGCAAGAATATTTAACGATTATGAAAATCTCCCTGTAATAAGCCTGAGGTACGGCATAGTATACGGAGAAAGGGAATGGTACAGGAGAGTTTTACCAATATTCCTTAAAAAAATAATTTTAAACCAGCCTCCGGTAGTTTTCGGGGATGGCAGACAGATCCGCGATTTTATTTATGTTAAAGATCTTGTTGAATTTCATAATTTATGCATTGAAAGAGATAATTTAAACGGAGAAGTATTCAATGTCGGCAGCGGAAAACCTACAAGCATCAGTGGATTAGCGGAAACAGCCGTAAAATTGAGCAGTGAAGGTTTGAAAGTCATATATGAAGATACAATAGAAGGTGAATTTTCCAAATTAGTTCCCGAAAAAAAGCGCAATACCGCAGAATTAAAAACAATGCTCCTTAACATGTCTAAAGTTGAAAAATTGACTGGATGGAAAGCAAAGACATCATTGATAGACGGATTGAAAAAGGAATATTTATGGGCAAAAGATAATCTCAGTCGCTGGGAAAAAGTTCTTTATACAGTGGTATGATATGGATAGATTAGATTTTATAGCTAAAAATTATAATGAATCCGAAGGTATTGAAGGAGCCCTGACTTATTTCCGTAATCTGGAAATATTAAAATTTATTAATGGAAATAACATATTGAATATAGGGTGCGGAGTTGGCACAATAGAAAAAATGCTGACAGCAGATAAAAATGTAATAGGAATCGATGGCTCAAATGATAAGATTGAAATAGCACGGTCAAAAGAATATTTATGTAAAGTTAATTTTCAGCATGAATTCGTTGAAAATTTTAAATCTGATGTAAAATTTGACACAATAATCATGGCAAACATTGTTGAACATCTTGATAATCCTGTTAATGTTTTAAAAAAATTGAGAAATTATCTTAAAGATAACGGAATATTAATAATTTCAGTTCCTAATGCGCCGGCTTTTCATAAAAGGATCGCTTTAAGCCTAGGATTGATTAATAATTACTATCAATTAACAGAAGCAGATATAGAAAAAGGTCATAAAACGAATTTTGATAAAAATAGTTTAAAAGACATCATAATATCAAGTAATTATAATATAAAAGAGTTACATGGTTTTTTCTTTAAACCATTGCCTAATAAATATATGGAGAAGTTGCCAGATGATTATTTTCAAGCTTATTATGAAATCGGCCATAACTTTGATGACTATTGCTCTTCAATTTTAGCAATCAGTTCAAAAATTTAATAAAATTAAGAAAGGAGGCCATCAAGATGATTCCCTTGGTTGATTTAGCCCTTCAATATAAAAATATTAAAAATGAAATTATTGAAAAGATAGAGGAAGTATTAGATTCCAGGTCTTTTATCCTCGGCGAGTATGTTTCCGAATTCGAAAACAAGTTTGCCAAGCTGCACCAGGTGCCTTACTGCTCAGGCTGTTCTAACGGAACTACGGCTTTATTCCTGGCGCTTACCGCCCTTGGCATTAAAGCCGGAGACGAGGTTATTACAAGCACACATACATTTGTAGCTACCGCGGAAGCGATAGCTCATACAGGAGCAAGGCCGGTCTTAACCGATATTGATCCTGATTCTTATAATTTAGATATTAATAAAATTGAGGGATTAATAACTGAAAAGACAAGGGCTATTATTCCGGTTCACATTTACGGGCAGCCTGTCGACATGGACCTGATTTGTGCATTTGCCGGAAAACACAGCCTGAAGATTGTTGAAGACTGTGCTCAGGCCCATCTCGGAGAATGGAATGGGAGGAAAGTGGGCACTTTTGGAGACGCCGCTGCTTTCAGCTTTTTCCCGGGTAAAAATCTCGGCGCGTACGGGGATGCCGGAGCTGTGATTACAACATCAAAAGAAACTGAAAACAGGATACGCAAATTGCTCGACCATGGAAGAACAAGCAAATATCTTCATGAAATGATCGGGTATAATGAAAGGATGGACGGCATACAGGCAGGCATACTGGTTGTTAAAATGCGCTACCTTGAAGAATGGACAAAGCTCAGGAAGAAAAACGCTTTAATATACAATAAGCACCTGGGTGAAAATCCGGCAATAAAAATTCCGGCAGAACAGGAAAATTCATCGCATGTTTATCATCTTTATGTCATCCAGGTTTCAAACCGCCAGGAGGTTATTGAATATCTTAAAAAGAAGGGGATTACCGCTTCCATACATTATCCAGTCCCCGTTCACCTGCAGCCGGCTTTCTCCTGCCTGGGATATCATAAGGGAGATTTTCCGGAAGCAGAAAAAGCGGCAGAAAGGATCTTGAGCCTGCCTATGTACCCGGAATTGAATGAAGAACAGATAGAATTTATCTGCGATGAAATTAACAAGGTAGCGAAATAGCCGTATGAAAATTTTATTATTAGCGGATTATTATCCCATTTATCTCCAGAATTTTTATAAAATTAACGATTTAAACGCTTTAAATTATAATGATCATCTTGAAAAATTATTGGATGACTATTTTGGGTCTTTCGTTTCATATTACAGGCATTTCAAAAAACTTGGGCATGATGCAAGGCTGATTATCGGTAATGATTATAAACTCCAGCAAAAATGGATAAATGAAACTAAATTATCACTCGAACCAGTTGAAATCAATAAAAAAGAGATAGTTATGAAACAGATCGAAGATTTTCAGCCTGATGTTTTTTTCATGGGGAGCATGTTCGATTATTATGGGGATTTTCTTAAAAAAGTAAGCGGGATGACAAAAAATATTTTCACATGGATATCCTGTCCCCATCCTGAAAATTTAGATTTTTCGAATATAAAGTGTGTGATATCCTCGGCTGAAAAATTTGTTGAAAAGTTCAGGAATAAAGGCCTGAATTCCGAGGTTTTAAAGGCAGCTTTCGATCAGGACATCGTCAGCAGACTGGATGATAAAAAAACTATCGATGTATCATTCATCGGGGGGCTTTCGAAAAAGACCCATAAAAAAAGAGTGGAAGGACTTGAATTCCTTGTTAATAATGGAGTGAATTTAACTGCTTTTGGATATGGTCTTGAGAAAAAGCGTTTTCCTTTTTACCGGAATCCGCTTGAAAGAAATTTCAGAGGGGAATTGTGGGGCCTGGAGATGTACAGGACTCTCAATCATTCAAGGATCTCCCTGAATTTCCATATAGATATTGTGAAAGGCTGGAGCGGCAATATGAGGATGTTTGAAGCCGCCGGATGCGGTTCCCTGTTAATGACCGAAAACACTCATGATATCAGCGACTTTTTTATTCCGGGGAAAGAAATTGTAACTTATGACGATAAAAGGGATCTTCTGGATAAGATTAATTACTATCTGGATCATGAAGATGAAGTGAATGTTATAACTAAAAACGGGCAAAGAGCATGCATAGACCGGCATGGATACCAGATCAGGATTAAAGAGTTTGAAAATATTATTAATAAATATGGAAATTAATAAATGTTAAACAGGATTATCAGGCTGTTAAAGAAAAAAAAGACAATTAAAAAAATAAAAAAACAGGTGAAAATCAATAAAAACAGTCTTATTGATTGGTACAGGATTCAATTATTGGAAGGCAGCAATATTTCCATAGGCGCTGATTCTAAAATTATGTGTGCGATTTCAGGCAAAAAAAATTGCATTTTATCGATAGGTTCAGACTGCCAAATTTTAGGATCCATTGTTTTTGACAAAGACGGCGGGAATATTACTATTGGAGACAGAACTTATATTGGAGAATCGAATCTTATTTCTGCAATGAAGATAATAATAGGCAATGATGTCATAATTTCATGGGGTGTAAGCATCGTTGATCACAATTCTCATTCGATATATTGGGATGAAAGAAAATCAGATGTAAACAATTGGGCTAAAGGCTTGAAAGACTGGTCAAATGTCAAAATGAAAGAGATTAAAATTTCAGATAAAGTCTGGATAGGTTTTAATGCGGTAATTCTAAAAGGAGTTATTATTGGGGAAGGTGCAGTGGTCGGTGCGTGCAGTGTTGTTACAAAAGATGTGCCTCCATATACTGTTGTCGCCGGAAACCCGGCAAAAATAATTAAAATGATTGAGAAAAATGGAAACAAATAAAATAACCTGGGAACAATCCGTACTCTGGTTGAGAGAACAGCCTGAATATAATGACCTGGTTAAGGCCTGTTATTTTGATGATCCATTACTGGATTCGGCTGAAAGGTTTTATCATTCGATTGAATGGGACGCTACCCGGGTTATGTTACAAAAAATCAAAAAAGGTCTTGCCCTTGAAATCGGAGCCGGCAGGGGAATAGCTTCATACGCAATGGCTAAAGACGGATGGCAGGTAACAGCTCTGGAACCCGATAAGAGCCTTCTTGTCGGAAGCGGAGCAATAAAAAAACTTTCAGATGAATCAGGCATAAAAATCACGGTGATTGAAAATTGGGGTGAAACACTGCCGTTCGGAGAAAACAGTTTTGATCTTGTTTATGTACGGCAGGTAATGCATCATGCAAGCAGTATGGAAAAATTCTGCTCGGAAATCTTCAGAGTTTTGAAGAAAGGAGGATTATTTTTAGCAACCCGCGAACATGTAATCAGCAGGCGTGAACATCTTCAGGTTTTTCTTGACTCCCATCCCTTGCACAGGTTTTATGGAGGCGAGAACGCTTATTTATTAAATGAATATACCGGTGCTATTAAAAAAGCCGGCTTTAAAATTAAAAGAATATTAAAACCATTCGACTCGGATATCAATCAATTTCCATGCTCAATAAATTCTTTCAAGCCCGGAAAGGATATTCTAAATCTGAGGTTTAAGTTGAGACTTGCGAAGTTAAATTTAATATGCGATACACCCGGAAGGTTATACTCATTTATGTGTATAAAATAAAATTCGATGAGAGAAGGCATGAAATCAGTTTTAATAACAGGAGCTAACGGTTTTCTTGGTAGAAATGCCTCGATTTATTTTAAAAGTCTTGGATATTATATCATAGGGGTGGGTCTGGGCGGCTGGGGCCGTGAAAATCATAAAGATTACGGTATAGATAAGTGGTATGGTGAACCTTTATCTTTATCTCTATTAAAAAAAATTTCTGCCAGACTTGATATCATTATCCATTGCGCCGGAAGCGGATCGGTAGGATTTTCGATAGAAAATCCGCTGGAAGATTTCCGGATGACTGTAGACACAACATTATATATCCTCGAATATATCAGGGTTTATCAGAAGCAGGCGTACCTTGTCTATCCTTCAAGCGCTGCTGTTTACGGAAGCAAAAGTGATATTTTAATTTGTGAAGATGAAAAACCGGAACCTATATCACCTTACGGGTTTCATAAATTAATAGTCGAGAAATTATGTGAATCCTATTTTAAAATTTATAATTTGAATATGACATTAATCAGATTTTTTTCAATATACGGTATCGGGCTGAAAAAACAGATATTATGGGATGCATGTAAAAAAATGATATTAAATGCTCCCAGTGTAAGATTTTCAGGGACTGGTGAAGAAACGAGGGATTTTATTAATGTTACAGACGCGATCCGTCTGATGCACTGTGCAGTCCAATCAAACGCTCCTTTCCAGATAATTAACGGTGCCGGAGGGATTCGCACAACCATGAAGAGCATTCTTGAAATGGTGAGTCATTACCTGGGAAGCAAATCAGATATTGAATTTGATGGAGTGATAAGGGCCGGTGATCCCCGTTTCTACAATGCAGATATAAGCCGTGCTAATAAATTAAACTGGAAAGCCGAATGCGCTCTTGAGAATGGAATAAAAGCATATACGTCATGGTTTCTGGAAAATAAAGATGGTTAATGTTGGATTTATTATCAGGATATCAAAAGAATGGATGGGCGGCCTGAATTATTTTAAAAATCTTTTTCTTGCGGTCAGCAGAATTGAAAAAAGAGAAATAATGCCTATCGTTTTTATCGGCAGATCGGAAATATTCAAAGAAACGGAACAGGCATTATCAGAAGTTTCTAAAATTATCAAAAGCACATTATTTGATAAAAACAGTTTTATAACTAACTTATGTGATAGCTGGCTGAAAACTTTCAAAAACGACGGACTGCGGGGTCTGCTGCTATTTTTATTATTGAAAAAATATTCTGTAAAAATAATTTCTCATTCGGGTTATCCTGATGGAATTCATGTAATAAAGAAATTCTTTCCGGGGAAGTTTAAATTAATTAACTGGATCCCTGATTTCCAGCATTTGCATATTCCTGAAATGTTCAATGAAAATGACATTGCCGGCAGAAATACAATAAATAAATTTTTAATAAAAGAAAGTGATATTATGATATTAAGCAGCTATGATGCGCTTAATGATTATAAAAATTTCGCTCCTGAATATGAAAAAAAAGCCAGGGTCCTTCAATTTGTTTCCAGCCCGGATAAATCCATTTTCTACCTGGCGCAAAATGATTTTGACAGGATCAGGGAGAAATATAGTTTGCCTGCCGTTTTTTTTTACATTCCAAACCAGTTCTGGAAACATAAAAACCACCTTTTTGTATTCCGGGTCATTAATGAACTGAAATCAGAGGGCTTGCAAATTATCCTTGTATGCACCGGCTATCTTGATGATCATAGAAATCTGAACCATATAAAGGATCTCAGGGAATATATCGCAGAAAATCATCTTGAAAAGAATATTATAATTTTAGGGCCGGTCGATTATAATGAAGTAATGATATTAATGGTTTTCAGCAAAGCCATAATCAATCCTTCACTTTTCGAAGGATGGAGCACTACTGTAGAGGAATCAAAAAGCCTGGGTAAAAAAATCCTTTTATCGGATATTCCGGTGCACAGGGAGCAAAACCCGGAAAAAGGGATATATTTCGATCCATTGGAACCCTCTCAGCTGAAAAATATTTTAAAAAATGAATTAAAATTGAATGAACCGCCATTGGATATTGAGCAGATGAATCTTATTAAATTAAAACTTGATAAAAAGTTTGAAGAATTCGGTGTGAAATATCAAAATATTGTACTTGATTTGTTAAAAGCTTGAATTATATGGGGATTCAAAATGCCGCGTAATGGTATATCCGTAGTTGTCGGTTCATATAACCGCAGGCCTTTTTTGAAACTTACTATTGAAAGCATAAGGAAAGAACTGAAAAAAACTTCATTTCCATCGGAAATAATCGTTGTAGACGGCGGGTCGACTGACGGGACATTAAAATGGCTTATAAAACAAAAGGACATAATTACCATCATTCAGCATAATCATGGATTCTGGCGGGGTAAACCGGTTGAGCGCCGCAGCTGGGGATATTTTATGAACCTCGCTTTCAAGTGCGCCCGGGGCAAGTATGTCTGCATGCTTTCAGACGATTGTCTTGTTATACCAGGCGCTATATCAAACGGTTATTCGTACTTTGAGAAGAAGATTAAAGACGGTGAAAATCCGGGGGCAGCCGCTTTTTACTGGCGGGACTGGCCTGACCAGGAGAATTATAAGGTCGGTTTAACCCTGAATGATAAGATGTTTGTCAATCATGGTCTGTATTTAAAAAAAGCCCTTGAAGAAGTCAATTACATAGACGAAGATAATTATAAATTTTACCATGCCGACGGCGACCTTGTTTTGAAAATGTGGGAAACAGGATATTCATGTGTAGATTCACCGGATTCATATATAGAACACTTCAGCCACGCAAATAAAAAAGTACGTCAAAAGAATATTAATCACGCGCATTCAGACTGGAATAATTATTTAACTAAATGGAAAGTTGATAATAATAAGACAGGAAGATGGGTTGAGAAATATTACAAAGACCCTGATAGAACATACCGTCAGTTTTTTAAGCCTTTTACACTGAAACCTTTAGTATTAAGGCATTTGATATCAATAAATCTATTAAAGATCAAACAGAGCGTTAAAAAAAGGTTCTTGAATCGTTAAATCTGTCATATCTTTATCCACCCGCCCGGGATGATATCGCAGATCTCTGTATCCGGATTGTTGAACCACCTTGAGGGGGCGATTACAATCTTGCCGGGATTTCCGTTAAGCCAGGCGCCCCACCAGCTGAAGGAACTGTTTGCTATTATGTTGTGCCTGCACATGCTCATCAGATGCATGTCCCTGTAGCTTTCAACGCCTGAATTCCAGTCAATGTAATTTACGGGATGTTTGACAGGCAGATTATTCCTGGCCCACTCTATGTCATCCGAAAAAATGAAAAATACCGGGTTTTCTATTTTCCCTGCAGCAATATCTATCGCCTTTATATGATAGTCTGTTTCGCATATCCCTCCGCAGAATTTGGCATAGTAACTGTCATTTACATAATCCCCCCTTCTTATATGGAGGCTTACTGAATTACTTGACTTTATTTTTTCTTCAATTTCAAGGTTTTTATTGTCTTGAAAGGATGTGAAAGCAAAATCCCTTCGAATCGTCTCTTCAGCATCTTTGAAGTATTTTTCAGTCTGCCATGCACCTTCAAGATATACCGAGCCGGATATTTTAAAAATATCGGGGTCGAACTGGCAATGCCGTTCCATTATATGATGTCTTTTATGAAAGGGTATAAGCTTTCTCTTTACCTTTTCCAGTATTTCCCCGGCAGGTCCCGGGATTTCACGCTTTTTCAGCTTCCTGACCTCGGATTTCGCTGCAAAATCCTGTTTGAATGAAAATATGCCAAGCATATATTCACGAGGGGTCCGAACCTCGCTGCTGTTAAACCATGACAGGTCCAGCTTGAGTTCTGCCCCGAGTTTCAGGGAGAGAGCCCTTCCGGCGGCGTATTGAAACATCTGGTTCCCGAGACCGCCCATAAGCTTAACAATAATCATTTAATCTGCCTTTCAATTTCAGGATTGGAAATATTCTATAATAACCTTAAACGGAAATTATATCAAGTATCTCCAGGCTGATTGACGAATTGCATGTTTTCTGGATTAATCGCTTGTTTCACTGTAAAATAAAACGCTGATAAAGAATGGGAATTAGAGGAACAAATGCCTGGTTTGCCGGATAGAGTTATACAAAAATTCAAATTAATGCGCATTATTAAAACCTTCAATAAAACCGGACAATTTTGCTCGATTGAGTATCCTTGGAACTCAATATCCGGAGCTGAATATATCACTATAGGCAGTAATTTTACTGCTCATAAAGGCCTATGGCTTGCCGTATATAAGGATCAGGCTTATGAAAATCCGCAGATATCTTTAGGCGATTGCGTCTGCATCAATTATGACTGCCAGATCACCGCGGTAAACAGAATAATAATCGGCGATGAAGTTCTGATAGGCAGCAGGGTCCTGATAACAGATCACTCTCATGGCGAAATTACAAGAGAGGATCTTGAAAAAGCCCCTTTAAAAAGGAAATTGATTTCGAAGGGCCCTGTTGTTATAGGCAGCCGCGTCTGGATTGGCTCCGGAGCAGCGGTTATGCCGGGAGTCACTATAGGCGATAATTGCATAATAGGTGCAAATTCCGTTGTAACTAAAAGTTTTCCGGCATACTCCGTGATCGGCGGCAATCCGGCAAAATTAATCAGGCAGTTATAATGGCCTTATCTAATATCAAATATTCCATTATTCTTCCGGCAAGAAACGGCGGTAAATATATAGCATCGTGCGTGGATTCCATAATCAGCCAGGATTACGGTGATTATGAACTTATAATAAGCGACGACCATTCAACCGACAGCACGCCGGAATATTTGAAAACTTTATCAAACCCTCATATAAAGGTGGTCCATCCTCCCGCGGGCCTGAGTATGGCCGAACACTGGGAATGGGCCCTAAACGGGGCTTCGGGTGAGTGGCTGATTTTCGTCGGGCAGGACGACGGCCTTCAGCCTTATTTTTTTGAACTAGCGGAAAGGCTGACGGATCTGGCTGAAAGGAAAAATGTCAGGACAATAATGTCAGAGAGGGCATATTACTTCTGGCCGGGATGCAGTGAATATTATGGAGATACCGCCGTATCCTACCGGGCAACATGTGATTTTAAAATCCTTGACTGGCGGTACCAGTCTTTCAAAGCCCTTCTCGGTTTTCAGAACTATTTTGAACTTCCTGAGATGTACACGACTTCAATATTTAAAAGATCAATTATCGAGGAAGCAAAGAAGAAGCAGAACGGAAAATTATTCGTTGCCCATCCGCAGGACGCCAGCCTTGCCGCTATAGGCATGAGCCTGGATAAAAAATATCTCAAAAGCGGAATACCTCTCGGATGGGTGGGATCTTCCCCGAAAAGCGCGGGCCTTGCCGTCGTTGCCGGAAAGCCGGAAAAAGGCGGCGAGGATGCACTGGAAAATGTAAGATCGGATTATCTGCAGAAAATTTCAAAGAGCAGAATTTTAACTCACGTTTCAGCCGGAGATTTCACAATCGGGTCGACAATTTTATATTACTGGGGTGCTCTTCTCCAGACGCAGCCTTTAAGAAACGCCGGTCTAAATGAATTCCTGCTGTCTCCGCTTTTTAAAAAATTTTTATTCGGAGCTGCATATCTCGAGCTTAAAAATTATAAAAATAACAGGGACAGAGCCAGATTAGACCTTTTCAATGATGTTCTTGATATGAACAAATTCAGCTTGCCTGAAATAAAAATTTATTCGGCAATAATATACATAATTCATAAAGCAGGACGTTTATGCGGGATTCTTTTCAGGAACAGGTTTAAAAAAAGGGTTTCATATAAGGCTTGTTGGGACGGATCCCCCGGTATTAATTTAGAAAAGGCTTCATCCGAAGTTAACAGGCTTTTAAAGCGGAAACACCTTTTTGACAGGATGTTCGTTGATTAAAACTTTCCCAGGCCTTATAATCTTTTTATGAAAAAATTATATCATTTTCTGGGCCATCAGATCAACGGCCTTTTCCCTTTTCTTTACCCCATGAAGAATGTATTCCTGAAATTCAAATTTTTCAAGGGATTTTATTATTTCTGGAGTGATTACAGGAAATATAAAAAAGCCTATAAAAAGGGCGGCGCATTCCCTTTAAAACTTTTTGATATTTACCCGGCATACTATGACAGGTTTGAAAACGCCGGGAATGCATCGGGATACTACTTTTATCAGGATTTATGGGGCGCATCGAAGGTATTTAAATCCGGAATAAAAAAACATTACGACATTGGTTCCAGGGTTGACGGCTTTATAGCTCACTGTCTTGCTTTTACAAAAGTTGTGATGATGGATGTCCGGCCTCTTAAAAATGAAGTGAAAAACCTTGAATTTATCAAATGCGACTGCATGAATATGAGCAATATTGAATCGGATTCAATATCCTCGCTTTCAACTCTCCATGCGGTTGAACATTTCGGACTTGGAAGATATGGAGACCCTGTTGATCCTGAAGGCTATCTAAAGGCTGTCAGCGAGATCAAGCGCATTGTTTCCAGGGGCGGAAACCTCTATTTTTCAGTTCCGGTCGGCGTTGAGAGACTTGAGTTTAACGGGCACAGGGTATTTAATCCTCATCATGTCGTGGAAATGTTTTCCGGTTTCGATCTTAAGGAATTCAGCGCTGTTGACGACAGGGATATTTTTATAGAAAAGGCGGACTTAAATGAATTTGTAAATTCGAAATTTTCCTGCGGCTTGTTCCACTTTATCAAGAGACAAACTTCTTTATGAAAATTTCTGATCCGAAAACTCCCCCTGTCCTGTTTATAATTTTCAACCGCCCCGATTCGGCCGCAAGAGTCTTCGAAGCCATCCGCCAGGCCAATCCTCAGCGTCTTTATGTCGCCGCGGACGGACCGAGGGATGACAGGCCCTGGGAAAAAGAGCTCTGCGAGAGGACCCGTTCAATAATTAAAAAGGCCGACTGGGATTGCCGGGTCCTTACCCTGTTCAGGGACCTGAACCTGGGCTGCGGAAAGGCTGTTTCGGAGGCTGTAAGCTGGTTCTTCGGACAGGAAAAAGAGGGCATAATCCTGGAGGACGACTGCCTGCCTCATCCGTCTTTTTTTAAGTTTTGCAGCGAACTTCTTTCTTATTACAGGGATAATAAAAGGGTTATGCATATCTCCGGGGATCAGTATATTAAAGGATACGGCAGCGGCGCCAGCTATTATTTCACGAAAATTCAGCACTGCTGGGGATGGGCGAGCTGGGCCGACAGGTGGGCGAATTATGATTTTTCACTCAGGGATTACGATGAAAAGAACATTGAAAAGTTTTCAGAGCGCGGAATTGTCAGGAGATACTGGAAAAGAATACTCAAACGTATGAGGAAAAACGAAATAGATACCTGGGACCACCAGTGGACCTTCAAAATTGTGGAGCTTGACGGCTTGTGCATAAACCCTACGAAAAACCTGGTCTCGAATATCGGTTTCGGCGAAGACTGCACCCACACCTCATACAAGGAGAGCCCTTTTTCAAATATGCCTGTATATGACATAGGAGAGATCGTTCATCCCTCAAAGATCGAGGCGGATACCGATGCCGACGAATATATCTACCGCCATCACTACTATATAAATAATCTGGCTGTCAGGATAATAAAAAAATTATTAAAAGAATGGCGGAAATTGTTTGGTTAAATACCTTGTTAAAAAGCTTTACTCACTATTCCTGTTTCTGTTTTGCGATATTATTGTCTTTAAAAAGAAGCGTTCCGCCGGAGGGAAGAATCTCCTGATTGTCAGGGCCGATGCGATTGGGGATTATATATTATTCCGGAATTTTTTAACTGTGATCAGGAACAGCCGGAAATACAGCGGATTCAAGATCACTCTCTGCGGCAATGCCGTCTGGAGGGATATAGCGGAAAAACTGGACGGCAATACTGGCGGATTTATCTGGATAGACAGGAAGAAATTTCAGCTTAATTACCGGTACAGGATAAATATTTTAAAACAGATAAGGGATCTCAATTTCTCGGAGGCAATTAACCCCGTATTTTCAAGGGATTTTTTCATCTCCGACGCGATTATGCGCGCCTCATGTGCGGCTGTAAGGACAGGGTTTGACGGCGATAATGTGAATATTTCCTCCCCCCTGAAATTTATATCCGACGGATTTTATACAAGGCTGATAAAGCCCGACAGCGGCGTGAAATTCGAATTTTACCGCAACGCGGAATTTTTTGACAGGCTGCTGGAAGAAAAAACCGGTTTGACACGCCCTGAAATTGACGCTTCGGCGATTGCTCCTTTTAATCCGGGAGTCAGCAGATACGCCGTCATATTTCCCGGGAGCAGCAGCATGAAAAAGACATGGCCTGCAGCCAGTTTTTCTTCCGTGGCTCTATATTTGAGGGATAATTATGATGCAGGAATTGTTTTATGCGGGAGCAAAAGCGACATGCCGTTTGCCGACAAGATAGACAGAGAGGTCGGCTGCTGCGTAAATTTATGCGGCAGGACGAGCCTTACGGAATTGATATCTGTGCTGTCGAAGAGCCTTATACTCTTATCCAACGATACCTCTGCCGTCCACATGGCTGCAGCGCTTGAAAGGCCTGTTGTATATATTATGAACGGAGCCCTTTACGGGCGCTTCGGGCCTTACCCCTGTGAAATGAAACTGCCTGTAAAAGCCGTTTTCCCTTATGGAAAGCCCGGGAACTATAAACCCGGTATCAAAAAAGTCACTGTAGAATCTGTATTAAAGGCGATAGATTTAATCCTTCAAAAGGAGTGAAAATTATGAGCTTTCCGGAATATTTTACAGGCTGCATCTATTTACTGATCATCATCGCCGGCATGGTTCCTTTTGCACTTGTTTTAACAGCCGGGATACCCGTACCCGGAGGCAGAAAAACCATGCCCCTGGCGGAGTTCTACACATATTTCATTTCCTTCTGGTGCGTGCTGCAGGTATCTCTGGCAATTCTTGCGGGGATATCCGGCCTCGAGAAGCTGCCGTGGATTACCGGTTTTGAAGCCCTCTGTTTTATCTCCGGCGCTGCAGTCCTGTATTTCA
>Ga0181520_10004085_pt1 | contig 24891 bp, 19 predicted proteins | sample PEATcosm2014_Bin_29_FD_132451 | JGI IMG/M metagenome (GOLD analysis project Ga0181520, IMG submission 132451) | Peatland microbial communities from MTU Mesocosm Facility, Houghton, MI, USA - PEATcosm2014_Bin02_30_metaG | ecosystem: Environmental > Terrestrial > Soil > Wetlands > Peat | place...
CCCACCCCAACCCTCCCCCTGCGTACAGGGAGAGGGAGAAAGAGGCTGGTTCGCAACCGGTAAAGGCGAGATAACCGATGCTCCAGACGATGCTGCGACTGCTGAACGTACACGTGGATCGGGCCACCGATCTCACGAAGTTGTCGCTCACGCTGCGCGGATTGCCGCTGGGCTGGATGTTCATCCTGGCCGTCGCGATGGTCGCCACCGCGTGGCTGAGCTATCGCTCCACCGTCAAACTGTCGACGGTGCGCCGCGTGGGGCTGGCGACGTTGCGGGCGCTGTTCCTGCTGATGCTCGTGTTCATGCTGGGCCGGCCGGTGTTGCGGATGGGCGTCGAAGGCAGCGTGCAGCAGACGCTCATCATTCTGGTGGATCAGACCAGGAGCATGGACCTGCCGGAGCGGCGCACCGATGATGATGATATCAAACGGGCGGCCCTGGCGGTGGGCGATCTGGATGCGAAAAAAGGCCTGGATCAAACTCTGGACACCGCGACGATTTCCAGCGTGGCCGCTTTGCATCGCGTGGCGCTGGTCAAGGGCGCATTGGGCAACCCGCAGCTCGATCTGCCAACCCGCCTGGATGCCAAGTTCAACGTGCGTGCGTTTGGCTTTGGCGCACCGGATCCCGGCCAGTTACTGGTCCGCCGCATGGATTCCGCCGCGCCATCGGGATCGTCCCCGGCCGCCGCCTGGAGCTGGGTGGACGACCTGAAATGCGACGCCCCAACCACCGCTCTGGGCGATTCCATCCGTCAAATCCTGGCCCAGACGCGCGGGTTGCCCATGGCGGGTATCTGGGTTCTCACCGACGGCCAGAACAACAGCGGGACATCGCTGCGCAGCGCCGCCGAACTGGCGCGCGATTCGGGCGTACCGCTGTATTTCTGGGGTCTGGGCATCACCACGCCCAAGGCCATCTCCGTCGATAAGCCGTTTGCGCCGGATGTGTGCTTCATGAACGATGTCGCCCCGGTGACCGTTCGCGTCCGCAGTCAGGGACTGGCCGGGCAGACAGCCACTGTCAATCTCCTGCTCGACGGCAAGCTGGTCGATCACACGGACATCCAGCTTTCCAGCAACGGCCAGCAGGTGGTTCCGCTGAAATTCACTCCCGACACGGCCGGTGAATTCGATCTGACCGTGCAGGTTCCGCCGCGGCCGGAGCAGGCGGTCACCAGCAACAACACCCGTTCGACGCGGGTGAAGGTGATCGACGGGAAGATCAAGGTTCTGTGCGTCGAGCAGGCCCCGCGATGGGAATTTGAATACCTGCAGGCGGTGCTGATGCGCGATCGGCGCGTGGACTTCAAATGCGTGCTGGTCGAGGGCGATCCCGGCATCACCGGCGGACCCAATTCGCCTTTCCTCGACCGCCTGCCGCCCACCAAGGCGGATATGATGAAATACGACCTGATCATCCTGGGCGATGTCGATCCCAGCGTCTTCACGGCCGAGCAGATGGATGCGATCCACGAATTCGTCTCGAAATTCGGCGGGGGGCTGCTGAATATCGCCGGGCGGCGCTACGCGCCCTGGTCGTACATGGGCACGCCGATCGAGCAGCTTCTACCCATCGAGGTGGACGCCACCGGCCGGGCCGCCAACGCCGCGTCGACCAACGATATTCCCATCATCCCCAAACTCACGCAGGCGGGGCAGGACAGCCCCATGCTGCGAATGGGCGACACGCCGGACGAAAATCTGCGGGTGTGGACCCAGGATCTGCCGCCCCTGTACTGGGATGCGCGCGTGGCCCGCGCCAAGCCCGCGGCCACCGTCCTGGCCGTCGATCCCGATCCCGCCAAGGCCAACAAATACGGCCCCATGCCGCTGATTGCGATCGAGGGTTACGGCCTGGGCCAGAGCATGTTCATCGGCACGGACAACACCTGGCGCTGGCGCAAGAACCGCGGCGAGCAGTATTACACGGCCCTGTGGGGCCAGATCGTGCAGAAACTGGCCCTGCCGCATCTCCTGGGCGGGGCCAAGCGCATTCAGATCACCAGCGACAAGGACAGTTACAGCGTCGGCGACAAGGTCACCATCGATGCACGTCTGTACGACAAGGCGTATGAACCGGTCACCGATGCGATCGTCGCCGCCAGCGCCAGCATCGACGGAGCGCCGTCCACGCCGATCGAATTGCGACTCAACCCCGACCAGGCCGGAAACTACCGGGCGGAATTCGTCGTCACCCGGCCGGGGCACTACCAGGTCTGGATCGAGCGCGCCGGCGATCCGGATGTGTCGGGGCAGAAGATCGAGTTCACCGTGACCGAGCCGATGGCGGAAACCGAAGAGACGGCGATGAACGAGGCGGACCTGCGCGAGGCGGCGGACATCAGCCACGGCGGGTTCTTCCGCGAGGAAAACCTGCTGGGCGTTCCCGATTCGATCCACAACAAGGCCGACACCGTGCAGGCGGTGGTTGAAACCGAGGTCTGGGCGTCGCCGTTGTATTTCCTGGTTCTGCTCCTGCTGGTCACGGCCGAATGGTCCTGGCGCAAGGCATCGCAACTGAAGTAAACGCCAACAAGCGAGAGTCGCGGCATGAACGATCACGTCATATCCGTCAAGCTGGGCGAGGTTCGCCGCAAGCACAGGGGCGTGACCGCCACCGGCGGCCTGGCGATGGTCGGTTCGTGCGTCATCGCCGCCGCAGCCGGCGAAATGTTCATCGACTGGCTCATCGATCTGCCCTGGCTGGCGCGGGCGGTGCTGCTGGCGGGGATGGCGGCGGGGCTGATGTATCTGGGTCTGAAACACCTGGCCCGGCCGCTTTTGCGCGGGCCGGATGATGATGAACTGGCCCTGGCCGTCGAGCGCGAACATCCGCGTCTGCGCGGGCGGCTGATCGCGTCGGTGCAGCTTGCCCGGCCGATGGCGGTGCCGCCGGGGTTATCGACGGTCCTGGTGCAGGCCACGCTCTTGCAGGCCGAGGTCATGGCGGCGGAGCTGGACTTCCGGCAAGTCATCAAGACCGATGCGATGAAGCGCCGCGCGTGGACCGGCTCGGCGATGCTCGTTGCGGGATTGGCGTTGTTCTTGTGGACCTTGCCGGCCAGTGGCGTGCTGGCAAGGCGCATGCTCCTGTCCAACGAACCGGTTCCGCGCAAGACGAGCGTTATTCCGGTGACCACCAGCCAGCGCGTCGCCATGGGCGATGACATTGCCCTTCTTGCCGATGCCGGCGGGATTCGCCCCGGCGGCGGGACGATTGAGATTCATTACAGCAACAACGCCGTTCAACAACTGGCCATCGGGCCCATCGCCGATACCAGGTCGCGTTACGGCACGACGCTGAAAAACGTGCAGGCGTCGTTTAAGTTCCGCATCACGCTCGGCGACGGCGTGGGGGAATGGTACGACATCACCGTCCTGCCGCGCCCGACCGTGACGGGGATCGCCTTCTGGCAGGTCTGGCCGGCCTATACGCACATGCCCATACAGAAGCGACTGGGCGGCGACCTGTCGCTTTTGGAGGGGAGCCGGCTCATTGTTGCCGTCACCTCCAGTCTGCCGCTGGAAGTTCCCGAACCGGGCAATGCGCTGAGCCGGGTTCACCTCACCGGCTCGGCCGGCGATGACCGGCCGCTGATCGTGGATGGGCAGGCGGCCCTGGCAGCGCTGCCGGATATTTCCAAAGCGGATATTCCAAGGGCTGATCCGGGCCAGGGCGCGGCGACGGTTGCGGCGGGGATCGCACTGCCGTCGCTGACCAACGGATTGTCGGTGACGGTTGTGGACACGGACGGAATGGAATCCAGGGATTCGGTGGTCTATCCGATCACTCTCGTTGCCCCGCGCGCGCCGCTGGCGCGCATCCTGATCCAGGATCACCGCGAGCAGCTTGTCACGCTGGTCGCGACGTTCGACATCCCGTTCGACGCCGTCGCCGATTACGGCCTGGGCGGCGTGTCGCTGGTTTATAGGGTGGACGGCGGCGAGGAAAAGACCGTGCCGATCGAAATTCCGCCGGGGAATCCCAAAGAGGTCAAATCGACCTACACCTGGCAGATCAGCAGCATCGAAAAGAGCCCCTCGACGACGCGCCCGACTCTGGAGGGATCGACGATCGAGTATTGGCTGCGGGCGATCGATACCGAGCCGGACCCGCCCCTGGCCGGCAATGGGGATCACTACCAGATCCGCGTGGTCACGCCCGAGGAGAAACGGCAGGAACTCCTTATGCGGGCGCAAGTTATACCGCAGGTGATTCGCCAGACCGAGACCCACCAGGAAAGCGATAACACCAACCTTGGCGCGATCATTATGGGCGGCCAAACCCCGGCAACCGAGCCCGCCACCCAACCCGCCGGTGGACCGCCGTAGGGCTCGGGGAGCCTGCCTGGCGCCCGGCCCGGTTTTGGCCGGTGGTGAGGTTGGCCAGAAAATTTGGCACTTTTTCGGTCGTTCGGCGTCTAACACTGCGGCCGATGGATAGTATGCGTATAATGCGTAGCTGCCAGTCGCGGCTGTGACAGGGCTTTTAGGAAATGCCGGAGTCGGTGGGACTTGGTCGTTCCACGCGGGTCCAGCGAAGGGAGTTGCCATGCGAGGTCGAATACGCAACGCGGTGTTCGCGGCGGCGGTGTCGGCGGTTCTCTTGGCCTTGACGCCCCCTCGGCCCGCCCGGGCCGATATCGCGCCGCCCTCGCCCGATGCGCTTCACGATGCCCAGACCCGCCAGCTCAGCGTCAAGCAGCAGGCCGAGCAGGTCTCCGCCACGCTGGATCAGATCATCAACGAATTTTCACGCAACGGCCTGGCCGGCGACAATGACGTCAAAACGCTGCGCGAGATCCGCGACGTGCTGGGCACGCTGACGGCCGATCAGATGCAGCAGGTGATCTCGCTGCTGGACAGCGCCCGCACCGCCAGCGATCCCAACACCGCCCGCCACGAAGCCACCGACGCCTACGCCGATCAAAAGGAGATCATCGCCCAACTCAAGGCCCTGATCGACCGCTTCGGCCGCGAGCAGGCCGCTTACGATCTGGGCGTGCGCCTCGGCGAACTGGCCAATCGACAGGCGCTGAATCTCAATTACGCCATCGACACCGCTCAGGCGACGGCCGATCTGTCCGATCCCAACGCCCGCAGCGCCGGCGATTCTCTTCGCGTGCAGCAGAGCGAACAGGACCAGCTCAAGGCCGACATCGCCAAGGCCGTGGACGAACTGAACAAGATGCGCGCCGCGGCCCCGGATACGACCGATGCCCTGCATCAGGCCGGGGCGGTGTCGGACCAGTCACGTCCGGCCGATGTCGCGGCGGCGGCGGCCACCGATCTGGCCCAGCACAGTCTCTTCAAGGCCGCGACCGACGAGAAGTCGGCGCGCGATTCGCTGCGGGAAATGTCGCGGCTGCTCACCGTGCCATCCGACACGCTCTCGCGTCTGCGCCAGGCGGCGCAGGATGTCGATCAGACCATGAGCCAGCAGCACGACGTCAGCGCCCAAACGAGCAAGCTCGATCTGTCCAGGCCCGACGCCGCCCAGACTCGCGCCACCGAGCGACAGCAGGCGGACGTCGTCGATCGCACCGATCAGATCCAGCGCAATGTCGAGAGCGTCGCCCCCGATGCGGCCCAGAGCCTCAAGAACGCCCAGGCGCAAATGCAGAACGCCCGCGCCGGCCTGAACGATCGCCAGCCGATCCAGTCCATGCAGAATCAGTCGCAGGCCCTGGCTCAGTTGCAGCAGGCCCGCGGCCAGATCCAGGCCCGCATCGATCAGGAAGAAGCCCGCAAGAGCACTCCGACCGACACGCTCTCACAGGCCAGGTCGCTGCGCGATCAGGTTCAGCAACTCCGCACCGATCAGGTTGGCCTGCAGGAACAAACTACCGGCCAGCCCGCCGAGCACGATAACCCGACAACCAATCCGTCCGGCGCCGATCGGGCGGCCGCCAGCCCAACCACGAATCCGTCCAGCTCCGACCAGGCCAGCGCCAACGCGACAACCAATCCGTCCGGCAGCGACCAGGCCAGCGCCGGGCCGACGACCAACCCCTCCAGCGCCCAGGCTTCCAGCGCCAATCCGACAACCAATCCCTCCGCCCCCATCGCTCCAGCCACGCCGCAGGAACTTCAACAGCGTCAGCAGGCCCTGGCACAGCGGGCGCAGGATCTTCAGCGTCAGGCGGCCAACGTCTCCACGCCCGCCGCTCGCGATATCGGAACGTCCAACCGCGACATGACCCAGGCGACGCATTCGCTGGACCCGCAGACGGCCGACCGCATGCAGGCCGGCCAGCAGCAGCAGCAGGCGGCCGATGCGCTGGCCCAGGCTCAGCAGGATCTCGATCAGACGATTGCGAAACTTCAGGAGGCCCAGGCGCAGCGCGACCAGGCGCAGCAGGAACTTCAGAAGCTGACCCAGATCATCCAGAACCAGCAGGCCGTGCAGGCCGATTCCGCACAGCTTGCGCGACAGCAACAAGATGCCCAGGCCGCTGGACCGAACAACCCGGGCGAGCAGAATTCCGCCGGCCGCGCCCCAACCACGCAAGCCGATCAGAGTGCCCGGCGATCCCCGGCCACGCAGCCCGAGCAGTCCGCCCAGCGGCCGCCGACAACTCAAGCCGACCAGACCGCGCAGCGAAATCCGTCCTCGCCGGGCGATCAGCAGAATACTCCGCCGCAAGGCAACCAGGGCCGGCAGGGCGATCAAACCGCGCAGCGAAATCCGCCGCAGCAGGGCGACCAAACCGCCCAGCGGAATCCATCGCAGCCGGGTGGCGGGCAGGATCAATCCAACCAGCAGCCGGCCGGTTCGATGCAGGATCAATCGCGCCAGGTGGCCGGGCAGCAGGCTCAGAATTCCACCGCGACCGAGGGTCTGCGTCAGGCCACTCCCAGCGGTCAGGCGAACGATCATCTCCAGAGCGCCCGCCAGTCGATGGATCAGGCCACGACGGCTTTGAATCAGCCCGATCCCAAGTCGGCGCTGCCGCCGGAACGGTCCGCCTTGAACGATCTTTTCGGCGCCCGAGACGCCTTGCAGCAGCAGGTGAACGATCTGAACCGCCAACTCGGGCAGCAGCAGCCGGATAATTCACAGCAGTTGCAGGATCTGGCCCAACAGCTTCAGGAGGCCCGCCAGCAATTGGCGCAGGCTCAGAACCAGTTGCAGGATTCGGACCGCGCCCAGCAACAGCGCCAACAACAACTGCAAAACCTGCGGCAGCAGCAACAGCAGATCGCTGACGCCTTGAAGCAGATGCAGCCGCAGACGCCACAGGATCGCCAGCAGAACCCGCCGGATCAGCAGAATGCGCTTGATCAGGCCCAGCAATCCGCACAGCAGGCCGCCAATCAACTCGATCAGGACCGCCCCGACGATGCCGCCAATTCCATGGATAAGGCGGCCCAACAAATGCAAAACGCCCAGGACGCTCAGCGACAGCAGGGCCAACAGGGCCAACAGGGCCAACAGGGCCAACAGGGCCAACAGGGCCAACAGGGCCAACAGGGACAACAGGGTCAGCAGGGACAACAAGGCCAGCAGGGTCAGCAGGGACAGCAGGGCCAACAAGGGCAGCAGGGCCAACAAGGGCAGCAGGGCCAGCAGGGTCAACAAGGCCAGCAGGGCCAACAAGGACAGCAGGGTCAACAAGGGCAACAAGGCCAACAAGGTCAGCAGGGCCAAGGTCAGGGCCAGCAGAGCCTTCCGCACTTGCAGCAGCAGCAGCGGCAACTGGCCGATGCCGCTCGTCAGTTAGGTCAGCAAGGTCAACGCGGCCAGCAGGCCAACTCCGGCCAGCAAGGTCAACAAGGCCAACAGGGTCAACAAGGCCAGCAAGGCCAACAAGGCCAGCAAGGCCAGCAAGGCCAACAAGGCCAACAAGGCCAACAAGGCCAACAGGGTCAACAAGGCCAACAGGGCCAACAGGGTCAACAGGGTCAACAGGGCCAGGGCCAACAAGCCCAGGGACAGGGACAAGGGCAGGGCCAAGGTCGCGGCCAGGGCCAAGGCGGACAGCAATTGCGGGATCTGGCCAATCGCGTTGGTCGCATGGCCGCTAACACCCCGCAAGGCACGCCGTCCGATGCGGCCCAGGCGATGAATCAGGCCCAGCAGCAGCTTTCCGATGCCGCGGCGGCTGCCCAGTCGCGCGACAACGGCGCTGCCCAGCAGAATGCCTCGCGCGCTGATGACCAATTGGCACAGGCCCAACGCTCACTGAACGCCGCTCAAGCCCGCGCCCAACAGGGTCAACCGGGCCAACCTGGTCAACCCGGCCAGCCGGGCCAGCCGGGACAGCCGGGTCAACCCGGACAACCTGGCCAGCAGGCCGGACAGCCGGGCCAGCCGGGTCAACAGGGTCAACCCGGCCAGCAGGCAAATGCCAATCAGCAGGCCGGCATGGCCGATGAACAGAACATGCGCGGCGGCACGGGCAATCGCACCAATCCCGACAGCCGCGGCGTTTCGGATTCCGGCCCGCGAACCGATGTGGCCGGCACCAGCCAGTATCTCAATCTGCCCGCCCGCGACCGCGATGCCACCCGCCAGTCGGCCCAGGATCGCGTGCCCCAGGACTACAACGGGCAGGTCGAACAATATCTGCGCAATCTTTCCGACGAACCGCAAGGCGGCAACTAGCCCATGCACAGGTTGGACTCTAACACTGAATCCGAACGACAAGGCCGCCCACGATGGCATCGGCCAGCCCGCTGGATTGCCTGCGCCGCCGCGCTGGCGATGTGCATGAGCATTCGTCCCACGCGAGCCGATCCGGCGCCCGATGCGCCGCCAGCGCCGCGCGTGGCGCAGGACACCGTGCAGGTCGATGCCAGGACCGAGCAGACCATCCGCGGCGCACTGCGCTATCTGGCCGAGAAGCAGCAACCCAACGGATCGTTCGTTGCCGACCAGAACCATCAGGCGGCGCTGTCGGCCTACGCGCTGATGGCGTTCATGGCGGCCGGTGAGGTGCCCGGCGAAGGCGAATTCGGCAGCGCTGTCAAAAAGGGTGAGGATTTCCTTCTGGATTGCTGCCGTCCCGATGGGTATATCGCCGCGCCCACAGGCGAGAACAACATGTACGGCCACGGCATCGCGACGATCTGCCTGGCCGAGATGTACGGTGAATCGCCCAACCCCGCATTACGCCCCAAGCTGGAGCGGGCCATCAAGCTGATCGTCAGTTGCCAGAATGCGCAGGGTGGCTGGCGCTATCCGCCGAAAATCGGCGATGCGGATATATCCGTGACCGTGCTTCAGGTGGTGGCGCTGCGCGCGGCCAAGAACGCGGGGCTCGATATTCCGCAATCCACGATTGACCGGGCCGTGGCCTATGTCAAGAGCTGCCAGGATCGCTTCGACCCGCGCGGATTCGACTACCAGCCCGGCACGCTGCAGGCCGGCTTTGCCCGAACCGCGGCGGCCATCTATTCGCTTCAGGTTTGCGGCCTGTACGACGATCCCATGGTGGCGGCCGGGTCGGAATTCCTCGTCGAAAAACGCGACCTCTCCATGCAGTATTTCACGTATGGGAATTTCTATGCCGCCCCGGCCGAATACATGATCGGCGGCAAAGCCTGGACGGATTGGTACGGCTGGATTCACGCCGAGCTGATGGACAAAGTCCAGACCATGGGGGATACGAAATACTGGAATCCGTTCGACCCCGGCACCGGCGTCAACACCATCTACGCCACCAGCGTGTACACCATGATTCTCGCAATGCCACTTCATTATGTTCCCCTGTATCAGAGATGATATTTTCATGAGCATGGGCCGGTGCAAGAGTCGCATCTTCCCGCCATCGCCGCGCCGATGGAGCGCTATGGCGGCGGTTGCGTTTTGTCTTCTGGCGATGGGGTTGCCGATCCTCCGTGGTGGGGATGGCGATGCGATCTCGATTACCGCCAATCCCCTGGAGACGATCACCGGCCGGTCCTTCGTGGGCACGATCTCGCTCGATCCGCGCGGCTATTTCATGATCGAAAAGGCGGGCAGCGATTTTCTGACGCCGGTCGAATTGGGCGAGATCAAGGACGCCCGCTTCTACGGCAGCGATCTCAAGGCCCTGGTCGAGGGGCTGATCCTGACCAACAAGGCGGTGCTGCTGGCCGATGTCACGGCGATGGATGACAAGACCGTCACCTACACCTGCGGCGGCGGCCAGCCCAGGACGATCCCGCGCTCCCGCGTGGCCCGGCTGCAATTCGACAAGACCGCGGACTGGAGCAAGATTCCGGCCGGCAAGACCGGCGTGCTCCTGAGCGGCGGCGATTTTTTCGAGGGGACGGTAACCGAGATCAAGGAGCAGATCATCTCGGTGGATTCGGTTCTCTTCGGCCCGGCGCATTTCAACGCCGCCACGCGCGCCAAGGGCGTGGTCCTGGCCGATCCGCACGAGGGCGCGTTCGACTGGGAAATCTGGACCAGCGATGGTTCGATCCTCATGGCTGACTCGGCTAAGATCGACGGCAGCCAACTGGTCGTGAACGATCCGTGGCTTGGCGAGTTTCATCTGGGTCTGAAGGACATCCAGCAGATCAGGGCCGGATCGGCCCGCACGCGTTCGCTGGGCGATTTGAAACCCGCCACGATTGAGCCCGACGGCTTGTATTCCTACAGCGCCGATGCCACGCCCCAGGGCCTGTCACTGGACATGCGCGGGGCGGATATGCGGCCCCGGACATTCAATAAGGGCGTGTACCTTGCGGCTGGCTGCTCGGTGACGTGGAATCTGGCCGGCCAGTTCCGGTCGTTTTCGGCCGTGCCGGGCATTCCGATGGTCAGTCTGCCGGGCGCCAGCGTGCGAATGATCGTTCTGGTGGACGGCAAGGAGAAATACCGCAGCGACGCGATCACCAGCCTGGACAACATCAAGGACGCCCGGATCATCAATCTGGACGTGACCGACGCCAAGACTCTGACTCTGCGGGTGGAAGGGGACCGGCCCGGCGAGGTAGGCGGCGGCGGGGCGTTTGGCGGGGCATCGCTTCAAAAACGCTGATCGGCCCGGGCCGGCAATTCGTGCGCGGCCTGCCCGGCAACTATTTTGCGAAATTCAGCAAAAATTCAGTTGATTCCCGCAGTTGGGCTCTTGTACATTATTCGTTGCGTTATTTCATCGGCGGCGTGCTTTCTGCTGGCTCACGTTGGCGGCCGTTGCCGGTGGATGACATTTCTGTCGTGGTGTGACAGAGCATCAAGTCTTCGGTTTTTTTCGCGGCCATGGGCTGGCATCGCACTGGTGTCACGCGGCCGCAAGGGGTTTTTATGGAGACGGTCATATCGATTGGCACCGTCAAGTGGTTTGATTCGAGAAAGGGGTTTGGTTTCATCCTGAACGAGGCGGGCCAGGATGTGTTCGTGCATTTCAGTTCGATCGCCGGCGATGGATTCCGCTTTCTGCCGGACGGCGAACATGTGACCTATGAAGAGGTAAGCGGGCCCAAGGGCCTGTGCGCGATGAACGTACACCGGGCTGTACCCGAGAGAATCCGCCTCAAAGCGTGAGCCGCGCGTTGCCGTAGTTGACGGTCCTGTGAATTCGCGACGCCACTGAAGGTCTGTCCGCATTCAGCCGTATCACCGGATTTGGGTAGATCAGAACTCGACCAGCAGGCCCAGATAACCTTCGGTGGCGTTGAGAGTCGGGTTGCGGCTGGGGCCTTCCAGGTGGGCATTGGAAATGTGCAGATAGCGCACGCCGGTCAGGAGACTGGTCTTGTCCCACAGCCGGATCGTGCCGCCCAGTCCGGTCTTGAACCAGTAGTTGTAATCGGTGCCGCCGTCGGGAATTCTCCGGTCCGCTTCCATCGCGCCGGCGCCAAAGTCGATGAACATGCTCCAGGTGCGCTGGTTGATGAAGTGGTTGCGGAGAAGCAGATCGAATCCCCCGGCCACGACATCCGGCCCGGCCTGCAATCCGCGCATACCCGTGATCTCCGCCGTCAGCGAGTTATTGGGCATGAACGTGTAACCGATGCCGAACGTCCCCGAATAGAGTTGTTCCCGCACCCGCGGCTGAGTCGCGAACGAGCCGTAGGTTTCGAATGTCCATGTGCCCTTGGGCACGACGACGGGAGCGGCGGCCGGTTCGGACGGCGCCGTCGTCGCCGGCGCGGTGGCATCTGCCGATGCCGTCGAGATCGCGCACGTCAGCGCCATGAGAACGCCAAAGACCGCACCCAACGAGAATCGTCTGAGCATGTGACTCCCTTAATCGCGATAGGCCATGCGGCCGACGCCCGGCACGATGAATAATCCTGCGACTCGGCCATGTCAATTTGGAACTGCGATTTGTGATGCTGGAGTGTGCCCGAATTTCCGGGCGAGGGTAACTCGATGCGGAGCAACTTCTTACCCCTCCCCTTGTACTCAGGGGGAGGGTTGGGTGGGGGTCGACCGCTATGGCGTCGGTCGCGGCTTGGAAATGGCAGCACCTCTGGCGAAGGACCCCCACCTCGGTCCCCCTTGTACAAGGGGAGGAGGAAAAGACAGGCTCCCGGAAAATCGGGCGCTCTCTGATGCTGGCTCTGCCTGGCGTTTCCTTTCTTTGCACTTTCGGGGCATTGGCAATAATCTCACGCGCATGGGCGGTTTCTTCGGCGGGCTGGTCGCGGGATTGGTGGGCGCTGGGATGGTGTCGGCCGTCGCGGGCGTCTGGGTCTACCGCCGGCTCATGGCCTTGCAGCGGCGCACCCGGCACGCCGAGCGGCTTGCGGAACTGGGTGTGCTGACCGGCGGTCTGGCGCACGAAATACGCAACCCGCTTTCCACCGTTCAGCTCAATCTCCAATTGCTGGCCGAGGAACTGGAATCCGAGGATGGCGAGCACAATCGCCTGCTTCCGCGGCTGGCGACAGTGCAAAGCGAAACCTCGCGATTGCGCGATATTCTTGACGATTTTCTCCGCTACGCCGGCAAGATCGAACTCAGCCGCTGCAACGTCGATCTGCACCAGCTCCTGGTCGAGATGTCCGATTTCTTTGCCCCTCAGGCCCAGCTCAATCACGTGCGCCTTCGCCTGGCCGACAGCTCCCAAAAGGTCATGGCCAGCGTCGACGGCCGGCTCGTCCGCCAGGCCGTGCTCAATCTCATGATCAACGCCAATCAGGCGATGACCAACGGCGGCGAGATGATCCTCCGGGCCAGCCGCGGCGACGGCCACGCGCTGATCGACGTCATCGACACCGGCCCCGGCATCGAACCGGCCGAGATCGACCGCATCTTTCAGGCCTACTATTCCCGCAAAGCCGGCGGCTCGGGCCTGGGCCTTGCAATGACCCGTCGTATCGTCCAAGAACACGGCGGGCAGGTCACCGTCCAGAGCGAAATCGGCAAGGGCACTGATTTCACGCTGCATTTCCCGGTGAAGAAGGAAATGCCTGACAAGGTGACTGGGTGACAAGGTGACAAGGTGACCGCAAGCCCGGTTCTCTGTCTTTTGTCACCTTGTCACCCCCTCACCTTGTCACCTTGTCACATCTCCCTGCGGTGAAAAACTTCCCACCCGCGCCCGCGGGCCTGCATTCCGGGCCAACTCATGGTAATAATCGGATTATGGCGCACGACGCGAATGGCAGTCGGATTCTGGTGATTGACGATGAGCAGGCCCACGCGCAGGTGATGAGCGATGCGCTCTCCCGCCAGGGGCACCGCTGCGAACTGGCTTACGGCGTGGACGAGGCGATGGCCAAACTCAAACGCGGCCGCTTCGACGTCGTCGTGACCGATCTCATGATGGACGGGCGTCCGGCCGGGTTGGAGCTGTTGGCGGCGGCGCGGGCGCTGGTTCCGCCGCCGTCGGTGGTGCTGGTGACGGCGCACGCGGATATCGCCACGTGCAAGCGCGCCATGGCCGAAGGGGCGTACGACTACATCGAGAAGCCGCTGGACCTGGATTCGTTCCGGACGCAGGTGAACCGGGCCGCCGAGCGCAGCGTCCTGTTGCGCGACAGCCAGGTGCTGCGCGAGCAGGTCGAGGATTCGGCGGGATTCGAGGGGATCGTGGGCAAGAGCGCGGCGATGCAGGAGGTCGTGCGCGTGGCGCGGCAGGTGGCGGGAAGCGACATTCCCGTTCTGGTCATGGGAGAAAGCGGCACGGGCAAGGAACTGATCGCCAGGGCGATTCATCAGAACAGCCAGCGACGCAAGAACCTGCTGGTCGCCCTCAATTGCGCGGGGCTCAGCGAGAGCATTCTGGAGGACGAATTGTTCGGCCACGTGCGCGGCGCATATACGGGCGCAGCCGGCGAGCGCGAGGGCCGGTTCGAGCACGCCGACGGCGGGACGCTGTTCATGGACGAGATCGGCGACATGCCCGCGGCGATGCAGGCGAAATTGCTGCGCGTGCTGGAGAACGGGGAAGTGGTGCGGCTGGGATCGAACGATCCGATCCGGGTTAATGTGAGGCTTATCAGCGCGACCAATCGAAATCTGGACCAGATGGTGGCCGAAAAGAAATTTCGCGAGGACTTGTTCTTCCGCATTAAGGGCGTGACGATCGACATACCCCCGCTGCGCGAGCGGCGCGACGATATCCCGCTGCTGATCCATTATTTCCTCTCCCAGGCCGCCGATCGCTATGGCAAGATGATCGACGGAATTGAGCCGGAAGCCAGGCAGGCGCTCCTCGGCTATTCCTGGCCGGGAAATGTCCGACAGTTGAAAAATGTGATGGAGAATATGGTCGTGATGACCAACAGCAAGACGCTCTTGGCGCAAAGTCTGCCGACGGAAATCCGCCCGACGGCCGATCACAGTATTTCGGGAATGAACAATCTGGTCGGAATCAGCATCACGCAGGCGGAAAAGGAATTGATCCGCAACACGCTGAAGATGGTCGAGGGCAATCGCGAGGAGGCGGCGAAGATCCTGGGGATCGGCGAACGCACGCTCTACCGCAAGATTCGCGAATACGATCTGTAAGACGAGAACCCAATGGATATTCCCTATCGCGTGGGACACGGCTACGACATCCACCGGTTGCAATCCGGTGGCCGGCTCATGATCGGCGGCGTGGCCGTGTCGGAGAACACCAGCGCCATCGCCCATTCCGACGGCGATGTGGCGATTCACGCACTGGTGGATGCGATACTGGGCGCGATGGGCTGGGGCGATATCGGCCAGTCGTTTCCCAACAGCGATGCCAAATGGAAGGGCGTGGCCAGCCGGGTGTTCCTGGCGTCGGTGTGCAAGCGGCTCAATGATGCGGGTTGGGGCGTGGCCAATGCGGATGTGACGATCATGGCGGAAAGGCCGCGGCTGGGGCCGTTTCGCGAGGCGATGGTCGAGGCGATGTCGCGCCTGGCGGAGGGCGTGGTGAACGTAAAATTCGGCACCAACGAGCAATGTGATGCGGTGGGGCGTGGCGAAGCGGTGGCGGCACACGCGGTTGTGCTGGTGGCCAAGTTACCGGAAAGTGCGCAATGAGCCTGCGGGTTTACAACACGTTGTCCAGAGAAAAAGAGCCGTTCACGACCGTCGAGCCGGCCAGGGTCGGGATGTACCTGTGCGGGCCGACGGTTTATAAGCCGCCGCACATCGGCCACATGGTCGGGCCGGTCATCTTCGATGCCATCAAGCGGTTCCTGCAATCGGATTTCTATTCCAGCGGCCTGGGCAAGGCGGGCGATCCGCCGCGGTTCAAGGTCAAATGGGTCGTCAACATCACCGATGTCGATGACAAATTGATCGAGGCGGCGGCAAGACAATCGACGACGGTCGAAACCCTGGCGACGAAATACACGGCCGAATACATGGAATGCCTCGATCGCTTCGGCATCCGCTCGAACATCGACGTCTTTCCCAAGGCATCGGAGCATATCGAGGAGATCAAGTCGATGTGCCTGCGCCTCATCGAGCGCGGGTTCGCCTACGCCAGCGGCGGAAATGTGTGGTTCGACGTCGCAAAAGACCCGCAATACGGCCAGCTCTCCAACCGCCGCGTTGAGGAACAGGAGAGCGGACTGCGAAATCTCGAAGGCGAGGGCAAGCGCAGCGCGGCCGATTTCGCGGTCTGGAAGGCCGCTAAACCCGGCGAGCCGGCTTGGGATTCTCCCTGGGGACGCGGCCGGCCCGGATGGCATATCGAATGCTCCGCCATGAGCCTCAAGCATCTCGGCGAGACGTTCGACATCCACGGCGGCGGCATGGATCTGCTCTTCCCGCATCACGAAAACGAACTGGCCCAGAGCCATTGCGCATCGGGCAAACTGTTCGTGAAATACTGGCTGCACAACGGCCTGACGCGCATCCGCACCAAACTCGCCAGCGGACAATGGGCCGATGAGAAAATGAGCGGAAGCCTGGGCAATGTCGTATCGGCCAGAGAATTGATCGACCGGCACGGCGCCGATGTGTTGCGATACCTGCTTCTCAGCACCCATTACCGCAGCCCGATCGAATTCAACGATACGGCCATCGAGAGCGCCGCCAAAGGCTATGCGGCGTTTACACGTCTGGCGCAGCGCATTGACGAAGTCATGAAGAAGTCGAACAGTCTGGCCGATTGGACGCTGGCAAGCGCCACGCGGGTGGCCAATGGCAATCCGGCGGCGGACGCGACCGCCAAAATGCGCGAGGCATTTGTCGCGGCGATGGAGGATGACTTCAACACGGCCGGGGCGATTGCGGCCATGCACCAGGCCGTTTCCGAGATCAATCGGTTTCTCGACAAGCTGGGATCGGTGTCGAATCATTCAGAGGATGCTGAACAAGCCTTTCTGGCGGCGGGAGTGGTGCAATGGGCCGGCCGGTCGATCGGCCTGTTCCAGGCGGGTTTGGGAGCGGCAGGGCTTGTGGCCGCCTCCGACGCATCGTCGAAGCTCTCTGACGGCCTGATGGAATTGCTGATCGCGCTGCGGGCCGAGGCACGGGCGGCGAAGAATTTCGCCCTGGGGGATCGGATTCGCGACGGGCTCGGCAAGCTGGGCGTCGTGCTCGAAGACCGGTCGGGCAAGACAACCTGGCGCGTCGAAGCGGGCAAGCCCTTCGACAAAGCTCAGGGCGGGCGGTAACGCGATGCGAATTGTCGGCATCGATCCCGGCCTGCGGCTCACCGGCTACGGCGTCGTCGAGTTCGCCGCGGCCAATTCGCTCCGGCCGAGGCTGGTCGATGCCGGGGTCTTCCGGCTGTCGGACAAGCAGCCCATCGCGTATCGGCTGGCGGAACTCGAACGCGAACTGGAATCGCTCTTCGACGAGCAGACGCCGGACATTTGCGCCATCGAGCAGCTTTACGCCCATTACGCCCACCCGCGCACCGCCATATTGATGGGACACGCTCGCGGCGTCATCATGGTCGTCGCGGCACGCCGCGAGATTCGCATCGAGCAATACGCGGCCAACCGCATCAAGCAGGCCGTCGCGGGCCACGGCCATGCCGGTAAGATGTCCGTGCAGCGGGCGGTGCAGATGGTGTGGAATCTCAAGGCATTGCCCACCCCGCCGGACGTGGCCGATGCGCTGGCGGTGGCGCTGTGTTGCGGACGTGCGGTTGTCGAGAAGAGGATTTTGGCGCGGGCGTTGCGGTGACAGGGTGACAAGGTGACAGGGTGACAGGGTGACAGGGTGACAGGGTGAGGTGATGATTTCGGAGTTGACGGGTGAATTGAAGCGCGTCGAGGCGGACCGGGTGTTCGTGTCGGCCGGGGCCCTGGTGTTCGAGGTGCTGGTGCCGGCGTTTGAAGTCGAGACCTTGCGCGCGCTGATCGGAAAAGACCTCACGCTGGTGACAATCTTCGACCTGGAGGGCGATGCCACGCGCGGCGGGCTTTCGCCGCGGCTGATCGGTTTCACCAGCGCCACCGACCGGCGGTTCTTCCAGGTGTTCACGACGGTCAAGGGGATCGGCCCCAAGCGTGCCTTGCGGACTCTGGCGGTGGCGCCGGCGCAGATCGCGGCCGCCATCGAATCGCGCGACACCCGGTTCTTGTCCGGATTACCCGAGATCGGCAAGCGATTGTCCGACCAGATCGTCGCGGAACTGGCCGGCAAGATGAAGGATTTCGCCGCCGGTGAAGTGGTGACGACGCCCGGTCCGGCCGGGGCGGCGCGATCGACGCGGGAGCGTGATGCCATCGACGCGGCGGTGGCTTTGGGATATTCGCGTCCCGAAGCCGAGCGGGCACTGGATCGTGCGATGCGCGAAGTGCCGCCGGCAGAACTGGCCAAAGCCGAGGCGAACGACCTGCTGCGGCACATGCTGCGGGCGAAATAAGGGAGTATGGGCATGGCTCGCGAGCGGATCATCTCGGGTGAATCGGAAGGGCCGGAGGAGAACCAGTTCAATCTCTCCCTGCGTCCGGCGAATTTCGCCGAATACATCGGCCAGGAGACGCTCATCCGCCGGCTGAAGATCGCCGTCGAAGCCGCGCGCGGAAGAAACGAGCCGGTCGAGCACGTCCTGTTGCACGGCCCGCCGGGTTTGGGCAAGACCACACTCGCCCACGTCATCGCCAATGAGATGAAGGCGAAGGTCCACGTGACCAACGGCCCGGCCCTGACCAAGGGCGCCGATGTCGTCGGCATCCTGAGCAACCTGTCGCGCGGGGATGTGCTGTTCATCGACGAAATCCATCGTCTGCCGGCCGTGGTCGAGGAGTATCTGTATCCGGCGATGGAGGATTTCAAGGTCGATATCACGCTGGACGCGGGGATGCACGCGCGGACGATCAACATGCCGCTGGCGCCTTTTACGCTGATCGGCGCGACGACGCGGATCGGCCTGCTGACCGGCCCGATGCGCAGCCGCTTCGGCATCGGGCATCACATCGAACTGTATACCCCGGCATCGCTGCACGAAATTCTTCGGCACAACGCCAAACGGCTGTCACTGGCGGCGGAGGACGCGGCCCTGGCCGAACTGGCCGGCCGCAGCCGCGGAACGCCGCGCATCGCCAATCGCCTGTTGCGCCGCGTGCGCGATTTCGCGGCCGTCGAAGCCAAAGGCGCTGCCACGGTGACAGTGAAGGTAACGCGGGCGGCGTTGCAGCTCGAAGGCATCGACGACAAGGGCCTTGACGAGCAGGACCGCGCCTATCTGCGCACGCTGATCCAGGTCTACGACGGCGGCCCCGCCGGTGTGGAAGCTCTGGCCGCCACGCTCGGCGACGAGGTTGATACATTGGTGGACGTAGTCGAGCCATATCTATTGCAAACCGCCCTGGTCCTGCGCACGCGCCAGGGCCGGCGGGCGACCAAGAGCGCGTATGGCCACCTGGGCATCCCGTGGAAGCCGCCGAAGGAAGCGGGCGACGACGCCGGCGGGTTGTTTGAAGGGTGAGTAAACGCGCGCCGCGACAGCTTTTCCGCCGTCCGGTCCGGCCCGGTTTTCGGCGGTATGCGCCAAGATTGGGGTGACAGAAGGTGACAGTTTTCGCGTTTTTGTCGTCCGGCCCGCCTCTGTTCCACTTGGCTGCAACGGCTTTTCTCCGCCCCGGAGGGCCATTTTTCGCGACGTGGGGCGGGGGGGGGGTAACAAAAGTCGGCTACACTTTTTCGTGTTTCTGTCACCCTGGCAGCCCGCGAAAAAACTCCGCGCTCGACCAACGCGAAAAAGACGCGAGATCGGCCGACGCGATTGTTGCCACAGGCCGATAGCGTTTGCCCGCCGATTTGCGCAGAAGTCATTTCGGCTTTGGCGGAATCGTCCCGCATTCCGGACAGCGATCCGGCGTGGTGCAGAGATCGTAGCCGCATCGGCAGCAAAAGCCGGACTTGAGGCGGCGGTCCCGTTGCCGACGCCAACGAACAACGTGGATTGCCACCAGGACGATTACCAGCGAGGTCGTGTACTCGCTGGGAATGCACCAAGACTGGATATTACAGAAAGCGCCCGGTATTGGGGGCAGATTACAAGTAATAACGTGTACAAGCGAATTATAGTAGTGGACCGTTGCCGTACTGGAATAGAGTCCGGGCGCGACGGCGAACTGCCCAAGGGCAGGGGTAATCGACCAGTTGACGTGATCGAACGTCCATCCATCCGGGCGAATAAGCACGCCGACCCATTCCTGTGCGCCGGCTTTGGGTGCCCAAAAATACGAGACTCCCAAGCCGCCTGGCCACGGACCGCTAACCGCACACAGCAGGCACGGCATCGCCAACAGGCCGCTGATGATCCACCACCAGAGGTGCTTCATGGCGATAATTATGCCCGGTCGGGCGGCCCAACTGCAACCATGTCGCCAATCACCATGCATGCTGGGTCAGAACGCGCCGGCCTTTCGACACCTGCGATCGTCCGAGCCTCGTTTAAGGTCATTTCGATTTCGGCGGTACCGTCCCGCATTCCGGGCAGCGGTCGGGCGTGGCGCGGAGGTCGTAGCCGCAGACGAGGCAGAGGTTATACTTCAGCCGTCGCCGCTTTCGCCGATAGACCACCCAGCGCGTTGCCGGCCAGGCCAGACATACTGCCAGCAGCGCCCACAAAGGGAATACCGTCTCTGCAACGTGACCGCCCGCGCTGTTCTCTTCATATCGAAACGCGAACCGCACGGCGTTGCGGCCAACGTCCTCGGAATCAGGCTCACGTCGCTTCAGTTGTATACGGCCATCGGCGTAGTCGTCCTGGGAGAAATTTGGAGTAAATGTCTCCACCCATAGTCGCATCTCGCCGGCGTCGGCAATCGCCTCCAATTCCAACCAGTTCGCCGGATATATCTTCAACTCACACCAATGCAGGTAACTGTACACGAACAATATCGACGAAAAGGCCAGCGATGCCCAAAGCATCCAGGCGACTGCACCGCGTAGCAAACGGCCACGGCGTCTCATCCATGCGAATTGTATCACCGTATACCGTGGTATACACCCACTCTGAACACGATCCCAATCATCGCGCACGCGGGGTCAGAACGTGCCCCCGCTATTGATTACGAGTGAAGGACTTCGTGGCCCTTGGCGTGAGAGTGCCGGATTTTTCGCACCGGCCGTCGTTTCCTCCTCTCCCTGTACCCAGGGGGAGGACTGAGGTGGGGGTTCTTCGCCAATGGCTCCGGCAAGTCGGAACCGCGACCAACGCCGTAGCGGTCGACCCCCACCCCAACCCTCCCCCTGGGTACAGGGAGAGGGGATCAAGGGGCGGGACTGCATGGAGGTGCAGTCGGCCGGGATATCGGGCGCTGCGGGCGTGAGAGCGCGGGTCGAGGTCGATCCACTCATTTTTGCGATGCAAGTAACATGTTGAGTGGGGCGGAATGCGTGGGCCGGCGCGGCTCGCGCGGCATCTTCTGAGGCGATCTATCAATTGGCCTGCTGCGTCGGTACGACGATGATCGCGACGGCGGGCAGGCCGTCGGCGGCGGGGATGAGGTGGACCTGGGGGTTTCGGCCGGCGTCGGCGAGGCGGCGCATTGTTCGATCGAAGTAGTCGTGCTCGAGGTTGGAATAGGTATAGGGGGTGTCACAGAAGCAGACGATCAGGATCGTGGCCGATGGCAGCGGGTCGGGGGGCGGGTCTTCTGTCACCTGCCAGTCCAGGCCCAGGTCGTACTGGAGTGGGTAGTCGAGCCAATAGCTCTGCACGTAGACGGTGGTGGGGCGGAACTGCCGGCGGATGAAATCGGCGGCGGCGGATTTGGGGTCGATGTCGGCGCTCCAGTACGTGGGATAGGTGTTCTGGCGCCACGACAGATTCCGGATCGGATCAAAATAGTCCGGCGAAAACGTCAGGAGCATGATGGCCGCAAGCGGCACCATCACCAGCGCGCAAGAGAGATCGCCCAGCCGGCGCGAATCCATGAGCAGGGCGGCCCAGCGGGCCAGCGTCACGGCGGCCGGCAGGAGCAGCCAGACGAGGTAGCGCTCGACGCCGATCTGATCAAGGGCGAGCAGCCAGGCGGTGCCGATCAGGATAAATGGGACGGCGATCCAGAAGACGGCCAGTGCGCGGTCGCGCGGTTTGGACGATCGGGCCAGCATGACGGCCGCGACGATCAGCAGAATCACAATGAGCCAGGAAAACAGCCGCAAGGCCGGGCTGACCGGCAGGCCGGCGATGTCTTCGTAGGTTGACAGGCCGGAAATGGCGTCGCCGACGCGGGCGATGTAGCGCATCAGGTCGATCGGCGAGGAGAGCAGCGACCCGGCCGTCCGAACCGTGCCGCCGACGACCTGGCCAAAGGTATGGCGGGTATCGCTGCTGACGACGATGCGGGTCAGGGCCAGAAAGAGCGCCGTCGCGCAAACCAGTGGCGCCGCCGCCAGCGCCGCGGCCAGAGGCACGCTGGGCCGCACGCCCAGATACCCGGCCACGGCCGAGAGAATCTGCCGGCGCTGAATGAAGAGCACCGCGACCGTCAAACAGACCAGCAGCAGGGCGAATGTCGCGTGCGTCCAGATTCCCAGAATGCTGAAGCCCACGAGCATCGCCATTGCCCGCCGCGAGCGAATTCCGGCCGCCAGGTCCAGCATGGGGAATACGACGAAGCATTCAAAGAGAGGCAGATAGCTGGTATCCCATTGGATGCGCGAGGTGGCGATCGATAAGGGCATGGCGGCCAGCAGCAGCGTGGCGAAAAGAACCTGGCGGCGGGATTCGAACACTCGCCGGCCGCAATACGCGAAACATCCCAGCGTGACCACGCCGGCGATCGCCGCCGGGAGTCGCAGAAGGAATATCGATGCGCGGCCCGGCAGAAGCGAAAGCAGTTCGGTGGCCATCATGACGGGATTGAAGAACTGTCCGTGCGGCGAGCGGACCAGATGCGGCCGGCCCGCCAGGGCCTTCATGAGCTGAACGATTGGATACGGCTCATCGGCGTTGAGGGCGGGCGTGTTGCCCAGCCAGAGGAAGCGGTAAACGATGCTCAGGAGGATCAGGACGACGGCCACGGCGCTGAAGATATGCATGCGGCTGCGACGGGGGCGGCTCACGGGTGTGGCTCGCGACGTGGGACGAGGCAGGGAGTGTCGGGCTTGGGTCATCGCCAGGGGGATTAGAGCATGGACAACATTTTGCGGGCTGCGGGGGCTGCGGCCCAACGATCGGCAAGTTCCATGGTGTCGATGGTACACATGCCGGTGTAGCCGCCGTCGAGCAAGCCCGACAGCATCGCCCCCAGCGGGACCGATCCCCGGCCGATCGGAACGGCCGACGTGCGGCGATCGGCGCCGACGGCGGCGTCGCGCAGGCGCACGTGGCGGATGCGCGGGCCGACGGCCGATAGGATTTCATCCAGACTCCAGCGGTCGCGGACGATGGCCACCGCGTCGAGATCGACGGCCATGTGCCGCGCGTCGAATCGCTTCAGAGCCCGGTCAATGGCCGCGAAGCTCGACAATTCACTGGATATGGCGACGGCGACGGAAAATCGATCGGCACGCTGGGCGATCTCGGTGAATGCGGTATCGACAGCGGCGAAGCCGGCCGGATCGGGATTTGCCGATGCGGTAATCGACGCCGGCGCGATTCCGACCAGCGCACGAAGGTCATCCGAACTCGGCAGGATAATGCGCCCCGCCGTGGCCGGAGGCGCGGACGCGGACGCCGCTGCGGGGGCGTGTTCATCCTGCGGCAAAGGCAACGGCCCGGCGTCCATGCACAGCACAGTGGCACCAAGGGATGCGGCGGCGTCAAGAACTTTTTCCAGCTTGAAGAGCAGCTTGTCCAGATCGGTGCGCGGCGTAATGCCGGTTGGTCCCAGATCAAAGCGGATGGCGGCCAGTCGCTGGTTCTCCGATCGCAGCACCTGCGCAACTTCACGCCGACCGCTTTGGGAAAGGTCGGTGAGGTTCAGCCCGGGCATCGAAACATCGAGCAACAGGCCGGCAAATCCAAGCTGCCGTGAAATGCGGGCGGCATTTCGCACGTCCGAATCGATGGCGGCGGCAACGACGGCGAGCAAACTGGGATCCAGCAGCGGCATCCGCGCGATTGTAGCCGCTATGGGAAAAAAGTGGTTGCGAGGCGCGGACTTTACGCGCTGGCGGCTTGCAACGGGGCCGGCTTGCGGCTCAGCTTGCCGCGCTCTTCGAGCATGTCCAGAACCCTCATATAGAAGGGCGTGATGCTGGTTTCGGCCGGGTCAACCCAGGGGGGCAGGAAGCGGCGGTTGATCGACTGCCAATGATCGGCGGGCCAAATCGCCAGGCGATCGGCCCATGTGGCGGACTTGACCGAGACCAGGCCGTCGTTGTCGCCTTCGACGCGGTAGATGATCTGCCAGGAGTGGATGGCAAACGGCGGCATGAGGCGCATGGGATGGCTGGCGGCGACAGACATATAGGCGATGTTGGGCATGTCGGGCGTGACATCGTTGAACCGGCGGCAATTGTCGGTCGTGAGATCGGCCAGAGCCTGGAAATCGACGTTGAGATATTCCATCAGTCGCAGGCCGCGCAGCCGCTGACCCACGTGGCGGAGAACCCAATCGGCGTATGTCGAACCGCGATGCGGCGTGCAGATTGTCACCAAAGCCGCGACATAGTCCGCCATGCCCAGGTGCGTCAACATGTGTCGGGCATCCAGGCCGCCCATCGAGTGGGCGATGATGACGATGCGATCCTGGGACTGCGGCGGCATGGGAAAGCGAGCAAGGATGGCGTCCTTGAGCTGGCGGGCGCGGGTTTCGATGCCGGCGGTGGGGTGAACTGAGGTCGTGAGCAGGGGATAACCGCGAGCGGCGATGGCCCGGCCGATTTCGTGGAAATATTCCCACGTGAACGGCCCGAAATGCCATTCGCCGTGGCCGAGCAGCCCGTGATGCAGGACGATGGGAGTTGCGGGCATAATTCGTCATTATACCATGTTAGTGGCTGGGCGCGGAGAGGAATTCGCGGGCAGCGGCCGGTGAGAGTGCCCGATTTTCCGGGCAACCGCCTCTTCCTCCTCCCCATGTACTCAGGGGGAGGACGGAGGTGGGGGTTCTTCGCCAGTGGTTCTGCCAGGTCGAAGCCGCGACGAATGCCGCAGCG
>Ga0181520_10004086_pt1 | contig 24883 bp, 22 predicted proteins | sample PEATcosm2014_Bin_29_FD_132451 | JGI IMG/M metagenome (GOLD analysis project Ga0181520, IMG submission 132451) | Peatland microbial communities from MTU Mesocosm Facility, Houghton, MI, USA - PEATcosm2014_Bin02_30_metaG | ecosystem: Environmental > Terrestrial > Soil > Wetlands > Peat | place...
AAATGTACTCGCGGCTCTGCGGCCGCGCGACACCTGGGAGGGGTGTCGCGGGCCGCTAAGCGCAGTCAAAACACCACACCTTAACTTTACCCAAAAAGTGTCCAGCGCGCCGGGTCCACCGCAAATTGACGTCAGCCGACGACTGGTGGTACTTTGTGCCTGAGACTGGCCAGCATATCGCGTTCTACAACTTGCGCTCGCTGGAATATCTGGCAGACCATTTTGGCGCCAGGTTGTACTCGAATGGCGCTTCCCTACACATGATGACGCGCAGTGCGTCGCTCGAGGATCCGTTCACCTCGCTGGCAGCAAGCAGGACGTTGCACGCCAGAGTGCTGCGACGCTTGATTTCGGCCTGTCGAAGGATTTTCTCATCGCGGCAGCGAAGCGCGCGCGGAAGCCTAACTTGGCCAGATTTCGAACTGGTCCGTTCAAGACTTTCGGGCCGTCCTAAGGGTAAGTGAAATCCGATGGTGCGTGCTCTAGTTGACGGCGTTGTTTTCGAGAACGGCGGCCAAATGGGGATTTGGCGATCGTTCTATGAGGTAATGACTCGGCTGAGTAATCAGGTCGACTATACGTTGTTACTGAGGAGCAAGCCGGTCCAGGCGCTGCCCGGCGGAGTTCGGCTGGTTTGCGACTCCGCGCGAGCGCGTGCCGCCCGTTGGAACCTGATTGGTCGCGCCCGCAAGGGATTGGGCTGGATTCCAAAACCGCGAAGGCTGCCCGCCGCCGATGTCTATCACTCAACCTACTTTACCCCGTGCCCAAAGGCGGGCGTACCTGTCGTCGTCACGGTTCACGACATGATCGCGGAAAGGTTCGCGCTTTGGCAGCATGGATGGCCCGCCGAGCAGATCCAAATCAAGCGAACGGCCATTCTGTCGGCTGCGCTATGTATCGCCGTGTCGAAGGCATCGGCCGATGATCTTAAGTTGTTTTACCCCCAGGTCGCTGAGCGCATTCGCGTCGTGCATCACGGATCGGAGCATCTTGGCCGCCTGGAATCGACAGGTGAATGCCAGAGCGAGCCCTCTGCCGGAGATTCATTTGCGTTGTTCGTGGGGGCGCGGCAGAATTACAAGAACTTCGTAACCCTGCTCGATGCCGTTCGTAGTCCGCTCTGGCCGCCGGGGCTTTATTTGCACGTAGTTGGAGGTCCGTTCTATGACTACGAAGCGAAGTTCATTGAAATCAGCGGATTGACGGATCGTGTCCGAATGCTTGGCCCGCTTTCCGACGAAGATCTAGAATCGCAGTACAAGGCGGCACGTTGCCTGGTATTCCCGAGCCGGATGGAGGGTTTTGGGATTCCCATCCTAGAGGCCCAGGCGAATGCCTGTCCCGTTGTCGCAAGCGACATTCCGGTTTTCCGGGAAGTTGCCGGGGAGGGTGCTTTGTTCTTTGACCCGCGGCTTGGCGAGAAACTAGCAGAGGCTGTGGCGGCCGCGTGCGAGCCGGGCACGCGTTGCCGGCTCATCCAGGCAGGCTCTGCCAATATCCGCAGGTTTAGTTGGGATTGTGCGGCAGAGCAGATCCGTGCAGTCTATGAAGAGGCTGCCGGAATGCCGGCACGCGATGGTTGAAGAGCGACCACACCTGGAGAGGCGGTAGGAGTGCCCGTTGTCAAAGTTACGACAAGTTCCCCGCACGCTCGGTGGCCGATTGCCCGGCAGACTCCTGGCGGCTTGGCAAAATGGGGTGACTACCATTTTGTCATCAATCAGGATATCCCTGCATGCGATGCTTGGGTTGTCATCGACGACTTGCAGTATCGTGAGTCTTGCCCTTGTCCGCCGCAGCGAACGATCCTTGCCAGCACGGAGCCGCCCATCCATGGTCGCTATTATGAGGCTTTTCTGGCACAATTCGGGCTGGTGGTGACCTGCGGCGGGTACGATTACCGACAGCCAAACGTCTACGAATCCTTCCCCCTGCAACCGTGGTACTTCGCTCTTAACTGCGCTACCAATCGACCGAATAGGATCGCAAGTCAACCTTCCTATTTTACTTATGATCAAATCAAATCCCTGCAACCCTCAAAGACGCGTCTGCTTTCGGTCGTATGTTCGGCCAAGGTGCATAGCGAAGGCCATAAGAAGCGACTAGAGTTCGTGACGGCCTTGAAGCGACATTTCGGCGACCGCTTGGATTGGTTTGGAATTGGCATCCGGCCCATCGTCGACAAGAGCGAGGCGATCCTTGATTACAAGTATCATATCGCCATCGAGAATAGTTGCTATCCGCACTATTGGACGGAAAAGCTGGCGGACAGCTACCTGGGTTGGGCGTTGCCGATATATTACGGTTGCCCCAACGTGACCGACTACTTTGACCAGCGGGCCATGGTTCGGATCAACTTGGAAGATCTCGATGCGTCCATTTCAAGCATCGAGAACGCCCTGAAGACGGATGCCTGGGAGGTCTCGCAGGGCGCAATTGCCCAAGCCCGGCAAACGGTTCTGGACCAGTACAACTTCTTTCCGTTCGTCATCAGCTTGTTATCGACTCTCGGGTCAAGCGGCGAAGGGAGCCGCGTCGTTCTGCGCCCGCATTCTCACTTTGTGGGGCGACTGCGAACCTCGTTGCAAAAAGCGAAGGCGAAGCTTCAGTTTGGTTGGGGCATCACAAATCTACTTCCCTTCCTGAGAAAAATTTAGCGGCTTTGTCCATGTTGGAACCAGGCCAATCGGAAGTTGCTGTCGCTCGCTGAAAACGATTTGATCGTCAACCACTCTAAGCGTGCGAAGATATCTAACCTCGATCTCCAGAAATTAATGTAAAGAAAGGCGGCAGCCTACAGATGAGAACGAATAACAGCCCCCATGATCGCACACGGGCAGGTTATGGTAAGATCGCCTTTTCGGAAACCGCATTTTGTGGTGTGAAAGCCCTTGTGGTTGGTGACGTGATGCTTGACCGGTACATCAGCGGAAGGGCTAGTCGCGTCTCGCCGGAAGCGCCGGTACCGATTATCGACATTGAACGCGAGTGGACGGCGCCAGGCGGGGCGGGGAATGTGGCAGCGTCATTAGTGGGTCTTGGTTGTGAAGTCACGCTTGCGGGCTGTGTGGGGGCCGACGAAAAGGGCGAACGGCTCGTGGCAAAGCTGCGCGAGGCCGGAGTCGCTGAGCTGCGCCTAGTGCATGCCGCGAATACGCGAACGATCTGCAAGACGCGAATTGTCAGTGCGGACCAACAAATGATGCGACTGGATGAAAACGGAAATCAACTGGCGTTTGCTTGTGAGGCCGACCGTCTTGCGGAAACGGTTTTGCCTGTGGTCGCTGCCCAGGATGTCGTGGTTCTGGCCGATTACGACCGAGGTATCCTCACGGAGGCGTTGCTGCGGCGGATCATCGATGCCTGCCTGAAAGCAGGCATTCCCTGCATTGCAGATCCGAAACGATCGGACTTCCAAGTCTATGCCGGCGCAACCATCCTCTGCCCGAACGTCCTAGAGACGGAGAGGGCGACCGGGCGTCGTCTGTGGAATCGCGACGATATTTCGGCCACGGCGGAGAAGCTTCGCGCGGACCTTGAACTGCAATATATGTTGATCACGCGGGGGCCAGACGGCATGACCCTGGCCACACGCGAGGCTACTACGCATATTGTCGCGTGCCCCTGCGCGGTACGCGACGTCAGTGGCGCCGGCGACACGGTCGCCGCAGTCATCGCCGCGGGACTCGCCACTTCGTTGGAAATTGAAGACGTTTGCGGCCTGGCCGCCCTGGCCGCCAGCCTGGCGATCACGAAAGAAGGAGTGTACGTGGTGTCGGCCCAGGAGCTTGCGGCCGCGGCCCACGGGCATTCTCCCAAGATTCGCGACTGGGACACAGCAAGAACATATGTCGAGCGGGCAAGAAGCAACGGGCGACGAGTCGTGTTTACCAACGGTTGTTTTGACATCTTGCATGCCGGGCACCTCTCTTGCCTGGAACAGGCCCGCGAACTAGGCGATATCCTGGTGGTTGGCCTCAATTCCGATATCTCAGTGCAGCTTAACAAGGGAACGACGCGTCCCATCATCGGGCAAGCGAATCGCGCCGCCTTGCTGGCCGGTCTGGAATGTGTGGATGCGGTGGTGCTTTTCGATGAGTTGACGCCGGAGAACCTGGTCCGGTTGCTGGCCCCGGATGTGTTAGCCAAAGGTGGAGACTATGAACCGGACGCTATTGCCGGAGCGGACTTCGTCCGAGCTCGCGGCGGAACTGTCGCGATCATCCCGCTCATCGACGGGCTCAGCACTACAGGGATTCTGCAGACGAGAGAAAGACTTAAGTCGCTTGTGGGGGGACCTGGCAGCGGATTTCGGGAAGCGGCTGGTGATTTGCCAAGAAAGGCTCGTTGACTTGCAATTTATGAACGTGCGCCCGGGGAGGATACGATCAGTGGCAAAGGAATGCACTTTGACGTTGTCAACGAGCGAGGGCGGGGGGGACGAAGGGAAATACCGCAGTGTGGCCGGTGATCCCATTTCGATCGTTGCCAACCTCGAAGCGGTAGTCGCAGCCATGCACCGCGGGAAGAGGCGGTCATTCAGGACAGCGGCGCTCGAGATTTGGCTTCGCGCGCAAGTTCTGCTGGCGAACTTGTTGGTGTGGTTCCTCCGTGTAAGCCAGTTCAGAAATCAAAGGCTTGCCGAAACCGATTTTCGCCAGATCGTCGTATACACGGTCGGCATTCTCGGAGACAACGTGGTGATGCTGCCCGCACTGGCTGCGTTGAGGAAACGCTATCCGCGGGCCGCCATTACTGTCATAACCAACTGCCAGGAATGGGGTTCGGCTGCAGTTCACGGTCTTTTCGGAGAATCGCAGTTTGTGGACCAGTATTTCGTCGTCAATGACAGCCTTTTGCGTCGTTGCGGGCTGCGATTCATTTTAGACCGAAGCCGGTTGGCTGACCTGAGATGCGACCTCTTCGTAAATTTGTCTCCGTTCGGCAACCGGGGTTGGCTCGGGGCCGTTGTCAGAGAGATCATGCTAGCCAAGATGCTGCGGTCGTCCCATGCCGTGGGATTCCGCGTATCGAACGTCATGCGTTCGCCTTATAACCGAAATGTATACCCGAACCTTTTGAAAAACGAACCGCGCCGCGCGGCAGAGGTCCTGAAACCTTTGGGTATCGCTCCGCTTGCCTGGCAAGAGGCGATGCCGGTGCAATCCGAAGCAAGAGAGTCGATACGCCTGAAATTGGCGTCTCTGGGCTTGATCGACGCTCCTTTTGCAGTGCTTCATCCGGGTGCCAAGTTTCTTACGCAACGCTGGCCTGCAAGACGATTCGGATTGCTCGCCAAGAGTCTCCTGCAGGAGTATGGCCTACACACAATCATTACCGGCACCAAGGAGGAAATGCCGATTGTCGACGAGGTCCTTGTTGCTGCTGGATATACGGCCCAGAGTTTGGCACAACGAACGACGATTTCGGAATTGACGGAACTCCTGCGCATGGCGAAGTTGTGCGTCAGCAACGACACCGGAACAATGCACTTGGCCGCCGCCGTCGCTGTGCCGACCGTTGCAGTCTTCAGCATGAGAAATACACTCGTACATTGGTTTCCGAACAGCGAGAACATTCGGGCAGTCTTCCGTACGTGCGCCTGCCGTTACTGCGGTTTAGAAAACACCGGTTGCGCCGGTGTGGAATGCCTTAATGGAATTGGCGTAGATGATGTGATGCGCGCGGTCCGACAGTTGTTGTCTCACGCGAAGTTTTGACGAGCAGGCGTTACGGAATCCTTATTTTTCGAAGACGAATGCGCAAACGAGTACTGATAGCCGTCCCCTGTCTGCTTATCGGCGGTACGGAGGTTCAGACGCTGTGGCTCGCCAAGGCGTTGCTGAGCGGCGGTTACCGTGTCATCGTATGCGCCTACTATGAATTCGATCCCGGGATGGTCGCAACATTCCAGCGGGCGGGCGTGGAAGTGTGTCTCTTGAACTTGGTTCGCCGCGCGGGCGGCAAGAACCTCAGGCACATGCCCCGCCTGGCATTGGCCCTGGCATCGGTCATCCGGAAGATCCGGCCTGATATCATGCACGTGCAGTACATGGCCCCAGGCGTCATCCCGATACTGCTCGCCCGGTTATTGCGAATACCGCACGTCCTCGCCACAGTCCATGTTTCCTGGCAAAGCAAGGGGGGGGGATTTTGTGGGCCGCGTTCGATTGCCGCCCGGTTTTGCGATGTACTGCTCTGCGTATCCCAGGATGCCGAGCGGTCGTTCTTCGGCACGAGTGCTCTGTTTGACCGTGCATTGTACTCAGAAGGAAGACGACATTTCACGATCTGCAATTGCGTCGACCTTGAAGATGTGGCACGTGAAGACACGTCAGCAAGCGCTTTGCGGAAATCATTGAACCTTGATGCTCGACCTGTGGTCGGCATGGTATCCAGGCTAAGTTCGGAAAAAGGCCCGCAGCATCTGCTAGACGCCATGCCGGAGGTTCTGCGAAGCTGCCCTGATGCTCGGGCTCTGATGGTCGGCGGGGGCCCGGACCAGACTTCCCTGCTGCGACAGGCCACGCAGTTGCGTATTGCGGAACAGATAGTATGGACAGGCGCCTTGCCCCCAGACGAGGCACGCGCGCATTTGGCGGTGATGGATGTCCTGGTGATGCCGTCGAAGTCGGAAGGGTTTGGATTGGCCGCCGCCGAGGCCATGGCCTGTGGAAAGCCCGTGGTTGCCTTCGACGTACTAGGGTTGCGCGAGGTGGTAGTTCATGGCGAAACCGGGCTCTTGACGCCATTCGCTGACTCCGGCAAGCTGGCGTCAGTCATCGTCGACCTTCTCTTAGATGGCAAAATGCGAGAGAGAATGGGAAAGGCGGGTCGCCGTCGCGTCGAAGAGCACTTCTCGAGCGATGTTTTTACACACCGACACCTGGCCCTCTACGCTTCCTTGCCGAGCGAATGAATACTCGACTGCCGGCGAATTTGCCGCCCTGCGATACGAGAGCATGAATTTAGTCATCGTCCTATTTGTCGTCGCTGCCCTTCTGGCCGCAGACCAAGCGTTGCGCAACCCTGCGTATTTTGTTGTCTTTCTGCTTGCGGCTGGAACGCTGCGCTTTGGCACCGACCTAGGCGAAGGAAACGTCGCGGCAAGCGACCTGTCCGCGGTCTGGCTTCTGTGTCTAATCGCATTATCCGGTGTGGCTCTGCTGCAAAGCGGGGCATTCGATGGCAAGCGCAGCCCGCCGGAAATCGCCTATGCTTGCTTTTTGGCCTGGTGTCTGTTCGAAGCGCTACGCGCCGACACGGGGATGTTTGCTTGGCGTGTCTTTCTGAAGTTGCTGTACCCGCTGCTCGTGATGATCTTGGCCCGGAACGGCGGTAGTTCCCTGCCGATAGCGGAGTTTGCCTTGAAACGCACCCTCGCGGCAACTGCTATTGTGTTTGTGTTCGTTGGCGGATTTACCTGCCGATTCGCCGGATCTCTCGTTGCATTGTATGCCCCGTTATTCTGGGCTTACGCTGCTTTCGCCGATCATGCGGCCATCCTGACCCTCTTGGCGTTGTCTTGCTGGCGATTGACGAAGACGCCGCGCTACCTCGCCCTCAGCGTGGCCCTGGGTACGTCGTCTGTTTTCAACCTAACGCGAACCGGCGTCTGTGCGACCGCGGTCGGCGTAAGCATATTCGCCCTTTTGGAGTGGCGGCACCGCGCCCTGCCCTTCATTCTCGTGGCGTTTCTGGGAGGAATGCTGGCCCTTGTAACGGTACCCGAATTCAGAAATAGAATGTTTCACGATTCGAAGGGATCGGCCGCGGCAAACAACTCGAATGCGGTCGGCTTGAGCAATATCGACAGTTCGGGGCGGTTTTCCCTTTGGGAACGCGTCCTGAATAAGTTCTTCTGGCCAAATCCACTGGTCGGATCGGGACTGGGATCGACGCAGCAATATTTGTATAATAGCCCCAATGAGCCCGTCAAGGTCGAGCACAGCGAGTACGTCCGGCTTTTGTCCGATGTGGGAATCATCGGTCTCGGGCTGTACCTGGCGGCTTTGTTCACAGCGATGGCATCGGCTTGGAGGGTGTATCGATCCGCTCCAAGCAGCCTGGCGCGGTACTTTGCCATGGCCGCATTTTCTTCCATTCCAGCCTACCTGGTCTGTATGGGATTCGACAACGTACTGAACTATGTGCTGGCCGCCGGCCAGTATCCGCTGGCGTTCTCGGGAATAGCCATCGGCCTAGGCGAAAGACGGACGCTCGTGCCCGGAGTCGTTTCTGGAAACGTCGTCTTTTGACAAGTGACTCGCGATGCGCGTAGCGGGACGGCGGGCATCCAAGATGAATCGGCAATCGCTCGCCCAAAGCACGGAATCCGAGCGGCGGCATCGCTGAACTCGTATCGCGGATAGCTGGAGTAAACATGAATCTTTATCGAGCATTCGTCAGATCGGCGCTGGTAGTTTTTCATTGTTTGCCTGCCGGCGCGAAACTGTGGCTGCGCGCATTCAAGCGGCAGGAGCCCGAATTCTACGAGTTGCCATGGCTTGTCGAAGCGTCGAGTTTGGCCGTCGACATAGGAGCCAACAAGGGCGCTTATACCTACCAACTGAGCAGGCTCGTGGGGCGCAGCGGAGAAGTCGCTGCAATCGAACCGATTTGCGAGCTGGCCCAGTACCTGAGCCTCGCCTGCAGCCAACTGCGACTGCCCGTTCGCGTAACCGAATGCTGTCTTTCCGCGTGCGACGGCTCCGCGCAGTTGTTCATACCGACGTGCGAGGACGGGACCATGGCGACGGGCCTGGCCAGCATTGCCGATGTTGGCCAAACGCCTGCAGGAATTTCGCGAGTCGTAGCTACCAAGACTTTGGACAATCTACTGACTCCAAGGAGCAAGCGGGTATCATTCATCAAGTGCGACGTTGAAGGCCATGAATTGGAAGTGTTCAAGGGTGGAACGCGAGTCCTGGCGGAAGACCGGCCTAACCTCTTGGTAGAGATCGAACAGCGACACTTGCGCCATGACATCCGGGAGAGCTTCGGATTCTTTGCCGCCCTTGGATACCACGGTTGGTTCGTAGAAGACGGAAACCTAAGAGACATTCGAGACTTCCGCGTTGAGCGCCACCAGAGTCCGGGATCGCGTCCGTATGTCAATAACTTCTTGTTCTTGCCCGCAGAAAAGAACTGTGACCCTCGAGGACGTGCGCTGGGAAGCGAGCAGTGAATACCATCCTTGTAAGCGGTGATTTTCCCCCCATGCACAGCGGCGTCGGCGATTACTGCGGTCATCTTGCCAACGCTATCGCGGCCAATGGTTGTGACGTTCACGTCTTGACAACGGCGCATCCGCGAGCTCCGGAAATTGAGCACTCGGGGAACGTCGTGGTAAGCCGCTGCTTCCGTTCTTGGCGATTTGGCGAGGCGCGGCATGCTCTTTCCGCGCTTCGAAGGAACGAAGAGGCGGTCGTGAACATCCAGTATTACTGCCCCAGCACGTACGGCCGGCGGCCCATGATCAATCTCCTCCCCGCTATCTTGCGATTCGCTCGAAAGAACGCGCGGGTAGTGATTACCATGCACGGTTTTTGGGAACAGTCGCGATTGTTCCGTCTGCGCTGCCTCCCGATGTTGCGGGCAGCCCACGGAGTGATCTTCGTAGACAGAAAGAATGAACCGCTTCTTCGATCGTTCGCTGGTCCGTTCGTTCCCGTGCAATTCGTTCCAATCAGCAGTAATATCCCGATCGTTTCCTTTTCTGAGGAAACGCGGTCCTTTTGGCGGCAAGAACTTGGCATACCGCGCGATGCAATCGTGGTAGCCTTCTTTGGTGGCATTTGCGCCCTTAAAGGCTTTGACCACCTGGTGCGCGCAATCGAACAAGTTAGGCGGGTTGATCGCCTCGAGATATCGCTTCTTGCGATTGGAGGCTTTCACGCCGACAGCGTCAACGCAACGTATCAGGGCGAAATGAAGTCGCTGATCGGCACACCGGAAATCGGCCGATGGGTTAGGGTCGTGGAAGATCCATCGCCGCAAGTAGTTTCGGAATTACTGCAAACATCGGATATTGGCGCATGTCCTTTCGTGAGAGGGGTCGGTGAGAATAGTGGGACCGCCCTTGCCTCGATGAAGCACGGGCTTCCAACCATAACGACATCTGGATTGACACGAATACCAGATACGTGGAACGCCGTAGTTATTCCTGCGAGCGACATGGAAAGCCTAGCCGGTGCGATTGCGAGACTGGCGCGCTCCAAACAATTGAGAGATGAGGTCGCCGCACGCTGTTTGGCATCAATAGCCGACTTGGACTGGGCAGTAATTGGAGCCAGGACCACCACTTTCTTCAGCGGTCTTTTCCGCGGAATCTGACAGGTTGCCGGGATTCCGATGGCTGTTTCCAAACAGGGACAGACTTCCGCGTGATCAAGATACTGTTTTGTGGCTCTTCGTGGCGTACGGGCTTGACATCGCTCTGTACGAAGCAGGCATGTGCTATTTCCACACAATCTCGGGGCAGCATCTTATGTGTGACTGGCGAAGGCGAGCAGTCGCCGGGACTCACGGAGCTTTTGAAGAAAAATGACGTACCCCATGAGGTGATCAATGGGTTTGACGTGCGTCGCCAACTTTGGAGATTGGTGTGTCGATTCCGTGCCGTTACGTGCGCCTTCTCTCCCAATGTGGTCCATGTGCAAACGAACTGGCAATTGCTGATCGCGATCTTGGCTCGTTTTGGAGGGGAGCGCAGGTATCGCATCGTGTACACGGTGCATGGCTTTCGGAACAACCAACCCCTCAAGGCAATCTTCGCCCGGGTAGCGATTCTAGCGCTGTTAGCTGCCGGCGCGGATCTGGTCATTGTACCTACATCGTATGTACGGCGCAAGTTTGCCTTACTCGGAAAGAAGCTATGGCGTTCGATGCTGGGGGTTGACGAAGCGTTCTTTCAACCGCAGGCGCCCGTCGAGGCAACAGGCGGCCGCAAACGCCTCATCTTTGCCGGCCAGTTTCGTCGTGGCAAGAATCAGGATGTGGTGATTCGGGCACTGTCGCATTACTGTCGAAAGACGGGAGACTTCGATGTCGAATTGGAACTTCCAGGGCAAGGAGAACTGCTCAGTAATTGCAAGCAGATGGTTACGGACCTTGGGCTCGAAGACAACGTAAGATTTCCCGGCTTGCTGGATCGGGAGCAAATGCTGTCCGCCTACCAACGCTCGCAATGTGCCATTGTGCCAACGAACAGCGAGACATTTGGCCATTGCATCGCAGAGCCCTTCGTTCTAGGGCGGATTGTGATCAGCAGGCCGGTCGGTTGTGCAACCGACATTATTGTGCATGGAGAAAATGGCTTTTTGTTTCAATCCGAGTCGGATCTGACGGATCTTTTGGTGAAGATTCTCCGCGATTTGCCGCAATGGTCGCACGTCGGCCGACGCGCATACGAGGAGCGAGCTCAGTTTCATTGGAAAACCATTACGGCTGAATACCTCGAAGTGCTGAAGACCATTTGAGTCGCTTTGTTGGTGCGCTGACAGCGAGCGCCAGGGGGAACCTGTCGTCCAGATGAAGATCTTAGTCGTGCATAATGAGTATGGCCGGTTTAGCGGCGAGGAGGCGGTCGTCGACGCGCAATGCCGGCTTTTGGTCGATCGCGGCCATCAGGTTGAGCGCTTTACACGGGGAAGCGATGAAATTCCCAAGATGTGGCTGGGCGAGACCAGGGCCTTTTTCTCCGGCATCTACAGCCACGAGTCGGCCCGGCAGATGCAGCGGCGCTTGCAGACCAATCGCCCGGACATCGTCCATGTGCATAACGTCTATCCGCTCATCTCGCCTTCAGTGCTCGGGGTTTGCCGTCAGGCAGGCGTGCCCGTGGCAATGACGGTGCACAACTACCGGTTGGTTTGTCCGAATGGACTGCACTTGTCACATGGCGCCGTTTGCGAGAGGTGCTCGGGGGGACGCGAGTATTGGTGCGTATTGCGTAACTGTGAAGGAAACCTCTGCAAGAGCATCGGGTATGCCGCCCGCAATTATGTTGCTCGGAGCTTGGGATTATTCATCGACAACGTAGGTATCTTCATGGTATTAACCGAGTTTAATCGGCGGCGGCTGATCGCTGCAGGCTATTCTGAGAACCGCATCGTCGTCTTGCCAAACATGGTTTTCGGGTCTGTCGATGGGGGGCGAGATTCCTTCGGAGATTATGTCGGTTACGCGGGCCGCATCAGCCCGGAAAAGGGGACCGCACTCTTGGTCGAAGGCGCCCGACGGAGCCCAGCGATCCCGTTTCAAGCCGCTGGGTCCTACGATCGCATGCCAGACCAGGTCGCCCGGGCGCCGAGCAATTTTCAGTTTCGTGGGCATTTGGACGGGATGGTTCTTGACGAGTTCTTTGACCGAAGCCGCATCATCGTCCTGAGCAGTATATGTTTCGAAGGGTTTCCCGTCACGTTGGCCCAGGCCATGTTGCACGGCAAGCCGGTCGTGGCGCCAAGGATCGGCGGCATTCCGGAAATCGTCGACGAGGGCGTGACCGGGCTGCTCTTCGAGCCGGGCAACGCCCGCGAATTTGCCGACCGAGTGCGATATCTTTGGGAGAATCCCGAACTCTGTCGCCGGATGGGGCAGGCCGGCCGAAAAAAGGCCCTTCACGAATATTCGGTCGATCGGTACTACGACCGCCTCATGGCCGCTTATGAGAAGGCCGTTGCAAACGGCTCGTCGACCGACTCTGCCAGGTAACCTTTTCTTCGATAAATGAAAAGCTAACAGAATGCTTGCAGGCAATTCGCACTCTTCTTACGCGAAGAAGTCATACTGCTGTGCGTTGCTCGATTTGGAGCGGTTGAAGGATACAACATGCAAACGAATGAGCTTGAGCGCCCAGTACGCGATGAAGCGCCTGCAGTCCCAACAAGGGGTGATGATCGATTCATTTCCCTCCGTTATAATCGAATAAATATCGTGGGGATGAATTTTGATTTCTTGCCCAACTCCGCGATCGCTGGAGTGATCGAGTGCTGGAAGCACCGTGCGTGGCGAAAGTACATCGCTGCGACAAATCCTTACAGCGTCATCCTGTGCCGGCGCGATCCGGAAATGTACGCGGCAACCGCGAACGCCGCTCTCAGGCTTCCGGATGGCGTTGGAATCACGCTTGCTGCCAGGCTCCTCGGGCATGGCCCGCACCGACGATTGACCGGTCCCGAGCTTACGCTTGCGCTATGTAGCAGCGGTCGCGCTTTTGGGTTTCGGCATTTTTTTTACGGCGGCGGTCCCGGGATTGCGGATAAGCTTGCTGACAACCTCTGCCGCCTCTACCCCCACCTTTCCGTGGCAGGCACCTGCTGTCCCCCCTACCGTTTGCTGTCAGAAGAAGAAGACCAGCGAATGGTCGAACAAATCAACGCAGCGCGCCCGGATATCGTGTGGGTTGGGCTGGGCGCGCCGAAGCAAGAGAAGTGGATGGCCTCTCACCTCAGACGAATCGAGGCGACGGCGATGATCGGAGTGGGAGCGGCCTTTGACTTCCATAGCGGGAACGTCAAATGGGCGCCTCGATGGGTGCGAAGGGCCGGTTTGGAATGGGCATACCGCCTCAGTTGCGAACCGGGCCGCATGTGGAGACGCAATCTAAATAGCCCGGTCTTTCTATCACTTGCAGTTCGCCAACTTCTTCGATCACTGTTCGGCAGATCACAAGCTCTTGATGGCGAAACAGTCGGCGAGATCCAGTACTGCCCCGCTCCAGTAGCAGCCGGCCGTGTTGGCCGCCATGATGAGGGCAGGGAAATTCGCTGTATTCCACGTTAGTAGCACCGTCGCGTGGCAGCCACCTACAAAAAGACCGGGGACGTTGCCGTCTTGGCCGACGAGACTCCGCCGGTTAACACAAGCCCGCATGGACCGCGGAACGTGCGACGCATTATCAGGCGTTGCGCCATCGCAGGAGCGATAGTCGCCTGCTTGTGGCTCCTGCGAGGTCCGATCCTGCGGATGGCGGCTTGGCCGTTGGTCGCGTGCGAGCCGGCAGCCGGGGCGAAATACTTATGGATTCCGTCGAGCCCCCTTGGAGCGTGCTGTTCCCCGCGCTACTTCGATCTCGTCCGCGACTTGTATGCTGAAGATCGGTCGCGAAGCGTGCTGATTGTCCGGCCGGTTCCCGAGCGAATAGTCAGAATGGCGGCAGAACCTGCATTCGAACAGATGGTGCGAGACGAATTGGCCCGCCGCGGCATTCCGCGCGAAGCGGTGATTATTCTGCCTGGCCCCGCCCGAAATCTCTGGGAAGAGTGTCGTTGTGTGGCGGCCTGGATGGGGGAGCAGGGAGGGCAGCGCTCACTCCCGGCCCCTCTGTCGAAGGACGACAAGAGTAATGTGGCGCTGCTTTGCGATCGTTTCGCCAGCGGGAATATACGGCTGGTGCTCGGGCGTTCAGCCGGGGCGGGCGAGCTGGCCTGCGTGCGCGTCGTTTCCATCGCCAATCCTCGCTACGACGAGGACTCCTGGTGGCAAAATCGTAACGGCGTCAAGGACTTTGTAGCGGCATGGCTTGCGCGGATCTACATTCGCTTTCATGGTGAAGACGTCGTCGATGATGATGCTTGGGATCCCGATGCGTACGAGAGGTCGATACGGCCCACACCCGACACCTAGCCGGACGATGAAACGCCTGCGATGCTCTCTGATTGCTGTTTTGCTGCTCGTTGCCGCCGGCTGCGCGCTCTACGCCGCGCGGGCTGCCGTCTTGCCCTGCGCCGCCCGTTGGCTCGACGTGGGCGAGAGGCCGGCCAAGGCCGACTACGTCTATGTCCTTGGCGGCGACGTAAACGTCAGGCCGTTGGTGGCGGCAGCGATCTTTCGGGCCGGTTTGGTGAAGAAGGTCTTGGTTTCGCACGTCGATTTCGAGCCCGGTGAGGACAAGGGGATTCTCGGACCTCAACACAAGAGAATCTGCGAAGTGCTCCGGCGTCGCGGTGTGCCCGAAGAGGATATTCTCGTTCTGGGTAACCGGCACCGTACCACGCACGATGAGGCCGTCTCGCTGGCAGACTGGTTACCCGAAGCGAGCACGAAGCGAGTGATTGTCGTGACCAACGACTATCATACCCGCAGGGCGCGATGGATCTTCGGGCAAGTTTTCCAGGGGCACACGGGGACTGTTTCGCTGGTCGGCGCGCCGGTCGACGGCTTCGGCGCAAACGATTGGTGGCGGAGTAGACAAGGATTCACAACGATCTCCGGGGAAAACATCAAGCTCCTTGGCAGCCTTTTATTCTATCGGCCGGTTACCTGTGCCCTAGGGGCGATCGCGACTGCGATGGGACTCTTGGCGGGGACCTGGCTGATTCGGAGGCGGGGAGCAAGGGAACAGATACAGGCCAACGGTTTCCCTCAACGCGACCGGAGAGCGCAACCCTGTTCATGATCTTGCTCCAAGTTCTCGCGATTCTTGAATCCCATGATCACGCACGCTTCTTTGACTTCCATGTCAACGACTCGGGGCTGGCTGTCAGCGTCTGTTAAACCCTGATACACCGTATGCTGTTTGATTGTTCAAAAGGAACTCTCCATGTCTAAAAGGCTCGATTTGCGTTTCATATGCTACTCTTTCGCTTGCTTGGCCGTTTTGAGCGTGGGGGTCTATTACCTGCACAGGTGGCAGGCCGGGCGAGTGACTGGGATTTTCCTGGAAAAGGCCCGGCAGGCGGAGACCGAGGGAAATCTGGTTAAGGCCATCGACCTCTACGGCAGATATCTGGCCATCGCTCCGATGGATGCCGATGCCCGCTGGCAATACGGCACCTTACTGGTCAATGCCCACGCTCATGCCCGTGCCTTTCAAGCTTTTGAGGCGGTATTGAGGCTCGATCCTGCGCGGAGCGACGTGCGCCGTAAAGCAGTAGTGGCCGCCATGGCCATCGGTCGTCTGCCGGACGCCAGGGACCACTTGGAAAACTACCTGCTCAAGGAGTCCCCCGACGACCCGGAGCTTCTCCTGCTCGAGGGCCAATGTCTGGCCAGGGTTGGCGAGTACGTGGCTGCCGGCCGCTCGTTGCAAGCGGCCATCCAACGCGACCCGGCGCGCATTGCCGCGTACACGGAATTGATCGCCGTCTTGTCGAGGTCGCGTGAAGACTTGGACAAAGACCGGGAAAAGTGGCTTGCGAATTTGCCCCGCGAACAGCAGACGGCACTGAAACAGGACAAAGACTGGGCGGAAAAGACCGCCGATTACTGGACCGATCGGTTGGTCAAGGCTAACCCGAAAGACCCTCAGGTTTACGTCTTTCGCGGCCATCGGCAAGGCAGGAAAGGGCTGCTCGACAACGCAATTCAAGACGCCGAAGTGGCGTTGAAACTGAAATCTGACGACCCCGAAGCGCTGAATCTTGCCGCCATGAGTTACCTGCTGGCGAAGCAACCGGACAAATCGCGGGAGTATGCCACGCGCGGCGTCAAGGCAGCTCCCAAGGATTTCCGCATGTACGAGATTCTGGCAGACATCGATCGAACCAGGCAAGAGCCGAAAGAATCGCTCAAGTGGCTGCAAATGGGAGTAGACGCGAACGGGCCGCCCTTGATCTGGTGGAAGCTGGGGATTTCGCAGATTGCCCAAGGCAAATTCGAGGAAGCCAAGGAAACTGCGAAATCGCTCCGCACCAAGGTCTTCTCCAGGGCTCAATTGGAATCTGCGCCCGTGCGGGTTGCGCCGTCTGTTTACGCCGACCTCCTGGAAGCACAACTCTCGCAAATCCAGGGTCACTGGCAGGATGCAACCAAGCAGATCGGTCAAATTGGCGTGGGATTGAAGGCCGACCCCATCCTGGCCAGGGCGGCCTTCTATTCGCAAGGGAAAACTTATGAGCAACTCGCGGACTTCGAGCGTGCCCTCAAGGCCTACCGACAGGCAGTCGATGCCGACCCGATGTGGATGCCTGCGCGCGAAGCCGTCGCGGCAACCCTCCAGTCGCTGGGTCGGAGCGGTGAAGCACTGGAAGAGCGACGAAACCTGGCCGAATCCAAAGACGCCCCGTTGAACACAAGGGTCGCACTCATCCGCGAGTCGATCGCGAAAATCTCGCAACTTAGTGCCGACAAACGCGATTGGAGCGAGGTGGACAAGTTACTGAATCAGCTAGGCGAGGTGGCCCCCAATTCCACAGCGGTGCCCTTGCTTCAGGCGGAACTGCTGATAGCCCAGGACCGCGCGGCGGAAGCCACGAAACTCATCGAGACGGTGCGAGACAAGGATCCCAAGGAAATCGCCTACTGGATCGCGCTGGTCAACCTGGCGATCCGCGAGAACCAGTGGGATAAAGCCGGCCAGTCCTTAGAAGAAGCCGAGAAGAAATTTGGCGATCGCGCCACCTTGCGCCTGGCCCGCGCGCAGTTCTGGACCCGCAAAGGCCAGAAAGGCGCCGCGGAGCAACTTCGTAAGCTCGCAGAGAAATCCAAGGATTTCTCTCCGCAGGAACAGGTGGGGCTGTGGCAAGGTTTGGTGTCGGCCTCGCTGGCCGTGGACGATATTCCCCAGGCGGTACGACTCTGCCAGCTTCTCATGGCCCTATTGCCCGGCGACCTCAACGTCCGCCTGGAACTCTTCACCCTGGCTCGCGAAACCAACGACGTCAAACTGATGGACACAACCCTGGCGGAGATCGGCCGGGTTGAGAGCAGCGGCCCGATTTGGCACTACGCGACGGCCCTGCGCCTAGTTTTTTCGTATAACGAGATGCATGCTGTGCCTGCCGTGCAACCCGCTGGCGAGGCAGGAAAGTCGCCCCCCAGCGACGAGCAAGGCAAGGCTCTCCTGAGCCAGGCCCAAGAGCACCTTGCTGAGGCCCTGCGGTTGCGGGCCAATTGGTCTCGTGCATTGCTGCTCCAGGGACTGATTTACGAGGAATTACGCCAGGAAAATGCAGCCTTGACCAAGTATCTCGAGGCTGTCCAGCAAGGCGAGACCAGTCCCGAAGTGGCCCAACGCGCTTTGCATTTGTTCTACGCCAAGGGCGAGTACGCCGCGGCGAATGCCTTGCTCCGCCAACTCGAAGGCAAGAAGGTGCTGTTCACCACCGAGTTATTCCGCGAGCAATCCAGGGTTCTTAAGGGAATGAAGGACTATTCGGGGGCGCTAAAGTCCGCGCAACAGGTGGCGGCGACTTCCAAGGACTATCGCGACTACCTTACGCTTTCGCAGCTTCTCAGCATCCACGGACAGCCCGACGAGGCCGAAAAAGCCTTACAGCAGGCGAGTCTGCTCAACGAAAGGGCCCCGGAGATCTTGGTGGCCCAGGTGCAGTTTTTCGTCCGTGCGGGCAAGAAGGACCGCGCCGAACAGATACTGGCCAGCGGACGCGAAAAAATCCCCGCGGCCCAGGCACCGCTGGCACTGGCCGCGTGCTTCGAGATCCTGGGTAAGACCGAGGAAGCGGGCCAGCAGTACGCCTTCGCGCTGAAACAAAAACCGGACGATCCGGGCCTCGTGCGGAGCTTGGGGACATTTTACATGCGGCACGGCAATCTTGCCAAGGCGGCCGAGCAACTTGTTCGAATCGTCGACGGCCAAGTGCATGCCGCTGCCCAGCAGGTGGCTGAGTCCCGTGCGGACCTTGCACGTGTTCGTGCGGATCAAGGAGGATATCAAAACCTGCTGGAGGCGCTTCGATTGGTCGATCAGAATTTGGCGGCTGCGCCGTCGTCGGCCGATAATTTGCGTTTGAAGGCCCGTTTCCTCGCCGCGCATCCCCAGTCCTCCAGACGGCGCGAGGCCGTAGCGATCTACGAGAAGCTGGCTGAAAACCAAACGAGCGCCCTTGCCGAAGATCGTTTCCTCTTGGCCCAGCTTTATCTCGCGTCGCAGGACTGGCCGAAGGCCCGCGGTCAGTTGCTGGCCCTGCTAAGCACGCAAAACAATCAGCCGCAGTACATAGCAGCCTATGTACGGGGGCTTCTGGAGCGCAAGGAATTTGCTGAGGCCGAGCAGTGGATCGTTCGCCTGGAAGAGGCGGCGCCCGATGGCCTGCCGGCAGCACAACTCCGCGCGGAGGTTCAATTTCGCACGGGCCAGGCCGAGGAAGCGATCGCCACCTGGACGAAGTTTATAGAAAAGGCACCGGCTAATTCACCGGCACGGTTGGCCCGCATGCGGGCCGCCGCTGCGCACCTGGAAGCTATGGGGTCGGGACCGCGCAATACGGTGGGCATGCCCGCAGCTACCACTGCGAAGGAAAAGGCCGAATCGTTCTATCGCCAGTATGTTGACGCGGATCCAAAGCAGGGCTTGGTGCTGGTCAATTTCCTTGTCCGGCAAAAACGGTTCGACGAAGCCCTGCAATTTATGGAAGATGCGTGGAAGGTTGCCGAACCGCCGCAAATCGCCCTGAGCTGTCAACAGCTCTTGGCGCAGCCCGGCATCACGGCTGCCCAAGTAGCGCGGGTTGCAGGGATTCTGGCCGCCGCCGAGAAGAAATATCCTCAAGCCGCGCCCCTTTTGGGGGTCATGGCGGCAGTACGAGAGGCGCAGGGCAGATTCCAAGAGGCCGAGGCGATCTACCGGGAACTGTTGCAGAAGAACAAGCAGTTCGTTCCCGCTCTGAACAATCTGGCGGTGTTGTTGGCCCTTGGAGGCCGACAACTGAACGAGGCTCGCGACCTGATCGAGAGTGCTGTGGCCCTAGAAGGCCCCAATTCGAGTCTACTGGACACACGCGCCACCGTTTATTTGGCACGCGGCGAGACCGAAAAGGCCCTGGCCGACTTGAACGAATTGGTTGCGCAGGGGGCCAGCCCCCAGAACTACTTCCACTTGGCCCTCGCTCAGCGCAAAGCCGGTCAACAAACGGCGGCTGCCGACTCGCTCAGGAAGGCGCGCGACCTCAAGATTCGGCCCGAGGCCTTGCACCCGCTAGAGCGCCCGGTTTACGACGAACTCGTCCGCTCAATGCTGTGATTCTGCCAACTCTCCACTTCCCATATCTCCGCGCCTGCTTCTTCGAAAGGCCAGCGAATTGGCGAGCGAGCGCAGCGAGGACGAGTATCTGAGTGTATTTGGGCAAAGCCAGCACGAATTGGCAAGATTCGAAGACAATTGCAGAGAATTCAGCAATAAAGTACTTGACACAGAAAACTAGCTTCCTATTATGAAAGTGTGAGCGTTCAATGAGATGACAAAACAGATTAGCGTGATTCGGTGGAATAATGAAACGTTCAAGTCTTGTAAAGGCGGTTTTGGCTCTCCTCGTCGGTGGCGTCGGGGGGGTGAAGGCGGATTCAATAGCTTATAATTTAGTCGATTACGCTGCATTGCAGACGGGTGCCACCGGCAGCACTGACATCTCCGGACAAGTTATTACGGATGGCGCAACTGGAAGCTTTTCGAGTGGTGATTTTGGCTCCCATATCTCCAATGTGTCTCTTAGCCTCACAACTCCGGGCGGAACGTTTGTCGCCCCCTCTGCGGAAGTCGTTTCTTACTCCCTTTTCCCAACCGACGTGGAGGTAACCCCATCAACGCTTTCAATCGTGGGGGGCGGTTGTTTCTCGCTGTTAGGTCTCACGTCTCAACGAGACCTGATCGAGGTCACGTGGTACAACAATCTGGCCAGTGGGTCGCAAGCCAACCCCTACCTCATCGTCGACCTCATCAACGGTGACTCTACCAGCCAGTTTAGCACGATAATTGCTCCGCCCGACACGCTTGGGATAGAGACAAACAATACCTGGGTCTTCGCGGTTCAGGAATCGCCATCGGTCCCCGAACCCACCGTCGCCGTTGGCGTTTGCATTTCACTAGTGGGACTTTGCACAGTTTATCTGCGACGGCGTAAAGAAAATGAAGCCGTGGCCAAGGCCATGGCATAGATGACTGCGAGATTGTGATCACAAGATCAATTTTGGCGGTGTAGCTGAGAAGCCTACGGAAACAGCAGAAGCCGGCGTCGGGGATGACGCCGGCTTCACGCCGAACTGATTTTTAGCTGGCGGACGTAACGCCAGCACTCAGAACGAGTCACGCAGCAATGTGACAACAATGGAAAGTATAACAAACGCGTGAGACCGAAACAAGCCTGGTGACGCGACACGATCTACCGGGGCTTCAGTAAGAGGCACAGAACAGCCCGCCGACTGCGACATGATCGTCGTGGTCAGCGGGCTTTCTTTGTTTCGGGGCAAAGACCCGTAGCTATTGAGGCATCTCTCGGGCCGTTGGTATGTCCGGTGCAAGCAAGGCTAAATTATCTCGTCGAAGAGGAACGCGACAACAATGTTCTCGCAACCTCGCTGTTCCGTTTTCGTATCGGCGAGCAGAAGCCAACAAGGTTGTTCCTCGTTTCCTGAACGAAGGCGATTCTCGCTTGGCGTGCTCATGTTGTCAAGCAGGCAAACGGAAAACATGCGGAATGGCAGCGGCTGCCGCGATCTTGGCCCCTTGCTCAACCGCTTCCCGAGGCGTAAGCTGGCAGGCATCCATTCCCCCGTACATCCTATTGAACCGGAGCTACCTATGAATCGCCGAACCTTCATCAAGACCCTGCCTGCCTTGACCGTACTGGCAGATGCTGTGCCCTCAATTGCCGAGGAACCGGCCACCTCGACCTTGCAGCCGATCATCCTGCCGAAACCGAAGAAAGATGGTGGCAAATCGGTCATGGCTGCCTTGTGGGAACGCAAGACGAACCGTAATGTCAGCGACCAGAAGCTTCCCCTTCAGGCGCTCTCGAACCTGCTTTGGGCCGCATGGGGTGTAAATCGCCAAACCGGACCTCATGGGCAGATCGGCAGGACCGCCGCGTCGGCCAGCAATTCTCAGGGAATCGACTTGTACGTGGCGATGGCGGAAGGCATCTATCTCTACGACGCACTGCCCCATCGACTGGCTCCGGTTGTGGCCGGCGATCATCGTGCCAAAGCGAGCCGTCGTAACGGTGCCGGGGCTAAGGCCCCCGTAAGCCTGATCTTCGTAGCCGATATCGCCAAGTTCGCCAAGGCACCGTTCCAGGAGCCGGGCCTGCGAGATCCAGAGATCCAGAAGTCGTATTACAACGTGGCAACCGGGCTGATTGCGGGGAACGTCTATTTGTTCGCCGCTTCGCAGGGCTTGGCGGCCTGGTTCCATAACTGCAACAAGACCGCCCTGGCCACCGAACTGAAACTGCGACCCGAGCAACGCGTGCTCTATGCCCAGACCGTGGGCTATCCGGCGAAAGGATAGGGCCAACTGCTGATTGAAGATCCGTACCAGTTGGCCAATGCGTAGCACTTCCGCCTGGAGTTGCTGTGCCATCGTTCGCCAAGCCACGGCCCAGAGAGAGAAAGGCCATGCAGGAATCCAATGGACCGAAGTTTCCGGTAGGCAGTATCGTCCGGGTGAGGCAGAACCGAACAGATGTTGGCTACCCCGACAGACCGTTTGCTGGGTGGGTGGGACGAGTCATTGAAGTGCAAGAGGGTGTTTGTACGACTTGTCTTGTCCGGTGGAACCAGCAAACCCTCGCCGCCAACAGCCCACCTTCCGGCCATTGGTGTGAAGGTGACGGAATGGGCCTCAGGGAAACTTGGCTGGATGAAGACGACATCGGGCATGACGATGGGAATTCGATACCCGTCGAACAACCAACGAGCATGCCTCGCTCCGACGACCGCGTGGCTAGGATTCGCTCGGTGTTCGGCTTGTCGAGCGGTGATGTTTTGCCCCGCACGTGCCAAGACGCCCTCCTTATCTACCACGAGCACTTTGCTGCCCGGATGTCGTTCCCGTTTGATGGAAACTTTCAACAACGAGCGGAGCCTTTACCGGAGTCCCGTTGCGTTACCGTGGTTCGGTTACTTCAAAGAGCTGTTGTCAATGACTCGGATGGCATTCTTTGCAGGGCAGTAGACGACAAGGGGGCACGCGGGGTGCCGCTTGCTAAGGTACAAGTTGCCCTGAATTCCGTTAATTCAGAACTAAATTGCCGACTACTGCTATTGGTGGTGGAACTACTGATTGGGCTGAAGCGATTGAAGACAAGGACGATCCCCTGCTTGCCGGTCATTTGCCGGCACCCATACCGGTATCGGACTTACCGCATTCCCTCGCCACCCTCTCTTCTACGACCCGCCCCGCCTTGAACGTCACCACCATCCTCTCGCCGACCACCACATTCTCGCCGGTCCTCGGATTACGGGCCTGCCGTGGCTTCCGCCGCTTGGTCTCGAAGACGCCGAAGTTCCTTAACTCGACGCGACCTTCTGCGGCCAGGACGTTGATGATGGCGTCGAGCGTCTTCTTCACGATCTGCGAGGTTTCAAGCAGTGGGCGGTCGAGTTCGTCGGCGATACGACGCACGATGTCTTTTTTGGTCACGGTTTTTCTTCTCCCTCGACAAGCACTTCGTCGTTGGGATCAAACTTGGGAAAGACGATGATCAGCACGGTCATGCGTCCGATCGCCCGATGCCATACTCCAGGGCGGATGAGGATGCACAAGCCTGGCCGCAACGGTACGATTTGCCCATCCAACTCCAACTGTGCATCAGGTTCGCACTGGAGGATGTAATAGGTCTCGGTGAGCCGGCGGTGGAAGTGCGTCTTGGCGTCGATTGCGATCTCCGTTCGATGGATCGTGCCTGGGAAATCCGGTGTGTCGAGGAAGGCTCGCCGTGCGTAACCGCAGGGGCAGGCCGTCGCCGGCAGAGCGTCAAAGTCTACGATTTCGTAAGTTCGTGTGCTAGGTTCCATGAGATGGTAGCTCTTTATGGTTGTCGCCGATGCCGAATTCTGCTGCGAAAGCCTGGACGAGATTGCGTTTAGTCATGGTGCGGCACTTGAAATGAAAATGCCCCGGCTTCAGCACCGGGGCAGTTTACGACTGGGCTATTTCGCCATGTCCTTGAGCATCTTTAATGCCCGTACCTTGACCTTGTTGCAGCTCGCGGGCTTGGCCGGGCGATCCATCAATTCGCCGGGCTTGAAGGGGTTGGGCACGCCCTTCTCGGCCTTACGGGCCGGAACTTGCTTCTTCTCGACCTTGAGCAGGCCCGGCAGAGTGATCGCCCCGGCTCCCTTGCTGCCGAGGCTCTTCTGGATTTCGGTGGCCAGGGCATCGAGCACGGCAGCCACTTGCTGCTTAGGCAGCTCGGTAGTCGTGGCGATGTTGGCGAGTAGTTCGGTCTTGGTAAGGGGTTTGGGTGGTGTGACGGTCTTGACCATGAATGTGTTTCCTCCGTGGAATGAAATGATTATCCGTAATGGATAGGGCGATTAGAGCCAGTTTTGGCCGGGAAATCAAGCCTTTGACCAATAAAGACGACCGATGATCGACAAGAACCCATTCAGCGGAGGTATAATGACCGGAATGCCAGCCGCCCTCGTTGCGGTGTGCTCGCTGCGAAGGCATGGCGAGGCTGCTAACGTCAGAACCGGGGAGCGATGCGATGGCCAAAGCCAAAGATGTCACAAAGGGGATGGTGGTCGCCCTCGAAGGCGGCTACTGGGTGATCGAGGAATATCACAGCCAGCACCAAGGGAGGCGAGGGGCGGTCCTCCACATCAAGATGCGGAACCTCAAGAGCGGCCATGTCATCGACCGTACCTTCGGTGAGGGTGCGGTCCGACAATCTGGTTGGGCTGTGCTGCCGAGCCCATCGTAGGAACAACGCAGAGATCTTGCCGCTGGTCGGTGTTGAAGTAGAGCACGACAGTCCGAACTTCCAGTTCCTCGAAGATTACTGGTTTTGGCTGTGGAATTGGCGTGCTAGCCGCCCTTATCGACCCTCCAAGCCTCGCTGATTTCCCATAATAAAATAGCGGTTCGCTCCGTGACATAAAGCCAGGCTGTTCGGTGGCTAAGCAGAAGTCCGCTATTGGCGGCATAATCGTCGAATCCGGGCTGAACCATGCAAAAATATCCGCCTCAGATGAATTC
>Ga0181520_10004088_pt1 | contig 24876 bp, 20 predicted proteins | sample PEATcosm2014_Bin_29_FD_132451 | JGI IMG/M metagenome (GOLD analysis project Ga0181520, IMG submission 132451) | Peatland microbial communities from MTU Mesocosm Facility, Houghton, MI, USA - PEATcosm2014_Bin02_30_metaG | ecosystem: Environmental > Terrestrial > Soil > Wetlands > Peat | place...
CGCATACACTTTGTCTCCCACGATCACCTGCTGCGTCTTATCGTCGAAGGTCACCTTCTGGCCCGTCTGAATCGCGGCCACGTTCATGCAGAGCGCGATGGAATGGCTATAGCCCGCCTCGATTGGCGCATTCGGCGTCTTGCGCGAGCGCACACATTCCATCCAGTTGCGCATGTTGGCCGAGGTCTGCGGATCGGCGCCCGTGTCGGCCGCTGTCGATGCCGCCTCGGCATGTTCGACGAGAGAGAAGCTCGGCAGCAGGTTCGACTTCATGCCCATCTCCGCTGCGGACTTCGCACTGAGACCGCCTGCAGGCGTCACCGTCTGCTTGTCCATGTCGATCATGCCGCCATTCGAGTAGTAAAGCTCCTTCACACCGCCCGCAGAGTTGGTGAAGCGTGAGGTGTATTGCACCTGGAAGCCCTTCGTCAGATCGTCGAGTGGACCGTAATCGAAAACAGCTGTCATCGTGTCCCAGTTCTGGCGACCATCCTTCCACAAGTAAATTCCGCCGTTCGCAACCACGCTGCGCGGATGCGGCAAACCCGTGAACCAATGCACCGTGTCGATCTGGTGCACGAGCCACTGGTCGGGAATACCCGAGGAGTACGGCCAAAAGAGGCGAAACTCAAGATACTTGCGCGCGTCGAAGGCCACGTGCGGCCGATTGAGAAGATAGCGCTTCCAATCCGTGTCCTCTTCTTTCAGCAGCGGTACAACGTCGGGCCTGCGCCAGCGGCCAGGCTGATTGACGTTCCACGTCATCTCCACCATCACGATGTCGCCGAACTGTCCGGACTGGATATACTCTGCGGCTTTTTGATAGCTAGGCGTGCTGCGGCGCTGCGTGCCCACCTGAACAATCTTGCCCGTCTTCTTCACGGCACCAAGAAACCTACGAGCGTCGTCCATGGTGTGCGCCGTCGGCTTCTCAACATAAGCATCTCGGCCTGCTTCAACAGCTTCCACGCCGTGCAGCGCGTGCTGGAAATCTGCCGTGGCCACGAGGACTGCATCCACATCCTTGCGCGCATACAACTCGTCGTTATTGCGGACCGCATCGATCCTCCCACCGCCAAGTTTTTCAATGTACGCGGTGCCTTCTTCGCGGCGGCGATTCCAAAGGTCGGACACGGCGACAAACTCGAAGTTCATCTCCTTGGCGTGCTGCAGAAAGGCCGGAATCAAGGCGCCCTTCATGCGATCGCCACAACCCACCACGCCAACGCGCACTCGATCGTTCGCGCCGACGATCGCTGCGTAGCTCGATGCATTCCACGAAACTGCGGTGGCAGCCAACGCGGCGCTGCCTGTCTTCACAAATTCTCTGCGAGTAGTCTCCGGGAATCCCATGGTTCTCCTTCTGCCATCCTTTTTACCTCTAAACACACAAATGCGCACCCATCGCACAATGGATGCGATCACGATGCGTTCGATCGCGGAGATCTTCGTTCTTACTCAAAAACTGCGAGACCTATAGGAAATTCACGGCAGAAACGAATTTCCTATAGGTCTCGCGTAGATCCAGCACTATGGTTTCACTGGACGCGGCATTTCATCCGCCGTGGCTTTACTGCCTTCCTGCGGCTTCTAGAAGTTCAGCTTCACGCTGCCCTGGAAGACGCGAGCCTGATTGAATGTTGACGCAACCTGGCCAAATGTCGATGACGTAAGAGCCGCAGCGCTTCCGCTACTTGCGGCAAGCGATCCGGTTGTTGCGCCGGACGGAGGGTTGAAGTCAGGATGATTCAACACGTTGAATGCCTCAAGACGGAACGTGGTGGACCAGTTTTCGTGGATCGTGAAGATACGCGAGATCTGCGCGTCGAACTGCAGCGCATCCGGTCCGCGGAATGAGTTCTTGCTGATGTTTCCGTAGGTACCGAGGTATGGGCAGCCTCCCGTGGTGGTCGATGGACATGTCGCAGTGACCTGAGCAAAGGCTGCCGGATTCAAGTACTCACGATTGGCCTCCCCCGTAGCCTTGTGGAACTTTGCCTCGGCATACGGATTCACGCCGGGCACGAGGTTCGGACGGTCGTTGCCCACGTCGGTCAGCGAGTTGTCCTGGCCCGAAGTCACAGTGAAGGGCTGGCCGCTTTGAATGTGGATGAGCGGCGCCAACTCCCAGTCATTGACGACGAGTTTCTCGACACGGTTTAAGTGGTTGTTGAAGCGGCTCTTGGCGACCACAACCACATTTTCGATATGCCGGTAATCCGATCCGCACGGGCCATAGTCCATGGCCAGGTCGTTGGGATTTTCGACTGTTGTGCCGGCCAGATCGCCCTGGGCATCCTCAATATTCAGACACTTCGACCAGGTCCAGTTTGCGAGCAGGCTGAAGGTACTCGACATGCGGTGCTGAATGGAGGAGATCAGGCCGTGGTAGTTTGCGGTGGCCTCGTCGTCGATGATGACCGAACCACTGCCGCTGCCCTCATACTGGTTTCCCCCCGTGGCCTTTCCAGCCGAGTTCGTACCCGTCGGATTTTCCCGGGTGAGCAAGAAGCGAGAGTTCTCGTTCCCGGTGGTGGAGCAGTTGCTGCCGGCCGCTCCGGGCTTGACTGCCGCAGGTCCCGTGGTCACGATGCCCGCACAGCCCGTTCCGCCAGGACCCCACACGCCGGGGATGAACACCGCCGGATCGAATGGATAGCCAACTGGATCGTGCCGCGTGGTGTTGCCAATATAGTCGAGCGTTGCCTGCCAGCCATGGCCCAACTCCCTTTGGAGGCTGAGGGTCCATTGAATCGTGTATGCCGGCTTGAATTGCTGCGGCATCACAATGAATTGCGACTGCGCAAAGAACAGCGCCTGCGAGGGCGATGGAACCGCGGGCTGAGGGAATGGACTCGATGTGATGGAGCCTTGGGACCACGGAGCGCTAAAGAGAACCGGACCCGATGAAGACGTCTGCGTGTTGGTCACAGCCGTGGCAAACGGCGGGTTCTGCTGATTGCGCTGGCTGGTAAAGAAGGCGGGGTTATCGAACATGAGAGCGCCGCCTGCGCGAATCACAGTCTTGCCATTCCCAACCGGATCAAACGAGATTCCGACATTAGGTGAGAACTGCAGATAGGAGTTGTTGGTGAATTCGCGGCTTACACCGGGGTCGCCATAGAAGAGAGCACCTGCGGGCGCGTTTGGATAAACCGAGCTGGTTTTATTGGCCACGAAGTCGGCCTGGCTAAACACAACGCCGCGATTGAAGTAATCGTGCGGCATGACATTGGGCCCATAGCGCAGCCCGCCAACGAGCGTCAAACCTGGGGTGGCGTGATAAGTGTCCTGTACGTAGAGGCTGGGAATCGGCCCGCGCAGTGCGTTCTGTTGCTGCTTGCTCTGCTGAAACGGACTCGACGATCCGAGCGTCCCCATCAGAAAATCGAGATTCTGATCACCGATGGCGCTGCCGCCCTTGGGACCGTTGGCGCTGTACTCGCCGTTGAATGTGAAAATGCCGTTGCTCTCGTACGCATTCCCGATATTGAGCTGGTTCTGTACCCATTCGCCGCCGAACGCGATCTGATGTTTGCCCTTTACCCATGTCACGTCGTCGCCGATAGAAGCGGTATTGTCGTTGAAGTGCGCAACGGAGTTGGTCCCGCCGCCGATGGTGAATTTGCCTTCAGACATCTGCAATCCGTTGGCGACAGCCTGATAGACATTAACGCCCAGTGTGGCGGCGTTGATGTCGTTGGGCGCGTAACCGCGGTTGTTGACGCGGCGAAGAATCGAGATGTGCGCCGCGTTCACGAATTTGGGGCTGAATGTATAAGCATCCCCGAGTGTAAAGGTCTGGACCCGTTCGATATTGCCTGATTGCGTGGTGATCAGAATATTGCTCTTATCGAAGTATGCTGGGAATTGATACCCATCGACGAAGTAGCGGCCGTAGAGGTTGTGTTTGGGGCTGATGGACGCGTCGACCCTGGTGACAAACTGGTTGTCGGTCAGCAGGTACGGAATGGCATAGAAAACAAACCCGCAGTTATTCGGATCCAGCGCCGGATTGATGGCAGGCAGATACGCTTGCAGCGCCAGCGCCTGCGCGTTGTAGGTGGGCGCGGTCGCATACTGGTTTCCCGTCAATTTCGTGCCGGTGAGCGGGTCGACGAGCTGAATGGGCGCATGGGTCGAGTTGCACGCGTTGCTGCCCGCGACGCCTGGGGTGCCGTCTGTGGCCGACCAATTGCCGGTCAGGTTCTGTGCCGTGGGCACTGTGGCCTGCGTGTTCGCTTGCGACTGGTCGGCCTTGGTGCGCTGATAGGCTGCGAAGGCAAAAAGTTTGTTGCGTAGGATAGGGCCGCCAAACGTGCCACCGTACTGATTCTGGTGCAGCGTGTCCGGTGTCGCTGAAAAGAAATTGGTGGCATCGAGATAGTTGTTGCGAATGAACTCGAATGCCTCCCCGTGGTACCTGTCCGATCCCGACTTGGTGACCACGTTCACCAGGCCGCCAACATGCCCGCCGTCCTGTGCGCCAAGATCGGTTGACTCAACGCTGAATTCACTCACAGCATCGGGGAAGGGATAGGGCAGGTTGCCGTTGCCCATGTAGTCCTGGTTGTCGCCGCCGTCGAGGCGCCACAGCGTGGTATTTCCGCCGCCGCCCGCGATTGAAACCGAGATTGTCTGATAAGAGTATTTGCTGCCGGTGAAGTCGCCCGCGGGCGCGATATTGGAGCCACCCGAAAGAGTGATCAGACCCGTCATTTGGCGTCCATTGAGCGGCATCTCCGTCACTGCTTCCTGATCGATCGTTTGTTTGAAAGTCGCGTCCTCGGTCTGCAACTGAAGCCCCTCGGATTGAACCTCAACCTTCATCTCCGCGGTGCCCACGGACATGGTTGCGTTGATGGCAATGCTGCTGCCGACTTCGAGCACGATGCGTTTTTGCTCGTAGGTCTTGAAGCCAGGAGCGGTCACAGTTACGTCGTAGGTGCTGATCGGAACCCCGGGAAATAAATAGACGCCGGCGTTGTCGCTGGCGGTTTTTCGGGCCACACGAGTGGACTCGTCTGTCAAGGTGACGGAGGCCTGGGAAACCACTGCGCCTGTCGTGTCTGTGACGGTGCCCTGAATATTTCCCGTACCGGCAATTTGCGAGCTGCTCGGTGTGGGAAACACAAGTAGAGCCGCGCAGCCGCATAGGGCTACAAGGCGTACGACCACTCCATGTGCCATGGTGCGCATGTAGGTCATTGAAGCCTCCAAAAAGTATGTCGATTTTCTCATTTCGGGAGAATCTTGGCTCGGAGTGGTCCGACCTCTCCGATTCCCGAAAAATACTTGCAGGTGCTCTAAGCGTTTGTCAAGGCCAAATTGACGGAATTCATCGGGAATCGAAAGGATCGGGGGCCGACATTGCAGCGGGCCTCCCCTTCGAGTGGTCCGACCTTTGCATTTCGACTTGGCGCCCCATCTTCGGCCCCGTTCCCCGCGGTTGACCACAACTCTGTTCAGGCGTATCAAAGCTTGGGTATGCTCAAAGTGGCTGTAGTTGCACTTTGCCTGTGGACGACCGGCGTCTTGCGGCCGGGCACATCCGTTGCTCGGAAACCGGATTCGGGGCCGCCGACGCAGATGTCTTCATCGAATCAGCACGATCCTGACAACCTCGCCAACAGGAGCCGAGCGCGAATCAATCTCTACTTGGACGAAATCGCCGCTGCCTATACCGCAAGGCGCGCAACCACGCTGGCTCGAATCCGCACCCGCGCGGAATCCGAAGCAAGGCAAGCCGCGGTCCGAAATAAATTGCGAGCGCTTATCGGCGAATTCCCCTCCCGCACCCCGCTGAACGCGCGAATCCTCGGCGAGACCGAGGGCAACGGCTTTCTGATCCGAAAAGTGATCTTCGAGAGCCAGCCGAATTTCCCAGTCACCGCGTTGCTCTATTTGCCGAAAGACCCGCCCCCCGGACCAGCTTCCGAACCAACCTCCGGTGAGAAGCACCCCGCCCTCCTCATTACACCCGGCCATTACTTCACGGGAAAAGCCAGTGACGCGGGCATGGCAGCGCTCTTTGCGCGGAACGGGTTCATCGTTCTCACGTACGACCCCATCGGCGAGGGCGAGCGCTTGCAATACCCCGATCCGGCGCATCGGGGCACATCACTTGCCGGCGCTGCCACCGGCGAACACGGTGAAGCCAGTCTCCAACCAATGCTGCTCGGCGATACGATTGCCCGCTACATGATCTGGGACGCGATGCGCGGCATCGACTACCTTTCCGCGCTCCCTAACGTCGACCCCAAGCGCATCGGCGCCTTCGGGTGTTCTGGAGGAGGAACCATCACAGCGCTCGCCGGCGCCCTCGACTCCCGCATTGCCGCCATCGGGGTGGCGTGTTACATCACCACGTTCGACGAGCTATTGCCAGTGCTCGGCCCGCAGGATGGGGAGCAGTCGAGCCCGCGCTTCCTCTCGTCCGGCCTCGATTTTGCCGATCTGATCGAGGTCGCTGCCCCTCGGCCGTATGCAGTAATCTCGACCTACTCCGATATGTTTCCCTTTGCCGGCGCCGTCAAAACCGTCACGGAAGCGCGCCGCTTCTACACGCTGTTCGATCCTGCGAGTGCGGGGACGCTTTCTGCCGCCGTTTCGTCCACGCCGCCATCCGAACCGACCGCCGCGGCATTGAACACCGACACCAAAAATGAAGTTTCGCCGTCGGCAGCGTTGCAGTTCATTACGGGCCCCGGCCGGCACGCTACACTTGGGCCCATCACCCCGCAGATCCTAAGCTTCTTCATGCGAAACCTCGCACCTGGCGTCGATGCCGAACACCTCGCGGCCCCGCTCGCCGGCGAATCCGCGGCAACGCAATCCGCGCTGCTCAATATGCCAAGGGATGCGTACCAGGTCACACCGACAGGTCAGATCGCAACAAGCTACCCCAACGCCGAAACGGTTTTTACTCTTAACCGCAAGCGAGCGGCAGTGCTGATCCCTTCCATGCGCAGCATTCCAAGCAAAGAAGAACTTGCACGATCCATCCGCAGCGCAACCGGCGCACAGGCAAAGCCTGGAACGTTGCAGGCCAATTCCGCACCATCGGCGACCACGGGCGACCTATTTGTCCTCCGAACCAGCGACGGCATCGATCTGCAAGGCGACATCGCCGTTCCCAACAAGCCAGGCCGCCATCCCGCAGTGCTTTTGCTCGTGCCCGATTCCATACACGGCGAGAGTGCAATCGCGCGGGCAAATCAAGCGCGCTTCAATGCGCTTGCCGCTGTAGGCGATCTCGTTCTCGCAATCACGCCACGCCCTTCGCCGCCCGGAACCGACGACATGAAATCTCCCATGCTCGGCCCCTTTTACTTGCTGTGTCTGCGCGCCGACCTTGTCGGGAAAACCCTCCTCGGCATGCGCATCGACGATGTGATCCGCGCTGTTGATGATCTCTCCCGACGGCCCGATGTCGACCCCAGCAGAATCTCCGCGGTTGCGAGTGGACACATGGGTCTTGTTCTGCTGCATGCCGCTGTTCTCGATCCTCGGCTGCGCCACATCGCGATCGATCATGTCCTCACGAGCTACCGCAGCTTGCTCGACGCGCCGCTGCCCGTTGGCGCGCCGGAAGACGTTGTGCCCGGCGTCCTGCTTCATTACGACATTCCCGATCTTGTGCGCGTACTCGGTCGGCGCGTCACGATAGCCGATCCTCTGAACGGATCGGGCGACCTGAGCCAGACTTCTACTCCGATAGCCTCGCTCGCCGCCTCAGGTCACTAAAGAACACGAACAGCCACGAAGGAGCTCTGCCCAGCTGCAATCTCGGGTGGGCCTGGTTACTGCAAATCCGGCAATGAACGGGGGCGCTCCGGTTAGGACACAGCGAACTTCATCCGGCCCTTCTTGCTTTTCGGCACGGCCGCGGCCGCTTTCCGGTCCGCGGGACGCTCGACACCCTGCGCCGCCTGTGCCATTCGCAAATGCTTCTCCATCAGGTCGCGCGCCTCGCCTGGCTTGCGGGCGCGGATCGCTCTATAGATCTCCCGATGCATCTCCGCGGACTCGCGAAGATCGGTCGCGCGCTCCACGGTCTTGCGCCGCTTGTCGTACATCGACGAAGTCACCGTCTCCATGACCGCGGCAAGAATAGGATTGCCCGAGGCCTGCGCAATGATCCGGTGAAAGAGCACATCGTGGATCAGGTAGTCCACCGGTGTCTCGAGAGTTGCAAACATCTCCGCAACCTCCTCGGACATTGCGGCGTGATGTTCTTCCTTGCCTCGCTCAGCTGCCAATGCGGCGAGACTGCGTTCCAGAATGATGCGTGCTTCAAACATCTGCCAGGTCTGAAATCCGTGCAGTGCGCCCATCAAACTCAGAGACGCTTTGCCGAAGTCGGGCGGCCCATCGGCAACAAACGTCCCCACGCCATGCCGGATCTTCATCACACCCATCGCCGCCAAATACCCGATCCCAGTGCGTAAACTGGCTCGGCTGATCTTGAGAGAGCGAGCCAGCTCACGTTCCGGCGGAATCTTATCGCCGGGCTGCAAGGTTCCGTTTTCAATCAGGGATCGTACGTGGTTGACCACTTGCATTGTCCGATGGCTGTTGGATGTATCGACCGCACTCTTCGGCATACCGGGCAGACACCTTGGGATCAAATCGTGAAATTAAAGGCACCACGAGATTAACACTGAAGAATACATTCCAGTCCGGGAATTCGCCTCTGCGGCCTCCAGACAGATGGTTGACAGATGTGTATACTTGTCGTGGTCTGACCTCTGGAACCGGGGCTGAAGGACGTTCCCGGCTAAAAGGAACAGTGTCCCATGTTGATTCACGAAGACCTACTTTTTCCGGCCGAACCAGCCGCGCGATCCATCGCCCGCACCCTTTACGCCCACGTTCGATCGTTGCCAATTGTCAGCCCGCATGGGCACACCCAGGCCGCATGGTTCGCGCGGAACAATCCGTTTCCCGATCCCGCCAAGTTGTTTGTGCAGCCAGATCACTACGTCTACCGGATGCTCTATAGCCAGGGCGTCCCCATGGAGGAGTTGGAAATCGGCCGTTCGGAAATCAAGGACCCGCGCAAAGTCTGGCGAATCTTCGCGAGCCACTACTACCTCTTTCGCGGAACACCCACGCGCATTTGGCTCGATTATGCTTTCCAGGAACTCTTCGGCCTCGAAGAGCGCCTCTCCGAGAAGACCGCTGACTTCTACTACGACGCCATCGCAGCCAAGCTGCAGACGCCGAAGTTTTTGCCGCGGGCGCTCTTTGAACGATTCAATATAGAGGTGCTCGCAACGACAGATTCGCCTCTGGACTCACTCGCCGAACACCAGGCAATCCGAGAATCCGGCTGGAAGGCTCGGATCATTCCAAATTTTCGACCCGACTCCGTCGTCGATCCCGAGTTTCCGTGCTTCACACAATCCATTGCCAAACTCGGTGAGCAAACACGGGAGAACACCTCAACGTGGCCTGGTTACCTGAACGCGCTACGCAAGGCACGCACCCGTTTTCGCTCTCTTGGCTGTACGGCTACCGATCACGGCCATCCTACCGCGCAGACAGCGGACCTCAGTCAACGAGAGGCCGAAAAGTTGTTCGAGAGCGTTCTAACCGGGAAAGCTGATGTTCAGCAGCAGGAGTTGTTTCGCGCACAGATGCTCACTGAGATGGCGCAAATGAGTCTCGAGGACGGTCTGGTGATGCAAATTCATCCCGGTGCTGTGCGCAACCACAATCGCCATATCTATGAGCGCTACGGTCGCGACACCGGCGCAGACATTCCACGTCCCACCGATTATGTGAACGGACTGCGTCCCCTGCTCAGTCGGTTCGGCAACGAAAAAAACCTGACCATCATTCTGTTTACCTTGGACGAGTCTACTTTCAGCCGCGAGTTGGCGCCGCTTGCCGGCCATTATCCCTGCCTGCGGCTCGGGCCCCCCTGGTGGTTTCTCGACAGCCCCGAGGGCATGATGCGTTTCCGCGAGTTGACTACCGAGACCGCGGGCTTCTACAACACAGTCGGTTTTAATGACGACACGCGCGCCTTCCTTTCCATTCCGGCGCGTCACGATGTTGCACGTCGCATCGATTGTGCGTTTCTGGCGCGCCTGGTCGCGGAACATCGGCTCGACGAAGACGAAGCGCATGAAATAGCGCACGATTTGACGTACCGGCTTGTGAAAGAGGCATACCGGTTGTAGACCAAACGTAAGCTTTCGTGTCTCGTTAAGCTTTCGTGTCTCGATAGGCTCTCTAATTGAGATCGAGCGGCGACCCAATGGGAGTAAACATGGAAAAGCAAGACGGCAAACTGAACAAATATTCCGTAGGGACCGGCGACCGGTTTGCGCACCAAGCCAAGGCGCAACTGCAGGCCTGCCTCAAAGCTCTCGCGAATGGAACCACCGTGGTTCCGGTTTGGAATAAATCGAATCGCGAACACACGATTATCGGTTCGGAACCAGCTTCGGTTCGGCAGGCCGCGGACGCAGCAGTCAAAGCACTCGATTGGAAACATCCCTATTTTTGCGACGCCGACCACATTACGCTGCAGACCGTCGACCGCTTCTTTTCGGCCTGCGACTTCTACACCATCGATGTTGCCGATTTCATCGGGCAGGCCGCCTCAGACGCCGACATCGACAGCTTTGTAAAGCGGCACCCGGAACTGCTGGGACGTGTGCAGCTCGAAGGCATTGACGATCAATTCGAAATTACGCAAAACTCTTTGCGACAAACCGCCCACAATTTTCTTGCGGCAGTCAAGAAGGCCGGCGAGGTCTATCGCGCCATCGCGCAAGCAAAAGGAAAGGGCAATTTCATTCCTGAAATCTCGATGGACGAGACGAATGCCGCACAATCTCCCGTGGAGTTGCTGATCATTCTTGCGGCAATCGCGGATGAAGGAATCCCCATCGAGACCATCGCTCCCAAGTTCAGCGGCCGCTTCAACAAGGGAGTGGATTATGTCGGCGATGTCGCGCAATTCGAAAAAGAATTTGCGCTGGATGTCGCGGCGATTGCTTATGCCGTCACTTACTTCGGCCTTCCGGCCAACCTCAAGCTCAGCGTGCATTCAGGCAGCGACAAGTTCTCCATCTACCCTGCGATCCATGCGAACCTCAAGCGCTTTAACGCTGGCGTTCACTTGAAGACCGCCGGAACCACCTGGCTCGAAGAACTGATCGGCCTGGCCGAGGCGGGAGGCGACGGCCTCGCGCTGGCAAAGGAAATCTATGCAGAAGCCTATGCACACAGCGAAGAGCTCTGTGCCCCGTACGCTACCGTCATCGACATCAATGCGGCCAAGCTGCCGTCGCCCAGCACCGTCGGTGGTTGGACCTCCGAGCAATACACATCTGCGTTGCGCCATGTGCGCGGGTCGGCTGCCTACAATAGCAGCTTGCGCCAGCTGCTGCACGTCGGATTCAAGGTCGCCGCGAAAATGGGACAGCGCTACCTGGATCTACTCGAAGCCAACGAAAAAGTCATTGCGAAAAACGTAAGCGAGAATCTCTACAATCGGCACATCGCCCCAGTGTTTCTGGGTCGCAGTTCGTAGGCAATCCGCATTTCCCAGCAAGCTGCTCCGTCAGTGCAGCTCGACCTTTCCGCCGGTCAGCATCATAAGCGGGCCGCCCTCTTTGGCCTCCACAACGAAGCTGTCTCCCGTCACGTCCGCATAGCCAACCGTGGCGCCCTTGTTTGCACTGATCCTCACATTGCGCAGATGCACATCGGTAATTGGCGCCTCCGGCAGACCAATGATCGCCGCAGCTGTCTCGCTTCCGGTCGCAGTAACATTCTCGAGCGTGATGTCGTGAAAATGGGGCGTCAATCGCGTCACAGGCTTCGCTTCTTCCTGAGTGGGCGGAAGAATCGCCGGATAATATTCGCTGATAATCAGCGCATTCTTCACATCCTTCATCTCAATGTCGCGAAACACAAGATGACTCACATCGTTGCCGCGATCGCGATTGGCCTTAATCCGTATCCCGTTATCCGTGCCCTCGAAATGAATGCGTTCGGCTCGAATATTCTGTGCGCCGCCGGCAATCTCGCTGCCCACAGAGAGCCCATGCCCATGCATGAATATGCAATCGGTAATGGTGATGTCGCGGCTCGGCGAATCCGGTCCCGCCGAATTGATAGGCCCCGATTTGATCGCCACGTCATCGTCGCCCACATCGGCAAACACATGATCGATGATGACATTCGATGAGGAAAACGGGTCGATCGCATCCGTGTTGGGAGAATGCGAAGGCGCCAGTATCCTCAGGTTGCGAATCACCACATCGTCCGAGTAGTACGGCACCACCTGCCACATCGGCGAATTCTGCACGGTAATGCCCTCCACCCGAACGTGCGCGCAATGGTCGAAGAGAATAAGCTTCGGCCGCGGATGCCCGGTGCCGAGAATACCGTGATCTTTGATGCCCCGCGCCTCCTGCCACCAGCTCTCGCCATTCCCATCGATAACGCCTTCGCCCACAATCGCCACATTCGTTGCATGAATGGCGCTCACCAACGGCTGCAAATCGGGAAGACGAAACTCGTCGTGCGGAGGATAATCCTGATGATCCGGAGATCCCAGCAACGTCGCACCCTTGTCAAGCTGCAGCGTGATGTTGCTCTTGAGTTCAATCGGAGCCGCGACATAGGTTCCCGCGCTCAACACCACAACGCCGCCTCCGCGCTGCGCGCACGCATCAATCGCTGCCTGGATCGCCTTCGTGTCCTTGGTTGTGCCGTCGCCCTTGGCGCCGTAGGTCTTTGGATCGCAGGTACTCGCCGCATGAAGGGCGCTTCCCGAAGCGGCCATGAAGATGGCAGTAAGAATCAGCGCCTGAGAGCTTGAGGATTTCCGTCGAATCATTCCGGCTCCGCATGAACAAGGGAATCGCGTGCCAAAACATCATACGATAGAAATCGCGAGTGGTCCTACCACTGCAATGGCGCCAACCGTACGGTCCGGAAACAGGTTCGAAAAGTCCTGCAGAAACAATGCTGAGAAGATTCTGTGGCGTACCGGACCCCCGAAAAAGCCCGTTCTTAGGTGAAACTAAATAGGGTAAACACGACCGAATGCGAGGAACGCTCCGGATCGCATCCAACTTCCCACGTTAGACAACCCCACCGCCGTGGGTGAGCTGGCCGTTTGCGCCGATCGCACACTCTTCACTCCCGGAGGGTGCCCTATTTGCGTGTTGCTTTCGGATCGGTTCTCTGTAGGGTCTCTCAGCTCCAGCAATTCCTCGACTACATACCCGCCTATCGTTCCGTCTGAGAACGTGACAATCACGCCGTCTCCGGCATCGCTTTCTACATCTAATATTCGAATTTCATCTTTCATGAAAAAGAATATACACGTGAGCCAAACTGCACAGTGTGACTTTACTCACTCGGTTGGGAAAAATAGTAACTGTGCACCACGGTCAATACGGCAGAAAGCTCGTTGCTGCGCCATTCTTCGCGCTGTGTTTTGAGCAAGCTTTCCGTATCGCGTTCCTGCCCTCCGGCGGTGGTACACGAAAGGGGAAAGTCCAGAATCCACTGTAAGAGATTGAAAAATAATGGTAGGCACGACTGGATTCGAACCAGCGACCTCTTCCGTGTCAAGGAAGCGCTCTAACCAACTGAGCTACGCGCCTTCGGCCTTTGTTTGATTGACCATAAAGTAGTCTAGCAGCATCGACCCTTCGCGAAAAGATGAGCCGACACGCGCTTTCCGCGTTACTGTACCATCGTTAGTCGGTGGATTAGTCCATCTCCGCAGCGCTACGGTTTTCTATTCCACCTGACTCGCAAGATGACAGTCGCCATAAAACCAAGGCTCAATCCGCTGGGCTCCGCGCCCAACCTGCTCACGCTCTTGCGGATTTGTATGGCACCATTCCTGGTCGCCGCCATCCTCGAAAACCGATTCGAAATCGGCTTCATTCTCTTCGTGGTCGCAGGGCTCACCGACGCGCTCGACGGCCTGTTGGCCAGGTGGCTCAAACAGCGTACCGTCTTGGGTCAATATCTTGACCCCGTCGCCGACAAACTCCTGCTCAGCACTTTGTTCCTCGTGCTCCTGCACGAGGGGCTGATGCCCGTCCGTGTGACGGTTCTGGTCTTCGGAAGAGATGTCTGCATCCTGCTGGTGTCTGCGATCCTCTACGCCGCGGCAGGACGGCGGGAGTTCAAACCCAGCTTTTTCGGCAAGGCCAACACGCTGGCCCAAGTGCTCGCCGTCGCGGTTGTGCTGCTGCATCAACTCACACAGGCACCTTGGGTCGTAGCTTTGCGCGGGTTTGCGCTGTGGGCCACGATGGTGTTTACCGTGCTTTCAGGCCTACATTATGCCTGGATTGCGGCCCACAAACCGACGGCTACGCCAGCGAGCGGACCGAGCCTCAGGTAGCAGCCTTACCTCGCTCGGCAAAAAACGCAAGCCTGGCCCTAAGCCCTCTCAATCCATGGACATGGAAGAGGAGGGGACTACTCATCTTCAGCGAGGTCGTTCGCCGTCTCGGCGGTCTCTTCAATCGCCATGTCGTGAAACTCTTCGGAATCAAAGACTTCGCCGCATTCCAGGCACTCGACATACTCAGTGTCTTCGTGTCTGGAAACGATTCGTACCCTGGGGTGTTTGCAGGCGGTTGCCATCGGATCGGATTCAGTTCAATTATGATGCTCTTTCCGCCGATTGTAGCGGCCTTTCTTTGAATTTCAAGCGCCAAAATTCAATGAAAGGTCTGTCGCGCTCCAATTCTCCTTTTCGACCCTCCTTCCCAAAGCAGCCCTTGAACCCCGACAGTACTGGTCGTATACTGAACACGGACCGAAGAAGTCGGATATTCCATGCTGAAGCTCACCAAAAAAGCCGATTACGGGTTGATGGCGCTCAAGTTTCTTGCTGAGCACCCCGAATCTGTCGCGCTCAGTGCAAAGGACATCTCCGACGAGTACCACATTCCTGCGCAGCTTCTGGCCAAGACGTTGCAGCAGCTCACCAGGGCGGGATTGCTCAAGTCCCACTCCGGCATGAACGGCGGCTATGCGCTTGCGCGGGCAGCTCGCTCGATTTCGGCCTATGAAGTCATCCTGGCCATCGACGGCCCGTTTTTCATCACATCGTGCACCAAGGGCGCAAAAGCCTGCGATCTTACGCCGAGCTGCACCATCAAGGAGCCGCTGGCGCGCGTAAATGACACCATCGCCGGCGTGCTCAAAAGCATCAGTATTCAGGACCTCGCCGAGCATGAGCCGACGCGGACCGAAGTCAGTCAGTTGGTTTCGCTAACGCTATAAGGCATTGTTCCTCACCGCGCTGTTGCGCCGGTAACAAGTCACAAGGATGGAAACGCGATGAGCACAGTCGTCAGTCAAGTTGAAGTGCCGGCAGGAGTCACCCTCCCGATCTACATGGACAACCATGCCACCAGCCCACTCGATCCCCGTGTGCTGGAGGCGATGATGCCCTTCTTCACCTCGAAATTCGGCAACGCCGCGAGCCGCAACCACTCCTTTGGATGGGAAGCAGAGCAGGCCGTCGAGATTGCGCGCGAGCAGATTGCCAAACTCATTGGCGCATCGGCCAAGGAGATCATCTTCACCTCGGGCGCCACCGAGAGCGACAACCTCGCCATCAAGGGCATCGCCGAGATGTATCGCGAGCGCGGCAACCACATCATCACCCAGGTTACCGAGCACAAAGCCATCCTCGACACCTGTAAGCGCCTCGAGAAGTACGGCTATCGCGTCACCTACCTGCCGGTAAAGGCAGACGGCCTCATCGATCTCGAAGACCTGAAGCGCGCCATCGACGACAAGACAATCCTCGTCAGCATCATGGCCGCCAACAATGAAATTGGCGTGCTGCAACCCATCCGCGAAATCGGCAAAATCTGCCATGAAAAGAACGTGATCTTTCACACAGATGCAGTTCAAATCGTCGGCAAGGTGCCGTTCAACGTCATCGCCGACAACGTCGATGTGGCTTCACTCTCCGGCCACAAAATTTACGGACCCAAGGGCGTAGGCGCTCTTTATGTGCGCCGTCGTAATCCGCGCGTCCAGATCGCTGCGCAGATCGACGGCGGCGGCCACGAGCGCGGCATGCGTTCGGGTACCCTCAATGTCCCCGGCATTGTCGGCATGGGCAAGGCCTGTGAAATCGCGATGCAGGAGATGGACAACGAGGCAGCGTATCTGCGCGGCCTGCGCGATCGTCTCAAGGCCAAGCTCGAGTCGGAGCTCGACTATGTCCAGGTGAATGGCTCGTGGGAGCATCGGTTGCCTGGCAACCTCAACATGAGCTTCGTTTATGTCGAAGGCGAGTCCCTGTTGATGGGTATCAATGACGTTGCGGTTTCGAGCGGCTCGGCTTGCACGTCGGCGACACTGGAGCCCAGCTACGTCCTCAAGGCGTTGGGCCTCGGCGACGACGTCGCGCACAGCAGCATCCGGTTTGGATTGGGCCGCTTCAACACCCAGGCGGAAGTGGACTACGTGGCCGCTAAGGTCATCGACATCGTAAAGAAATTGCGCGAACTTTCTCCGCTTTACGAGATGGTGAAGGAAGGCATTGACCTGACCAAGATTCAGTGGGCAGCACATTAGAAACGAGTGGTCAGTGAACAGTTGTCAGTGGTCAGTACCAATGAACCCTGAGACTGACAACTGACATCTGATAACTGACAACTTTATTGACGCGGCTTCCCCCGCGAGAGGAGTTCGGAAAATGGCATACAGCGATAAGGTCGTAGACCACTACAACAATCCCCGCAATGTGGGCACGCTCGACAAGAGTTCGTCTGAAGTTGGCACGGGCTTGGTGGGCGCGCCGGAGTGCGGCGACGTCATGCGTCTCCAGATCCGCGTGAACCCCGAGACGCAGGTCATTGAAGAAGCCAAGTTCAAGACCTTCGGCTGCGGTTCAGCAATTGCCAGCTCGTCGCTCGCGACTGAATGGATCAAGGGCCGCACCGTGGATGATGCAATGGCCATCAAGAACACCGACATCGTGAAGGAGCTGTCGCTTCCTCCGGTGAAGATTCACTGTTCGGTGCTGGCCGAAGATGCCATTCGCGCCGCGATCGGCGACTGGAAGAAGAAGAACGGCGTGGCCGAAACTGCTCCGGCAGCGGTCGAAGCAGCAAGGTAGGTCACCTATTTGGGTGCCCCGGGTCTCGCGCTTGAGACCTGGGAAAGCACGCCCCGAGGTCGAGACTGGAACAGGGACACATGTCGAACATGGTGACAATCGAAACGAAGCCTTCCGGGGACATGTCCGCCGCGAAGCCGGATTTGCCGGCTCCCCAGGCACCCGCCGGCGCGCCAGGCCAAGGGCTCCAGTTGACGGACCGCGCCATCAAGCGTGTACGCAGCGCCATGGCCAAGGAGGGCGTATCGCCCGAAGAGGGCGGCCTGCGCATCGGCGTGACAGGCGGCGGCTGCTCCGGGCTTTCCTACGCGATCAAATTCGACACGCGCCCCCGCGAGCGTGACCGCGTCTATAACTTCGACGGCGTGCGCGTCTTCGTCGATCCCAAGTCGTTTCTCTATCTGCACGGCATGACGCTCGATTACGAAGAAACACTGATGCGGCAGGGCTTCAACTTCATCAACCCGAACTCCTCGCGCTCCTGCGGCTGCGGTTCCTCGTTTTCGTCTTAGCAATCGCGGCCCTCGTCGTAGCGATCGCGTGCAGGTAAGTCAGGTTGAAGAGATGTTGAAGGTTCTGGATTCCGCGATTCCCATTGCATGTTGGTCGTGCGCTGTGGCTCACAATGAGTCCACACTCTTCTGTCCCCATTGCAGCAAGATTCAGCCGCCTCCCGGCGCAGATTATTATTCCGTTTTCGCGCTGGAGCCGCGCCTCACGCTTGATCTAGGCATGTTGGAGCATCAGTTCCACAAGCTGAGCCGCAAGCTGCACCCCGACCGTTTTGCGCGCGCCACTTCGGAAGAGAAGGAGTGGAGCCTGGCAGACACAGCCCTGCTCAACGATGCCTATCGTACGTTGCGCGACCCGATCCGCCGCACTGAATACCTGCTCAAACTCCACGGCGCGGAGATTGGCGAAGAACACAGTGGCAAGGGACGTACCGATCCGTCGCGCGTGCCGGCCGATCTGCTCGAAGAAGTCTTCGACCTCAACATGCAGCTCGAAGAGATGCGGGCGGCGAAGAAGATGGGCGAAGAGGATCCGGATCTGAAGCAGAGCTTGACCGCAGCTAAGAAGAAATTCGATGGCCTGTTGGATGACGTGGACCGGGATCTCCGAGCCCAGTGGACGGCGTGGGATGACGGCGACGAATCAGCACGAAGCGCGGCGCAAAAGACGATGGTGGCTCTGCTTGATCGTCGCCGCTATCTCGACAATCTCGTCCGAGATGTAAACGAAACCCTAGGAGCAAATTAAACCAGCATGGCGGAAGGACGCGTAGTAGGAATCGATCTGGGCACCACAAACTCTCTCGTTGCCTACATGCAGGGCGAGGCGCCGGTGGTCATTCCCGGCGTCGATGGCTCCAATCTTGTCCCCTCAGTGGTCGCGCTCGACCCCATTCCCGAAGGCGGAGGCCGCCCCACGGTCACGGTCGGCAACAGCGCGCGCCGTGTGCTGATCGAGACGCCCGAGCGCGTCATTTATTCCGTAAAGCGCCTCATGGGCCGCAGCCTCGACGAAGTGCGCGACGAGTTGAAGTTCTTCCCCTTTCGCCTCGCCGACGATGTCGAAGCCGGTGAAGTCCCCCGCGTGCAGCTCGGCGAGCTCCGCTTCACACCGCCGGAAATTTCCGCCTACATTCTGCGCCAGCTCAAGCGCAACGCGGAGCGTTTCTTCGGCGAGCCAGTCACGCAAGCCGTCATTACCGTGCCTGCCTACTTCAACGATGCACAGCGCCAGGCCACGAAAGATGCGGGCCGCATGGCCGGTCTTGAGGTACTTCGCCTTGTGAACGAGCCTACTGCTGCCGCGCTGGCCTACGGTCTCGACCGCGCCAAGGAAGGCACCATTGCGGTCTATGACTTCGGCGGCGGCACATTCGATATCTCCATCCTCAAGCTGCGCGACGGCATCTTCGAGGTGCAGTCCACCAATGGCGACACACACCTCGGCGGCGACGACATCGACAATCTGCTGCTCGCCATCGCACTCGACGAAATTCACAGCGAGCATGGCGTCGACCTGCGCACGAAGCCTGGCGCCGTCCAGGGATTGCGCAAAGATGCCATCGACGCCAAGATTAGCCTCTCCTCCGAATCCTCTGCCAAGTTCGATATCGAACTCCCCAACGGCGATCGCTATCAGCGCGAGATTCCGCGCGAAGTCTTCGAGCAATTGATTCAACCGGTCCTCGCGCGCACTGCAGGCCCATGCAAGCAGGCCCTGACCGATGCCGGCATCACACCCGAGCAGATCGACGAAGTCGTCCTCGTCGGCGGATCAACACGCATTCCAGCAGTGCGCCGCCTGGTCGATGACCTTTTCCACCTCTCTGCACGCGGCAAGAAGCCTCACACCGAACTGAACCCCGACGAAGTCGTAGCCCTCGGCGCCGCGGTGCAGGCCGACATTCTTGCCGGTGCCAGCAAGACCACCGAAGAGATGCTGCTGCTCGACGTCACGCCGCTCTCGCTGGGCATCGAGGCTCTGGGCGGCGTGGTGGCAAGGATCATTCCGCGCAACTCGACTATTCCCGCGTCGGCCACGGAGCATTTCACGACTGGAGTGGACGGCCAAACCAACGTCGCCATCCACGTTTTGCAGGGCGAACGCGAATTGGCGGCCGATTGCCGCTCCTTGGCCCGCTTCGATTTGAAGGGCATTCCGCCGATGACTGCCGGACTGCCGCGCATCGAGGTCAAGTTCCTCATAGACGCAGATGGCATCCTGCATGTTTCCGCACGCGAGCAGCGCAGCGGCAAGGCGGCCGAAATCGAAGTGAAGGCGACCTACGGCTTGACGGACGAGCAGGTCGAGACCATGATTCTCGATTCGTTCGATCACGCCGAGGAGGATTTCGCCAAGCGCCTGCTCATTGAAGCACGCAACGAAGCCGAGTCGATTCTCGCCAAAGTCGAACAGGCGCGAACCAGCCCCGCGTGGGGAGTGCTGCGCGGCGAAGAGCAATCGGCGATTGGCGCGGCAGCTGATCGACTCGCAGCCGTGAAAGCAGGAGACGATTTGACTGCGATTCGCGAAGCAACGCTGGCGGTTGACCGAGCAACGCATCGACTTGCGGAGTTAATGATGGATGCCGCCGTGACAACAGCGATTCGCGGCAAGACAATGACCGCAGCCGGCGAAGACCTTGGCGAGGAAGTGACCGCCCCACACCCCATGGCCCCGGCCGAGTTCAAATAGCATTGAGTGAACCATTGCGCCAAGAATTGAGAGATATGAGCGAAGCAAACACCAAAGACATTCCGCCGGACAAATTGGTCCGCGTCACCTTCGAGCCCGAAGGCAAAGTAGTCGAGTTCGAATTCGGCACCATGCCGTATGACCATCACGGCAAGCCGATGTCGTTTCTCGACGTCGCCGAGAACTTCGGCATCTTTCTCGATCACGCCTGCGGTGGGGTGTGCGCCTGCACCACCTGCCACATCTGGGTGAAAGACGGCGCCAACGGCATCAGCGAAGCCGACGACGATGAGCTGGATCGCATGGACATGGCCGCCGATCAGCAGTTGAACTCGCGCCTCGGCTGCCAGGCCATCATCACCAAGCCAGGCAACTACGTCGTCGAGATTCCCAAGTGGAACCGCAACTACACGTCAGAAGGCAAGCCGCTGGCTCTCGCCGAGCCGAAATAGGAGCAAGAAAAATGCCGCGCGAGATTCATTGGACCGATGTTGAAGAGATCGGCATTCAATTGCAGGAGAAATTCCCCGACCTCGATCCCCTCACCGTCCGCTTCACCGATCTTCTCCGCTACGTGACGGAGCTCGAAGGCTTCGCCGACGATCCAGCGAAATCCAACGAGTCGCGCCTGGAAGCGATCCAGATGGCCTGGCATGAAGAGTTCCAAGATGCGAAGAGCTGACGGCCCAGCTTCACGCTACCGTAAAGCCAAGCGTTTCCGCCGTCGCGCGCAACCGGTCGTCGAAGCTTAGGAATACATTCCCTTTGGGACTTTCCTCGCACCAAGCCATGGCAGCGGCAAGTTGCAATGAGTCCGCCGCACGCAACTGAAACCGTTCGAGCAACGAGTAGGCTTGTTGGCGAAGCCGATTTCCCGGCAAAACGATCTGCGAGGCGCTTTCGATCGTATGCACTTTGGCCTTTGCTTGATTGTACTCAGCGCTGGAAATGCGGCCTTCTCGTTTGACCCGGCAAAGCGCGCCAATCGTCTCCACGGGCGTCGCCCACCAAATGACGGTTTGAAACTCTGCAATCCACGACTCGGCCTGTCGCGATTTCAATTCCGCGATGCAAAGGGGGACCAGTACACTGGAATCCCAAAACGCAACCTTTCCTAGCATCGGTCGGCGCGCTCTTCGTCCCAGATTCTATCCATTACTTTTTGAGAGATGGGTTTGTTTCCCACCGGTCCCGGCCATCTCTTCCCAACGACGCGAGGCTTGGAGGGCGGCAACAGAATGCCCTTCGCGATGAGCCGTTTGGTCCGTTCGTCGCAGGAATCCGACGATCCAGCAGCGACCAGCCGTGCCACGGGCGTATTCCGATCGAGAATCAGCACCTCCTCGCCATTCTTGACGTATTCGATATGAGCGCTCAACTTGGCTTTCAGTTCGGCGATTTTCGCTGTTCTCATGGAGACCATTCTACCGAATAATGACCAAGTTAGTCACGTCTGAGTCCGATCGGCTCGCACCTTCGTTATGTCTGCCGCTCGTATTCACTCCATCCAAACGCCGCTTCAAAGTGCACGAACTCGTGCTTCTCTCCCGGCACCAGGTAGACGCTGATTACATCGAATCGCACGGAAGGCATTGTCGCCTGCGGCAGTTGCCGCGTATACCGCCGCGCCAGTCTTCGAAGTGTCGCTCTCTTATGCGAATCGACTGCGACTTCCGCGGGAGTCATGTCGTGCGCCGTGCGGGTCTTCACCTCGATGAAGCACAGCACCGGACCGTGCCACGCAATCAGATCCACATCGCCCGGCACGTCGCCGGAAGACCAACGCCGCGCCACCACGGTATATCCCTTACGCCGCAGATAGAAGAACGCCGCATCCTCGCCCGCAAGTCCCGTGGTCAGATGCGCCGGTAAACTCGCAGAGCGCCCACGCCGCTGCGCGAGGCGGTCGAGTCCATCAAGTGACCGCTCAAGCAGGGACGTACGCAACTGCGCGAATCTGCCCATGAGGATCTATTTTGCTCCCCCTCAGCATTCCTGCAAAGAGCACACGTCACAGACCCGTGAGAACCGCACGATTCTATGCTCCGTCGCCGACAGCGACAGGTTCGCCGACGCGCACGTGCTCCGACTCGGCCTGCGTCAGCGCATCTTCCAAAATGTCGAGGGCCACCATAGCCTCGCTCTCCGTGACGATCAGCGGCGGGCAAAGCCGAATTGAATTCTCGCCGCAACCCAGCACCATCAGCCCGCGCTCAAACGCCAGCGTTTCCACGCGATTGCGCTGCGCCGCGGCCGGTTCGCGCGTTGCCTTGTCCTTCACAAGCTCAATGCCAATCATCAGGCCGCGTCCGCGCACATCGCCCACCGTGGGATGAGAATGCTTCCAGCCTTCGAGACGCTTCATCATCACCGCACCAACCCGCGCGGCGTTGGCAATCCCTTCACGCTTCAGAACTTCGATCGTGGCCAGCGACGAGGCAATCGACACCGGATTGCCGCCGAATGTCGAAGCGTGCGATCCGGGAACCCAATCCATAATGTCCGCGCGCGTCATGCAGATGCCGAGCGGCATTCCCGAAGCAATGCCTTTCGCCATGCACACCATGTCCGGCTCCACGCCAGAGTGCTCAATCGCCCACCACTTGCCCGTGCGTCCTGCGCCGCATTGCACTTCGTCCGCCACCAGCAGAATGCCATAGCGATCGCAAATGGCCCGCAACTCGCGCAGAAAATTCGTTGGCGCCACCACGTAGCCGCCTTCGCCCTGGATCGGCTCGATGAAGATCGCCGCCACTTCCTCCGGCGCAAGAACAGTCTTAAATAGCTTCTCTTCGATGTAGCGCGCGCAGCTCAGACTGAAGGCCTCCTGCGCCTTCGCATCTTCGATGCCTTCGCGATACACATTCGGAAAGCGAATGTGCGTCACCCCCGGAACCAACGGCGCGAAGCGCCTCTTCTGCTGCGGCTTCGAAGCGGTCAGTGAAAGCGCTCCCATGGTGCGCCCGTGAAATGCTCCGAAAAACGAAATGATCTGCTGGCGTCCGGTGTGATAGCGCGCCAACTTCAGCGCGCACTCTATGGCCTCCGCACCCGAGTTCCCATAGAAAAACTTGTGCGGGCCGGGCATCGGCGCAACTGCCGAGAGCTGCGCGGCCAAATCCGTTAACGGCTCGTTATAGAAATCCGTGCCCGAGATGTGAATCAGCTCAGCCGCCTGCTTCTGGATCGCCCCAACCACTTCAGGGTGGCAATGGCCGGTTGAAACCACGGCAATGCCCGCGGCAAAATCGAGGAATTCGTTCCCGTCCACATCCTCGACACGCACACCGCGTCCACGCTTCGCCACCAGCGGATACGAGCGCGTATAGCTGGGCGAAATAAAACGCGCGTCCGCCTCCACTGCAGCTCTTGCCTTCGGCCCGGGCAGTGGACACACAAGCTTCGGTCCGTATTTCGCATGCATTTCTTGCTTGGTCATTGTCTTTCTCCTCGGCAGATAGGTTGCGCCGGCTCAACTCCCGCAAATGGGTGGAGCGCAGCCATGGACCCTTTTCGTTAGGGTCGTCCAGTTCATAAGACCTGTGCAGGTCTGGAAAGAAGGCGAGGATCTTCGGCGGTCCGGAGCTAATCGCCGCCGAAGAGGCTAGGTCGCGTACGAGTCGGCAACACGCGCAGGTGGCGGCGCGGGCAAATGCAGCGGGCACGCGACCGCGACCAGTTCTTTCGAGCTGGCATGAGTGGCATTGCGCTTGAAGTTGGCCTATGCATGGAAGCCCCGCTGGCTATGAGCATAGCACGGGCTCAAAATCCAACGCCACGGCCATCTTACGCGGCGATGGCCTGCATAGTCGTGGCCGTCTCCCTGCCAACTGCTGCGCAGGTTAAAACCGGACCGCAGGTCACTGACAAACGGAGGGACTTCCTGCTGCTGCGATTCAGGAGGCCGGCTTCTTCTCGAACGCAGTCGCCGGAACCAATGCGGTCGGGCTGTCGCCTTCCAGCGCAACGGCGCCGCCTTCAATAGTCTTCAGCGCATCATCGCTCGCGGCCAACGCCATCCAGCAAACAGCGCCTTTCTTCAGCAACGTGCATGCGATCTCTACGGTATACGGGGCCTCTGGATGACCCTTCGGCGTTCCTTTGGCACGCTCAATCCACATGCTGTGGGTACCGAGCGCGTAATCGCCATACACGGGATCTGTGATATCAAAGCTTTGCTTGATACCCTCCGAGGCCCCTTGCGCAAATCCCGGCAGATCCCTTGCACTCATCGTCTGCCCAAAGCATGCGAAGGGCAATTCCACAATCACAAGCACGGTCCCCGGACCACCGTGCCGCGCCGTGAGAGCGATTTGCACGCAGGCCACGCCCTTCTTTTCATCTTCTGTCGATGCGTTCTGCTGCGCCTGTTCCTTCACACCCGAAAGCGTCGGAGTGGCGTTCACCACTTCCCAGTCGGACGGCAAGGAGTAACTGAAGCCGAGATCGCTAGGGTGTGCCACCGAAGCCGCAGCCGGATTTTGCGCTGCCAGCGCAACAACGTTTAGCCAGAGTACGAACGCAACCGA
>Ga0181520_10004091_pt1 | contig 24854 bp, 28 predicted proteins | sample PEATcosm2014_Bin_29_FD_132451 | JGI IMG/M metagenome (GOLD analysis project Ga0181520, IMG submission 132451) | Peatland microbial communities from MTU Mesocosm Facility, Houghton, MI, USA - PEATcosm2014_Bin02_30_metaG | ecosystem: Environmental > Terrestrial > Soil > Wetlands > Peat | place...
CGGGTCGCGCCCTTGGTGATGACCAGGAAGTTGATGGTGACGAGGATGAGGAAGACGATGATGCCGATGACGAAGTCGCCGCCCATCACCAGGCTGGCGAAGCCGCCGATGACGTAGCCGGCGGCGGTGATCCCCTGAGCCCCGTGGGAGAGGATCAGGCGCGTGGTCGAGATGTTGAGCGCGAGTCTGAGGACCGTCGCGACCAGCAGCACGGTCGGAAAGGCGGAGAATTCGAGCGGCTTGTTGATCCACAGGGCGACCATCAGGATCAACACCGACAGCGCGATCGAAAACGCCAAGCCGAGGTCGATCATCGCCGCGGGAACGGGGAGGAAGAACAGGCACAGGATCAGCACGATGCCGACCGCGAAGGCGATGTCCTTGCCCCCGCGGCCTGCAGCCGGCACGCTCGCAGCCGTCGCCAACGACATTCCGGGCTCTCCCCAACGCTTCGTCGACGACCATGCCCGGCGAAGCTTGCGTGGGTCTCGCCGACGCGGCGCTGAAACCGCGCGCGAGCGGCGAACGAAGCCGCTCCGCGTCGCGGTCCGCGCCGCGCGTGGAGGGCGACAGACCTCGGCCCAACCGCCAAGCGACATTTCAGACGGAGCCAACGCCGAAACTTGACATCCCGCCTTGGCATGGCATGACGTTCGCACGCCGCTTGGCCGGAATGCGGTCATGCGGGGTGGACATGCCCTGCCGGAAAATTAAGCCGACGGATAAATTCCAATAATGGCTGAGCAATGTCCAAGTTTGCGAATAAGCTTCATGAATTGCTAATTGAACGTCTGCTTGAGACTTTCGTTACCCTTGTCGCCGTCGATAAAGACGCACGGATTGTCATTCTAAATAAGAAATATGCTGATATATTGGGAATTTCTCCAGAAGCCGCCGTCGGACAACCTGTGGAAAGCATTATTCCAGGTTCACGAATGCCATGGATCGTTCGGTCGGGCGAGACAGAGATCGCCTCTGTTTTCGTTTTGAAGAATGGACGGCCGATTGTTTGCAGCCGTCTGCCCATCCTCGACGGCGACAAGATCATTGGCGCTGTGTCGTTCGCGACCTTCACGGAAATGGACCAGTTGCATTCCGTGGTCAATATGTATGAGCAAGTTAAAAATGAACTGAAACTGGTCAAGCTTGAATTGCGGCAGTTACGCGGCGCGCGGTACTCGATAGATCAGATCGTTGGCGAAACCCAAAGCATAATCTTGATGAAAGATCTCATCAAGAAATTCTCGAAGACCCCCTCCAATCTACTCATCTCGGGTGAAACCGGGACCGGCAAGGAACTGGTCGCGCATGCGCTTCATCAGGAGGGGCCGCGTTACGGCAACTCGTTCATTCGGCTGAATTGCGCCGCGATTCCGAAGGACCTGCTCGAATCCGAGCTCTTCGGCTATGAGGATGGCGCCTTTACCGGCGCCAGGAAGGGTGGGAAGCTCGGCAAGGTGCAGGCGGCCGACAAGGGGACCTTGTTGCTCGATGAAATCAACGAGCTCCCCCTGGAGCTCCAAGCAAAACTGCTGCGTGTGATCCAAGAGCGAGAGATCGACAAGCTTGGTGGACTGAAAAGCATTCCGGTTGATTTTCGCTTGATCTGCTCGACCAACAAGTCGCTACCCGATCTGATCGCTGCAAAGGAATTCCGGGAAGATCTGTACTATCGAATCAACGTCCTTGAAATTTTCGTGCCGCCCTTGAGAGACCGCCGCGACGACATCCCGATGCTCGCGCGTCACTTTATCGGTCGGATCAACGCAGAATTGGGGTTGCATGTCGAAGGCGTCGACGGCGACGTTCTCGACTTGCTCCGGCAATATGACTGGCCAGGCAACGTGCGGCAACTGGCCCACGCTCTGGAACGCGCCGCCAATCTGAAGGGAACCGGGTCACTGTCGCTGGATTGTTTTGAGCACATCCGCGTCCGCCTCAAGAACGAAGCGACGTCGCAGGCCCGTGACGATGGGTCGTTGACGACCATGCTGGCGGGGGTCGAGAAGGACAGGATCATCTCCGCTTTGAAGTCGGCCCACGGAAACAAGGCCAAAGCGGCCAAGACCCTGAAAATGGATCGAAGCGTCCTCTATGATAAGCTGAAGAAATACGGGCTCAATCAAAGAGAACCGTGATCCGCCGCCATGCGGCGACGTCACGGCGGAGCGCTCGCGCCGCCGTGCAAACCCGGCCAATTGCGGCGCTCGACTGCGAGGCGAGATCAAAGGCGCAGGAGCGACCCGGGACCGCCGCTCGGGCGTTCAGGACGGCGGGAAACGCGGGGCGCTTCGATCATGCGGCGCGCTGCGTCAGCCCAAGAATCGCGCGCGCGTCGTCTGGCGAGGCGATCTCATTGTTGGCTTCCTTGATCAGGCGCGCCGACCGTTCGACAAACTCGGCGTTGGATAGCGCCGGACGCTTCTTCGCATACAAGACGTTGTCTTCCATGCCGACCCGAACGTGCCCGCCCATGGCGATCGCCGCAAACATGATCGGCAGATGGCCAGCGCCAATGCCGAGCGCCGACCAAGTGGCGTCCGCCGGCAACAGGCTCTTCAGGTAAACGAGGTTCTCGACGGTGGCGGCGCTGCCGCCGGGAGCGCCCAGAACGAACTGGTAATGGCAGGGAGCCTTGAGGACGCCTTGCTTGAGGTAATAGACGGCGTTGTAGAACATGCCGGCGTCGAACACCTCAATTTCTGGCTTGACGCCGTTCTCCAGCATCACCTTGCCGAGCTTCTCCAGAAAGGCCGGATGATTGACGAATATTGTGCTGTGCGCCCAGTTCATCGTACCGGCGTCGTAGGAAGCCATGTCGGGCTTCAGCTCGATGAGATGCGCCATCCGGGTTTCGTCGGTGGCGTTGAGATCGCCCGACGTCGTCAGATTGATGACGATGTCGCACTTCTCCCGGATCAACGTCACCGTTTCGCGGAACCGTTCCTTGTCCATCGTGCCCTTGCCGTTCGCATCGCGCATATGCAGGTGGGCGATGCCGGCGCCCGCCTGCCAACACGCGTAGACGTCGTCGGCGATCTCGCGGGGATTGAGCGGGATGTTGGGATTGTGTTCCTTGGTCGGCCAGGCCCCTGTCGGGGCGACCGTGATGATGGTTTTCGGCATCGGAGCCTCCAATATTTCCAATTTATAGATTGAGCACAACTTTGTCTTTGCAACTGTAGCGGCGGGTCCATAAGACCACGGCCTAGAACGCCAAGGCGCATTCTTTGGCGTACTTCTCCAGCAAGGCGTCAAATCTGGTCAGGTAGCTGAAGTCGTTAACGCCATGTCGGTTCTGCGCATCCGTCACCAGCTCGACAACCTTGTCGTTGAACGGGGTGGGAATGTCGCACTCGCGGCCCTGCCGGCAGATCACTCCGTTAATGTAATTTATTTCGCATTCGCGGCCCTTTTCCAGATCCTGCAACATGCTTGCTTTCAGCTTCGCGTGCGGTCCCCAGATCTTCCGGTAAAGAGGCATCTTCGAAGGAATGTCCCTTGCGCTATTCAGCTCGAAGAACCCCAGATCCTCGCCCTGCATCTCGACCAACCGAACGCCGCGAGCGTGCGCCACGGCGATGCATTCGTTGGCCACGAACGCCAAACACGTCATGGCCTTGGGATTCTCAAGCACATCGCCGAAGGTGCAGCCGAGCGCGGCGGACATGCCGCTGAAGGTCGAGTTCATCAGCACCTTCGTGAACTTGATCCCCATGAGATTGTCGCGGATTTCGGTCGCGCCGACGCATTCGAGGTATTCCTGAACCGCGTTGAGCCGGGGGCGGACGACGCCGTCGATCTCCCCGATTTCGAAGGCGAATTTCTCGACGGTTGCGTAGCTCGAGGTGAGCGAGGAAACGCCCGGTTTCAGCCACGTGGCGCCGAAGCCGACCGCGCCGCCGATCGTGCGTTCGCGGCCGATGATCGAGGCGACCGAATCTTCAGGGATGCCGTTCTGCAGCGTGCAGACGACGCTGCCGCGGTGCAGGTGCGGTAAAAGTTGCGGTAAGACGGCATGGTTGTTCGTCTGCTTCGTCAGCAAGAACACCAGATCGTATTCGCCGGTCATCTGATCCGGGGCGTACGCCGTCACTGGGACGTTCAGCTCAATTGCGCCGGTTATGGTCGCGCCGGATCGGTTCAGCGCGTCGACGTTGTCTTTATAGGAATCGAACAAATCGATCCGCCTGCCGCCCTTGGTTATGAGCGCGCCGATGATTGTGCCGAGGGAACCGATCCCGATAATAGCCGCCCTCATAATTTGTCTCCTTCACTTCGGTTGGCGACGATTGCAATTGAGGCGGCCTCGGATCCGCCGGTCGCGAATTGCGAACGCTCGGAATGGCGAGCGCCGTCTTCGCCCGGCTATGCGGATCGCCCGCCGCCTCCATGCATCTGGCGCATCTTCGATTTACAGCCCCTGCGGGAAGGCCAGGAATGCAATGCTGCCGATGAACAGCGCGTACAGGAAAATGGCGAACGTATACGGCAGAATATCCTGGAACCTGACCTTATAGGCGGCGAGGAACGGCAAGGCCCAGAACGGCTGGATTAAGTTCGCCAACTGGCCGCCGGTGCTGTAGGCGTTGACCACGTGGGCCACCGGAATGCTCAATTGCTGACCAGCCGGGATAATGTACGGGGCTTCGATTACGAATTTCGAGCCGCCCGACGGAACAAAGAAATCCATGATCGTCGTATAGATCATGATGATCCAGGAATACGTTCCCGCCGTGGAAATAGAGAGGAACCAGTGCGTGATGATGCTGGCGAGTCCGGAATTGCTGATGATGCCGAAGATGCCGGCGTAGAGCGGAAACTGAATGATCACCCCGAACGTCGTGCCGACGCCCTGCTTCACCGATGCGGTGAAACTCCGCGGCGAGCCATGCAACACCATTCCCAGACCGAAGAACGTGAAATTGATGATGTTGATGTCGATTTTCGCCACGCCGTTGGTCGCCACGAAGCGAACGACCCAAACCAGGAATCCAACCCCGATCACCGTCAGCAGGATTCGCGAACGTTCCCACCGCTCGGCCGGTCGGAAATCGTCCCGCTCTTCCTTCGCCGGGAGATAGGTGAATTCGTTGTAGACGGCGTCGCTGATCTCGACGGCCCTTTCCTTCTTTGGCGTCAGGAGCGCGAGCAGAAAAGGAATCGTGAGAAACTCGAAGAAGACGAGCACGAGGAGGAACGGCGACAGGGCGGTCTGCGTAAGGGGAAGGACTCCGCCAATGGTCTTTTCAAGAAAGTTGCCCGCCGTCGCCGCCAGCAGCGGCGCAGACTGCGACGGTCCGTTCGCCATGATGAGGAACATGCAGTAACCGGCGGCGGCCAGCAGCGGATAATGAATTCCCATTCCGCGCTTGCGGATTGCGACTTCCTTGCCCATGACGACGGCGACCATCAACCCCACCGCCCAATGCAACCAGGCGATGAACCCAACCGCCAGGCAGAAGACGATTAGCGTCGCCTTAGGCGATTTGGGTAAGTCGATCAGCTTGATGAGGCCACTCTTGATCAATCTCGAATCCGCAACGACAAATCCCGTTATCATCATGACTGTCAGTTGCATTGCAAACGTAAGCAGCAACCAAAATCCCTTAACGTAATCATCAAGCAGCCCGAGTGGGCTATGGTCGGTGAACACCATGCCCATGATAAAGACGATGATCGTCAGCGCCGACACGAAAACCATGGAGTCAGGAACCCAGTTCAGACTCCATTCCGTGAAGTGATCGACAATTCCAAATTCCTTTTTAATTGCAGGTTCGACTTCCAAATTGACGCCAGACATGGTATCCTCCCAAATTATCTCAATTTTATTTTGCGCGATTGACCTCTGGCGGAAGGATCAGAATATTGAGCGTCGCGCCGTCTTCCGCCTGCGCGCCGCTGGCCCGTGCTTCCGGTGGGAGGCGACGGACGGGCCGTCGCGCAACGCCGCCTAGCCTTCCCGCTGGCGGACGCGTTGCTCCCCCTCCCGATGATTCTCGCTTGTGCGGATGCGACGCCGTCCGCCTCGTTTCAGCTGTCGAACCTCGGCGACGGACCGGCGGCCGGGCGCGGGATGTCGAGCCGGCAAGAAACCGAGACGGCCTCACCAACACCAAAAATCATCACGACTTTCTGTTGATTGCTATAGTCACGACAACAATCTCTCAGCATGCGGCGTGCCAGGACGGATCTCCGCGTTATTGCTAGAAATAGAGAGATCATTTCATCGGCTGAATGTTGGGACTTCCTACATTTGGGCGGCCGCGCGTAGGGAATCCCTACATTTCCCGTGCGCCACACTGCGGAGCCAGGCGCGCGCCCCTTTGTTCGGCCGCGCGCTGGCGTCGCGGAGGAAGCCGCAATTCGACTTGATTTCGGCGTTTCGGCGTCGGGGCCGCCGGCGACGGTTATGCAGCCGCTGACCGCTGACGCGGGCTCACGGAGGCGACGGGGACCAACGACGGCAGCCGCCGCGACGCGACGGGGCGGTTGGCTGGCGTCTCGTCCGAACGCCGCGCCGGCGCCGATCGGTGAACGTCCTCAGCCTCCCGCGCCGGGCGAACTCGCCCGAGGCCGAGCGCGCCCCGGCGGCGCGCATCCTGCGCGCGGCAGCGCCTTCTCGGCTGCGCTTGGCCGCGTTCTCCGCGGCCGCGCGGGGACGCTAGCGCCGGTTCACCGCCCGAAGCCGTGCTCGATTCGCCCGTAGACGTTTTCGGTGAAGAGGTAGAATTGCCCGCCGACGAACGATCCGGTCAGGGTGACGACGAGGAAAACCGCGACGATCTTCGGTACGAAAGTCAGAGTCATTTCCTGGACCTGGGTCAGCGCCTGCAGCAGCGCGATCGCCACCCCGACCACCATCGCGGCGCCGATCGCCGGACCGCCGCCGACGATGACCATCCACAGCGCCGATTGAATGATGTCGAGCGCATCGGCCTCGTTCATTGCACCGTCACGCCGTCGCCGAGGGTCACCTTGTCGCCGCTGCTCAGCGTTGCGGTCGAGCCGGTGGAAGTCACCGAGACCGAGGTGATCGTGCCCGAATCCGTCTGCGTGCTCTTCGTTGCGTCCGGTCCCGAAATTGTCTCGCCAACCCCGATCTCAGCCTGGGTCAGCTGCGAGGAGGCCAGCAGCGAGGCGAGCGTGGTGTTGGTTTGCACCTGTTGGCCGACTTGGGAGACCTCCGCCAACTCGGCCACCATCTGGGTCGCGTCCGTGGGTTGGGTCGGATCCTGGTTCTTCAACTGGGCCAGCAGCAAGGTGAGAAAGTCGTTGTAGCTGAGCGAATTGGTCGACGAGGTGGTCGACGCGGAGGACGAACTCGCAGACGACGAGGTGGCGGACGAAGTGGCTGAGACGGTCGACATGGTCGTTCCTTTCAGGCGGCCTCCGGCCTCTCGGCCGGCTTGCCATTCGGGTGCATTTCCTTCTCCTCAAGCGGGAAGAGCGCGCGCAGCGCTTTCAGCGCTTCGAAATTGCGTGAGCGGTCGATATGTCCGGCGATGACCTTCAACCCGGCTATGATCGTCGGGGTCTCGAAGGCCTGCAGCGCCGATTCCATCAGCCGTCGCGATAAGGTGGTCGCGGCGGCGGTCGCGCCAGGATCCATCTGCATCACCTGGACGGCGAAATAGATCTGTTTCAGCGGAGTCGTCGCCTGATCGGCTTGCATGACATGGTTCTCCAGCAGGAACGTCACGTCGTTGAGCAGCTCGATCGTCGCCTTGCGGTCGACGCGGATCACGGCCCCGTTGATGTAAAGCTTCTCGCCAGCGCGAAGCGTGATATTCATCGTCTCCTCACTTCAACCCGTCGCGGATGATCTCGTTGATCTCGATGATCGGCGTCAGATCCTTGGTCTGGCCGGTTCGGAAGCGGTCGATTTCCTTGTGCATCCAGATACCGATCGAAACGATGCCGGCGCGCAGTTGTTCCGGCAGCTCGTTCTCGGGATTCCTGAGGTCGTCGAGAAAGATCACCCACAGCCGGCGCAGATAGAAGATCGCCTCGATTGCTTCGCGCGAATCCGCACCCTTGTCGCGCCCAGCGCGCAGCATGGCGATAACGCGATCCATCGCGCCGCGCTCACGCTCCCGAATCACCTCGCGAGAGTCGTCGACGACTTCATTGTAAGAAAATTCATACATCGGCGTTTCCGGGGTCACGTAGGAATATATTGGGCGAGGCTCATCTTCTGCAGCGCCGAAGTGAGATCGTACGCGGTCTCGAGTTGGGTCTGCAGCGAATTGAGCTGGGTGGCGACCGACTCGGAATTGACGTCGTCGAGGTTGCCGATCTGCGTCTGCAGGATGGTGAGCTGGTTCGACATCGAAGTCGACGAGTCGGTGACCTGCGTCTGCGTCGCGCCCAGCGTCGCCTCGGTGTTATCCATCGACGAGATGCCGGAGTCGATCAGCGAGCTTGCGGTCGAAATCAGCGTCTGTTGGGCGCTCGAGCTCAGGCCGAGGCCGCCGAGCTGGCTCAGCATCGAATAGCCCTCCGCCAGCTGCTGGAAACCAGCCTCGTTGGCGTTGGCCGAAGTCGTCGCCGTCTGCCCCGGGGCGATCTCACTGGTGACGTTGGTGCTCGACGCCGACGACCAATTGGTCCAACTCCCGCTGACGAGACTGCTGAACGAATTGGCGGACGAACCGGTCAGGAAGTCCTGCATCTGCGAAGAGGTGATCGTCGATACGCTCGACGATGTCGTCGAAAATCCGAAGTAGTTCTGGAACGCGTCGTCGAACGCGGTCTGACCGGCGCTGGTCGAGAAATAGTCGGTCAACGGCGCGACGCCGCTATTGATCCCTCCGAACAGATACTGGCCGTTAGACGTCGTATTGCCGTCCTCGACCAACCCCTGCATGCCGCTGGTCCCGGTGTTTTGCAGGGTAGTCGCGGCGGTATTGGAGCCAGCGCTAAGCGAGGTCAGCGTATTGACCGCGCTCTGCGCGGCCGAGGTCATCGAGTTGATCGCGGACTGCGCCATGCTGAGATTGGTGACGGTGGCGTTATTGGCCGTGCTGAGGGATTGGAGCAGGTCGTTTTGGTTGCGCAGCGACAGCTCGTAGCCCGATTGATCTCCGAGCTGCAGGCCGAGGTCGGCATACTCGCCGCTGCTCGACTCGACGGTCAGCTGTGAAATCTCGCTCTGGGTCCGTTGGGTGCCGGCGAGCACCGACGAACCGAGAGACAGGGTGGAGACAATCGAAGAGCTCATCAGCTTGGCAGCGCTTGAAGCAGGGCGGTGAACATGTTGTCGACCGTGGTCAGGAGTTTGGAGGTGGTCTCGTACGAGTTCTCGATGCTCAGCATGTTCGTCAGCTCAGTGTCGAGGTTGACACCGGTCGCGTTCGACAGCGCGGTCGTCGTTTGGCTGACGAGCGAATTCTGGTAGTCGAGCTCGTTGCTGACCTGCTGGTGTTGATTTTGCAGCCAACTCACTGAATTGTCCGCGTAGTCGGTGAGGCTGTCCGAAGTCCCGAGCCCGGCCGCGCTGCTGAACGACTGGGTCGCCGACAGGCCGTTGATCATGTCCTCGATGCGGCCGGTGTAGGAGGCGTCGCCGCTGCTGTTGTAGGCGTAGTTTGAGCCGTTGACGCCGCCGTCGCGCAGCAGGTTGACGTCGCCCCCCTGGTTCGGATCGACCGCGGAATTGACCTCGATCTCCGAGGCCAGGCCGCTGGCGTCCGAGCTCGACGGCACGTCGGTCGCGCCCGAGAAGGTGAACAGGCCGGGCAGCGTCGCGCCGCCGCCCCCGCTCTGGTCGCTCTCCGAGAAGGCGCTGATGACCCCGTCAGCGATCTGGTCGAGCTGGGCGCCGTATTGCGGCGCGACGACGTCGCGCAAGTTCTCGTACCCCGCCAGCGCCCCGGATTGCACCGCCATCGGCGACGACGATCCGGTGATCGCCACGCCATCGACTGTGACCTGGTTTCCGGTCGTCCCGGCGACGTAGGTCGAAGTCGAGGTGAAACTGAGGGAATGCACCTGACAGCTCTGGTAGAGCGTCACTCCGCTGTCGGTGTAGATCGATATCGAGCCGTTGGAATTGGACACCGTCGAAATGCCGACCTGCTGCGACAGCTGAGTGAGGAGGCTGTCGCGGGTGTCTTCGGCCTGGTCGAGGTTGGAGCCGCTGAGCGAGCCGGAGACGACGGTCTGGTCGACCGCCGCGAATTGATTGAGCAGCGAATTGATGGAGGAGACCGACGAGGTCATGTTGGAGTCGGCCTGCTCCTGCACGCTGTAGACCGTCGAGGCGCCGGTGTTGAGCGACGACGTTAGATCGTCGGCGGCGGTCACCACCCCTTGCGCCGCCGAAGTGCTATTCGGCGAGGCGTCGTAGGTCTCAAGCGCGCTCTGCAGATTGCTCAGCATCGCAGAGGGGGAATTGCCGTTCGCCTCCGCGCCGGAGCTCGAGCTCGCGCTCGAGCTGTCGCTGACCGTATTGGCGAGCGTGGTCAGGCCGTCGGACAGCGCCTTCTGATAGGCGGCCTGCGACGTCGACGAATTGACCTGCTCGGACAGCGCGGCGTCGGCTTCGCGCGTCACCGAAACGACCGTCGCGCCGCCCGAGTAGTTCGTGACGACGTTGCCGATTTCCCGACTGTAGCCCGTCGTCGACGCGTTCGAGACGTTGTTCGAGATGACCGCCGACTGCGCCGCGTTCGCCACGAACGCGGAGTTGATGATGTTGAGGGCGGTCGACAGACTCATCGTCTTGCCTCAGGCGGCCACGCACACGTCACGATTTCAGATTGTTGAGGATGTCCAGGAGATCGGCGCCGGCCTGGAAGACCTTGGAATTGGCCTGATACGCGCTCTGCGCCTGAATCATGTCGGTCAGCTCAGTGGCGAGGTCGACGGTCGAATCCTCCAGCGACGACGAGGCGATCGTGCCAAAGCCGCCCGTGCCGGCGGTGCCGACGCGGATTGTGCCCGACATCTGATTGGCCTGGAATGCGTTGCCGTTGATCGAGGTGAGGTTGTCCTCGCTGGCGACCGTCGCGAGCGGAACGTCGTAGCCGGCGCTCGTCGAACCGTTGCTGTATTCGAAGTCGAGCGTGCCGTTGCTGGCGATGCTCACGCCGCTCAGCGAACTGGCGGCGTTGCCGTTCACCGTCGAAGTGTTGACTGTGAAGGCGCTGGCGAGCTGCGTCGACTCCCCGAGATTGATGGTCAAGGACTGGCCGTTGGGCACATCGAAGGTGATCGAATTGCCGCTCGACGAGGCGCCAACCCCGGAATTCGTCGTAACACTGGACATGTCGCCGTTCGTCGCGCTAAACGTCGTGGTGCCGCTGTAGAGCTCCTCCGAGTACGGGAAGCCGCTGCCGGTAGTGGAAGTCGAATCCGCGGCGTCGAAGACGTCGACGTCCCAAGTGTCGTCGCCGGTCTTGGTGTAATAGACGTTGAGCGTGTGCGCGGCGCCGAGGTTGTCGTAGACGGTCACCGAGGTTTCCTCGGTGCTGCTCGAACCAGAGACATTTGCGCTCGGCAGCGTGCCGGTGTAGGTCGCGTCGCTCGATGGCAGGTTGACGGACAGAGTCCCCGTGGTGCTCGGCGTCGCCGCCTCGCCCGCAGTGATGGTGTTGACCTTGGTCAGGCCGGCGAGCGAATTCGTCGTCCCCGACGCCTGACCCGCCTGGACATTGTAGCCCATCAGGTAATAGCCGGCCGAGTTGACGAGATTGCCATCGGCGTCGGGGGTGAACGAGCCGTTGCGGGTGAGATAAATGTCCCCGGAGGAATCGGAGACGATGAAATAACCGTCGCCCTTGACGGCGAGGTCGGTGACGGTAGAGGTGCCGACCACCGAACCTTGCAGTGCGTTCTGGTTCTGCACGCTCGCCTCGACGCCGCCGCCGGACGAGGAACTCGTGCCGACCGCGTCGATGACGGTGGCGAAATCGGTGTTGGCGTCCTTGTAGCCGGTGGTGTTGGAGTTGGAGACGTTCTGCGAAATGTTCGTCAACCAGGACGTGTCGCCCAGCATGCCAGACACGGCGGTTCCCATCAGACTCATCGGTCGCTCTCCTCGGCGCGCTGGAGCTCCACTAAACGACTGCACCCTTGTGTGAGGCTGATTGCCGCCATTTTCAGCTCACGGAACGCACCAAGCTGCCGATCAACAGGTTCCAGCCGTCGACCAGCACGAAGAACAGAATCTTGACCGGCAGCGAGATCACCGAGGGCGGAAGCATCATCATGCCCATCGACATGGTCAGCGCGGCGACGATCATGTCGATGACCAGGAACGGCAGCACGATCAGAAAGCCGATCTCGAACCCGCGCCTGAGTTCGGAGATCATGAAGGCGGGGATCAGGATGCGCAGGTCGACCTTCGACCGGTCCGTGACCTCGAAACTGCCGCGCGAGAGCTCCTCGAACAGCGCGATATCCTTCTCCCGCACCTGAGAGAGCATGAATGCGCGGAACGGCTCGGTGATCGCCCCAAAGGCCTGCTCCTGCGTGATGGTGTTGTCCATCAGCGGCTGCAGCCCGTCGCGCCAGGCCTTGTCGAAAGTCGGCGCCATGACGAAAAAGGTCATGAACAGCGACAGGCTGATCAGCACCAGATTCGCCGGCGCGCTCTGCAGTCCCAGGCCGGTGCGCAGGAACGACAGCGCGACGGTGAAGCGGGTGAAGCTGGTCACCATGATCAGCAGGCCCGGCGCGACCGAAAGCACGGTCAGGACCGCGGCCATCTGGATGATGCGCGCGGTCGCGGTGGCGCCGCCGTTGGGGACCAGCTGGCCGAGATCGACGGTCTGGGCGGCCGCGGCGCCGACGGTCAGGGTCAGCGCGAGCGCCGCCAGGACGAGGCGCTTCATTGCACCACCAGCGTTCGAATGACGAGCTCGCTGACCTTGCCGCCGGAACGGATCGCCGCCCGCTCGTTGAGATCCTGGCGAATGTTCTCAAGCCCGATCGGTCCTTCGACTTGCGCCAGCGAAACCGTGCGCAGGTAGGCGAGCTCGTCGCCGGCGATGTCCTCGGCCAGCGCCTCGGGATGCTCGACCGTCTTGGCGTCGAAAACGATCGAGGCTTCGAGCCGGATCCAGGTGTCCTTCGGCGAGCCAATGTTGGTGACAATCGGCGGCATTTCGAACAGCCCCGAGGCGGCCGGGACCACGCCGCCGGGCGTCGGCTCCGCCTTGGCCGCCGGCTCCGGCGGCGGCGCGGGCGGCGGAACGGCGAACAGCGCCCCCATCGCTCCCGCCATCACGGTCACCACCAGCGTGGCGAGAACCGTCTGCAGCAGCGACGGCGCGCCGGATGCGGCGGGCGCCGGCGGCGGCGGCGCTTCGCCGGGCGTCAGGTCGGGCAGTTCGGGCAGCTCGATGGCCATGGCGCTGTCTTCAGTAGGGTTTGATGGAGTCCCAAATCTGTTGACCCCAGTTCGGCTGTTGCACGTCGTTCAGGCGGCCGCGACCGCCGTAAGAAATGCGCGCTTCCGCAATGTGGTCGTAGGAGATGGTGTTGGCGCGAGAAATGTCGGTCGGGCGCACGATGCCGGCGACGGAGAGCTGACGCAGTTCGTAATTGACCCGCACCTCCTGCGAGCCGCTGATGACCAGGTTGCCGTTGGGCAGCACCTCGGTGACCACGGCCGCCACCGAGACCTGAATCTGCTCCTGGCGGTCGATGTTGCCCTGGCCCTGGGTCGACGAGGTCGAGGTGCCGCCGAGCAAGGAAGTCCCGGGCTGCGAACTGCCGCCGCCGCCGCCGCTGGTGGCGCGCGAGAAGTTCCAGGTGTTGGTGAAGTTCTCGGAAGAGGCCAACGACCGGTCGGTCGCGTTGTCGAACTGCGCCTTGTCGTTGATCGAGATGATCACGGTGACGATGTCGCCGACCCGCGACACTGTCTGATCGGTATAGAGATTGGCGATCGGCCGCGCGATCTGGCCGGTCGGCGTCGGATCGATTCCGTCGCCAATGCGGCCGGCGGCGAGGCCACTGCCGATCGGCGACATGCTCGGCTCGCGCATGAACTCGCTCGGATTGATGGCGCCGCAGCCGGCCAGCGTCGCCGCCAGACCGACGACCAACAACGCTTTTCGCTCCCGGAACGCCATCACGATTTCTTTTCGTGCGCCGTGACGGCGAGGATCTGACTGGTCAGCCTGGCCGCCCGCGCCGCATCCATCTGGTCGAGTATGGAACTCGCCGCGCCGACTTTGAGCTTGTGCAGAATCGAGACCGCGATCGACTCGTCCATGGCGGCGATCTGCGCCGCGGCGGCCTCCGGCTCCATCTTGCCGTAGATCGCGACGACGTCGTCGCTGGCCGAGTTCAACAGCGCGTCGCGCTTGCTCACCCAGTCGCGGGTGTCGGCCTCCGCCTTCTCCAACTCGGCGATGCGCTGCTTGATCTGCGCGTCGAGTTCGTTGAGATGGCGCGTCTCCCAAGCGATGCGCGCTTCCGCGGCGACCGGCGCGACATTGGCGCAATAGCGCGAGACGCCGGTGTCGGCGCCCTTGTCGGGCGAGGGCGCGGCCGGCTTCGGCTTGCCGTCGTTCTGGGCCGCCGCGGAACCCGCCAGCAAGCTGACGAGGACAATCGCGCCGAAGGCGGCGTGGCGAGAAACGGCGAAAACCATGGCGCGCAATCGCTACCCGACCGAGAATGGCGAAAGTCTGCCCGCCGCGCCTTGCGCCGGGCTGACCCGCTCTACTGCACGACGAGGTCGGCCTGCAGCGCGCCGGCGGTCTTGATCGCCTGAAGGATGGCGATGATGCCGCTCGGCTTGACGCCGATTCGATTGAGGCCGTTGACCAGCGTCCTGAGGCTGGAGCCGCCGACGATCGCGACCTGCCCGCCATCCTGTTGCGCGTCGATCGACGTGCGGGGTTGCTCGACGGTCTTGCCTTGCGACAACGGCGCCGGCTGCGACGTGGTCGGGGTCTCGTTGATCCTGACCGACAGCGTGCCGTGCGTGACCGCCACCGTCGAGATCTGCACGTCCTGGCCGATCACCACGGTGCCGGTGCGCGAATCGATGACGACGCGCGCGACGGTGTCCGGCTCGACCGGCAATTCGCCGATCTCCGCCATGTAGCGCGTGACGCTGATCTCCGGCGGCCGAAACAGTTCGACGGTTCGGTTGGTCGCCTCGAACGCCGAACGGCGGCGGAAACGGCGCTGCGAATAGGCGTTGACGGCGTCGACGATGCGCACCGCCGTCGTGTAATCGGGGTTCTTCAGCTCGAGGGTCATGCGCAGCTCGTCGGGCGGCGGCGGCACGGCCCGCTGGATGATCGCGCCGTTGGGAATCTGGCCTGCGGTCGGGACGCCCTGCGACAAGGTCTGCGCCTGGCCGGCGACGTCGAAGCCGGTGACGGAGACTGCGCCCTGCGCGTCGGCGTAGACGAAACCGTCGCTCGCCGAGAGCTGCGTGAGCAACAGCGTGCCACCCATTAGCGAGCTCGAGTCGCCGAGCGCGGAGACGGTGACGTCGAGGCGCGAGCCGACGTCCATGCCGGCGGGCAGGTCGGCGGTGACGATCACCGCCGCGACGTTGCGGTTGGCCAGCGTGCTGTTGCGAACGTTGATGCCCATGCGGTCGAGCATCGCGCCGAGCGCCTGCTGGGTGAACGGCGCGCTGCGCAGCGAGTCGCCGGTTCCCGACAGGCCGATCACCAGGCCGTAGCCGATCAGTTGGCTGTCACGCTCGCCGCGTAAGGCGGTGATGTCCTTGATGCGGACGGCGGCCGCGGCCGGGCCGACCAGCGCGCAGACCAGGAGGGCGATGAGGAGACGCCGCATCAGCCGCCGCTCACCCGCACCGCGCCATCCGGCTGAACGACGCCGGTAATCGTCACACCGCTGTCGTCGTTGCGCACCTTGACTGCGTCGCCCGCCGCGCCGTCCTGCAGCGCCATGCCGACGGCGGAGATCGACAGGCCGCCGTCGACATAGATCAGATTGACCTGGGCGCCGTTGACGACCAGACGTGGAACGTCGATCCCGGCGAGCGGAATCGTCGCTCCCGGCAGCAGCGTGCGTCGCGCCATCTTGCCGATCACCGCCGAGCGTGTCTCGGCGAACGGCCCGACGCCGCGCGCGGTGTCGGCCGGCAGATCGGACAGCATGTCGGCCTGAATGATGTCGCCGGGATAGATGACCACGCGCGGCGTCGGCGGCGCCAGATCCTGGGCGCCGAGGTCCTGCGCCGCAGCGCCGAAGCCCGCGTTCAGCCACAGCCCGACGGCGAGAATGACTGCGGCGCCTTCAACGCGCATCATATTTCTCCTCAGCTCCGCATGTTGGCGACGGTGCCCGACATCTGGTCGGCGGCCTGAATGACCTTCGAATTCATCTCATAGGCGCGCTGGGCGGCGATCAGGTTGGTGATCTCGGTCACTGGATCGACGTTCGAGGTCTCGAGATACTGCTGCTGGATGACGCCATAGGCGGTGTCGCCGGGCACGCCGACGGTCGGCGCACCGGAGGCGGCGGTCTGCTGGAAGTAGTTTCCGCCCAGCGCCTGCAGTCCGGCGTCGTTGACGAAATTGGCGATGGTGAGCTGTCCGAGCTGCTGCGGATTCGTCTGGCCGGCGATCGTCGCCGTCACAACGCCAGACTGGCTGACGGAGACGCTGGTGGCTGTCGACGGAACGGTGATCGACGGCGTCACCAGGTAACCGTCGGTCGTGACCAATTGACCCTGACTGTTGGTGTTGAAGGCGCCGTCGCGGGTGTAGACGGTGTCGCCGTTGGGGTCCGTCACCTGGAACCAGCCGCGGCCGTTGATCGCGAGATCGTACTCGTTGCCGGTGTTGGTCAGTGAGCCCTGAATCTGCACCGAGCGGATCGCCGCGGTGCGCACGCCGAGGCCGATCTGCGCGGCTTCCGGCACGGTGGCGTCACGGCCGCGGCTGCTCACGCCCGCGATCCGTTCGTTCTGGTAGATGAGGTCGGTGAACTCGGCGCGCGAGCGCTTGAATCCGGTGGTGTTGATGTTGGCGATGTTATTGGCGATCACTTCGAGATTCTGTTCCTGAGCGTTCATGCCCGTCGCCGCGATCGAAAGCGCTCTCATGCTTCGACTTCCCTCTTCAAACTGACCAACTCAGATCGCCATACGCGAGATTTCCTGATAGGCGGAGACCGCCTTGTCGCGGATCGCCAACATCGACTGGAGCGTGCGCTGCGCGCCCATGATCGAGTCGACCACCTTGTACGGCTCCATCCCGCCCTGAAGGCCCTGGATCGCCGACGCTTCGCCGGCCTGCACCGAGGCGATCGAGTCGCTGAAGGCCTTGCCGATCGCGTCGACGAAGCTGGTCCCTTCGGTCGCCGAAGCCGCGCCCGTCGCGCCGGTCGCGCCGACGTCGAGACTCTTGCCGACTGCGCCGACCGTCGAAACTCCGTCAATCGCCATCGTCTTCGCGCCCGCCGATTCCGGTCCTACCGGAGGCCGCGGCGCCTCCCTGGTTCGCATTGACGACCGCGACGACGGCGAAAGACGCCGCATCCGGTCCGGTGCTCTCCGTCATTCCGCTCCGACTTCCGTGCCGCGCGCCGATCGGCGCGCTCAGGCGTCCTTGAGCAGGCTGACGGTCTGGTTCATCAACTCGGCCGATTGTTTGGCGACTTGAAGATTCGCCTCGTAGGTGCGGTTCGCCTCGCGCATATCGGCGAGCTCGGTCAGCACGTCGACGTTGGGCATCTTGACGAAGCCCCCCGCGTCGGCGGCCGGATTGCCGGGATCGTGCTCGACTCTGAACGGCGCGTCGTCCTGGCCGATCGTCTTGATCTTGACCAGCGGCACGCCGAGCGAACGGTCGAGAACGCTGTCGAACGAGATCGTCTGGCGGGTGTAGGGATCGGCGCCGGGCGTATCGCCGGTCGATTGCGCGTTGGCGATGTTCTCGGAGATGATGCGCAGCCGCACCGACTGGGCCTCGAGGCCCGAACCGGCGATGCGCAGGGTCGCTTGCAGCGGATCAGGCATCGTCGCTCACTTCAAAGCCGACATGATCATTTGGTGGATGACGCGCTTTATGCTGGTCGCCATCGTGTAATCTCGGTTGACCTCGCCGAGCTTCATCATCTCGTTTTCGACGTCGACCGAATTGCCGGAGAGCGTCGTCTCCGGGCCGTCCGACTCGATCACCCGCGCCTCGGCGAATTGGTCGCCGCCCGGCGTCATATGCAACGGATTGGTCGAGACCATCGACACCTGGGCGCTGTCGAGAACCGCCGAGAACGGCTGCAGGTCAGTCGCCTGGAAGCCGGGTGTGTTGGCGTTGGCGATGTTGGCGGCGATCAGCTCGTCGCGCGACGACAGCCATTGTGTCCGCTGCGCGGCGAGCTGGAGCACATAGGGTTGAGACACGCGTTGACGTCCGTTCAGCCAGAGACGTCCGAGGATTACGCCGCCGGCCTTGCTCCAAGCTTGCGCGGCGGCAACCGGGCCGCCTCCACCGCCTGGCGCAGCCGTTCGTTCTTGACGCCGTCGTCGAGGTCGTCCTCCCCATCGACCAGCACCTTGACCACCTCGACGCCCGCCCGTTTGCGGCCGATCGTCAACTTGAAGAACGCCGACACCGTTGCGTAGTGGAACTCCATGTCGAGCCGCACCACCGGCGTCGTGTCCCACTGCACGTCGCACCCCGCCGTTAGCGCATAGCGCAGCGCGCCGCCGCGAAAGAACAACTCGCCCGACGAGTTGACGAGATCGGCGATGTTCGCCGCCTGCTCGCCGCGGATCATCAGGATCAGTTCGGACGGGTCGATCAGACGCAGTTCGGTGGCGACGTCCACCATCGCCGCGGCGACGATCTGGTCGCGCCGGTGACCACCGGTTTCGGTCACGTCGCGCATCGATTCACCCGTTTCTCACGATCGGCCACGCGCTTCTCTTTTCATGGATCAGGTGCACGATTTCCGCCACTGCGCGGTAGAACTCGGGCGGGATCGCCGCGTCGACCGAGACCGCGGCGTAAAGCGCGCGCGCCAGCGGCCGGTCTTCGACGATTGGGACTTCGTGCTGTTCGGCGATTTCGCGAATCTTCAGCGCGATCAGGTCGACGCCCTTGGCCAGCACGATCGGCGCGCCGCCTTCGGAGCGCACATAGCGCATCGCCACCGCATAGTGAGTCGGATTGGCGACCACCATCGTCGCGCGGGGCACCGCCGCCAGCATGCGCTTGCGCGAGCGGTCGAGCCGGAGCGAGCGCAGGCGCGCCTTCACCATCCGGTCGCCCTCGGTCTGCCGCAGCTCATCCTTGAGCTCCTGCCGACTCATGCGCTGGTCGCGCCGCCAATGGATGCGCGCCCAGGCGAGGTCGGCCGAGGCGACCACCAGCGTCGCCACCAGCACCGCGCCGATCACGTCGAGGCACAACTTGAGCGCGCGTTGCGGCAGGTCGGCGACGTCGTCGAACATCGACGTCTCCAGCAAAACGCGCTGACCGCTGAGGATGAGCGTGACGAGGACGCCGACGGCGAGGACCTTCAGCAGGCTCTTGAAGAACTCGGTCCAGCCGCGCAGCCCGAAGATGCGTGCGAAGCCGGCGTGCGGCGAGAGGCGCGACAGGTCGGGTATGATCCGGTCCGGCACGAAGCGCGGCGGGTTTTGCGCCGCCGAGGCGATCAGGCCGGCGATCATCAGCAGCGCGACCACCGGAATGGCGAACTCGACCGCAGCGAGCCCGACGATCCCGGCCAGCGCCAGCACGTCGTTGGACCGCTCGAGCCGCCAGCCGCCGGCGTCGTCGAGGAACCGCATCAGCGCGCCGACGAACGCCTCGCTGCGCGGCGGCACGATGAAGACCAGGGCGATCAGGATCGCCGTCAGCGACGCGAGGATCGGCACTTCGCGCGAGACCGGCACGTCGCCGCGCTCGACCGCGTCGTGAATCTTCTTCTCGCTCGCCTCTTCGGTTTTGCTGTCGGTGTCGCGATCTTCGGCCATCGCCGCCCCTCCCGGCTACGCCGCCTCGGCGCCGTCGGGCGGAGGGATCTCGATTTCGTTGCGCTGAGCCATCTTGAGCACGAGGTCGGTGATCTGCTTGCGCGCCTTGGCGATGTCGCGCGGCGAGGCGAGCATCGGCGTCGCCAGCTCGCTCTCGACCAGGCGCTTCGAGCGCGAAGCCATCGCCGACAGCACCGTGTCGCGGAACTCGGCGTCGGCGCCGCGCAGCGCCATGACCACCGTCTCGGTCTGCAGCTTGTCGAACAGCACCGCACGGGCCCGCTGCGACAGCCGCGGCAAGTCGTCGAAGGAGAACAGCATCTTCATAACCATGCGCGCCTCCTTGGGGCGCGCGGCGACCAGCGACTGCACGACGTCGCGCGCGTCGAGCGGCTCGAGATTGTTGATGATGTCGGCGATGCGGGAATGGTTGTCGAGTCCGACGCCGCGCGCCGTCAGATTGGCGAGGTCCTTGCGCACGCCGTCTTCGACGATGAGCTGAATGTCCTCGGAGAGAATCGGCCTGACGATCATCGACACCAGCACCTCGTTGCGCGCCTCGCGCGGCATGCGCGCGACGACCTGCGCCGCCAGCGGCGGGGCGAGTTTCGACAGGATGTAGGTGGCGACCAGCGGATGCTCGTTGGCCAGATAGCCCTGCAGCACCGACTCCGGCACGCCGCCGAGCGCGTTCCAGACGCCGAGGTCTCCGGACGTCGAGACGTCGGAAAGAATGTCGGCGACCTCTTCCGGCGGCGCCACATCGGTGAGCATGTCGCGGGCCTTGCCGACGTCGCCCATCAGGCTGGCGCCGGCCGAAAAGGCGGCGGTGAATTCCTCGACCAGCGCCTCCAGCTCCCTCGGCGGAATCGCGCCTAGACGCGCGGCGGCGCGCGTCACCTCGCGCAGCTCGTTGGGCTCGAGATGCTTGAGCAGGCGCGTCGCGGGCGGCTTGCCCATCGCCAGCAGGATCGCCGCCGCCCGCTGCGGCCCGGCGAGCTGGCGCAGGTCGTGGTTCGATCCACCGTTGGTCGTCGCGTCCATTTCGGCTCAGCCTTCAGGCGACGCGATCGTCGCGCGACGACGCGACGATCTCGGTCAGAGACACCCCGTAGCGGGCGCTTTCCTCGTCGACCACCACCACTTCTCCCCGCGCGATCGTCCGGCCGTTGACGACGACGTTGACCGGATCGCCGACTTTCTGGTCCAGCGAGACGACGGCGCCGCGGCCAAGCTTCATCAGGCTGGAGACCGGCATCGTCGTGCCGCCGAGCACGACCTGCACGGTGACGGGAATCGAGAGGATGGCGTCGTAACGCTGCGGGCTCGCCGGCCCCGCAGCGGCGGGCGCGGGAGCGGGAGCGGCGGCGGGCGCCGCCTCGGGCTCAGAGGCGGGCTCGGCCAATTCACTGAGAGGTTCGAACGTGTCGTCCATGGCCCTATGACTCTTTCTTGGATCATCTTACGGCGACAGCCGGCGTCGGCAGGTTAATTGGCGAGCGCGGATTCGATGGAATTGTCTTCGGGTTCGACCGCCGCTTCGATCTCCAACGAGTAGCGACCGTCGCCCTGCCCGAGCTTGCACCAGAACATCTCGCGCCCCTCGCATTCCAGGCGGACCCGCCCCATGCCGGATCCGTGCAAGCTCAACACCTGGCCAACCGAGAGGGCGGCTATGTCGCCCAGCGACATCGGCAACTCGTCGAGCACCGCGGAAACGGCGACGCGGGCGCGGGCGACCCCTTGCTCGAGCTGCCGCGCCCAGCGCGGATCGCCGCCGCCGGTTTCCGCGCCGGGCTCCGCGGCGAGTTGCTTGCGCAGCGGCGCCAGCGCCGCCTGCGGCGCCAGAACGACGAGCGCGAGCGGTCCGACTCGCGTATGCACCGTCAACCGCGCCTCGACCGCCGGACCGTCGCGTCGACCGAGCGCATAAACGTCGGCGAGCTTCTCCAGGCGGTCGAGACGCAGCTCAAGGCTGCCGAAGCCCTCGAACGCCGCTTCCAGCGCGCCCGCAAGACGCCGCGCGAGTTCGGCGACGAGATGGAGCTCGATCGTCGTGGCCGACCGCGGCGGCCGTTCGCCCACCGACACGGTCTCGTCGCCGAAGACCGTCGTGATCAGCGAATCGGCGATCTTGGGATCGAAGATCAGCAACAGCTTGGCGTCGAGCGCCCCGCTGTGGAGCGCCGCGGTCAACTGGCCCTCGCTTTCGCCCAGCGTCGTGAACACATTCTCAGGGCGGATAGCGTCAAGCGTCGGCGCCGCCTCGAGCTTCAACAGGCTGCCGGCGGCGGCTGGGACGTTGAGCGCGAATTGTTCGAAGGCGAAGGCGAGGCCAGGCAAGCGCTCGATCGCCAGGCCGGGAGAATCGGGCTGAGCGCCCTGCAGCCAGGGCGCGCTCGCCGTCAAGTTTTCGCGTTCCGCGCGGGGCATGGGTCAGGCCGCCTCCTTGACCGCGGCTTCGGGCGCCGGCGCCGGGCCGGCGATGGTCTCGTTCTCGACGGTGTCGATGGTCGGGCGCTCCCGCGACGGGATCGTCTTGCGGCCGAACTCGACCGCCACCTGCGGCATCGCGCCGTTCATGAACGCGAGCAGGCTCTGCTTGACCAGGCTGAACATGCGCAATTGCTTCTGGCGCACGCTCTTGATCTTCAGCGCCACCGGCTGGACGATGGCGTAGGCGGTCAGGATGCCGGAGAAGGTGCCGACCAGCGCCGCGCCGATCAGGCCGCCGAGAATCACAGGCGACGAATCGAGCGAACCCATGGCGTGGACGATGCCGAGCACGGCGGCGACGATGCCGAGCGCCGGCAGGCTGTCGGCGATGTTCTGCAGCGCGTGGGCCGGTTTGTAACGATCGTTGGCGAGGGTCTCCAGCTCCTCGTCCATCAGCGCCTCGATCTCATGGGTCTTGGCGTTGCCGATGATGATCAGCCGGCCATAGTCGCAAATGAAGGTCAGCAGGTCCTTGTTGGCCAGCAGGCGCGGGAAACCCATGAAAATCGGCGATTCTTTTGGGTTGTCGAAATGCGGTTCGACCTCGGCGCGCGATTTGCCGCGCAGCTCGCGCATCAGCGCGTGCAGCGCGCTCAGCACGTCGAGATAGTCGCGCGGCTTCGGCACTTTGTCGGTGATCGCTTCGAGGATCGCCTTGCCGGAATCCTTGATGACGGCCATCGGGCTGGCGACGATGAAAATGCCCAACGACGCGCCGCCGATGATCACGAACTCGAAGGGCTGGTTCAGCACCTCGAGATGGCCGCCGAGCGCGGCGTAACCGCCGAGGACGCTGCCGATGGCGACGATCATGCCAATGACGAAATTCAAATCACGCTCCTTCCGTCCTTGGGCCCCGACCGTGCGACGCCAAACTTACGCCAAGCTGTTTCGCCGAGGTCAGCCCCATGCAAGCCGTCGGACCGATCGTCGCCCCAGGGCCGGCCGTCCAGCGGCGCGGCGGCGCGGGTTGGGTCATGCAGAACGGTCTCTACGTTTCGCTGTCGGCGCAGGTGGCGCTCGAACGGCGCCTGGAAACGGTCGCCAACAACGTCGCCAACATGAACACGGTCGGCTTTCGCAGCGACGCGGTCCACTTCTCCGCCGAGCTCGCCAAGGCCGGCGACAGCTCGATTTCCTATGTCTCGCCCGGGACCTCCTACATATCGCGCGACGTCGGCGCGGCGGTGAAGACCGACAACCCCTTCGACGTCGCCATCCAGGGCGACGGCTGGATGGCGATTCAAACCCAATCCGGAATCGCCTACACGCGCGACGGTCGGATGCGCATGTCGGAGAGCGGGGCGCTGCAAACCCTGATCGGCAACCCGGTGCTCGACGCCGGCGGCGCGCCGATCGTCCTCAACCCGGCGGGCTCGGCCCCGAACATCGGCGGCGACGGGATGATCTCGCAGGACGGCAGCCAACTCGGCGCGATCGGCCTGTTCTCGATCGACAGCCAGGCCAATCTCGTCCGCACCGAGAACTCCGGCGTCATCCCCGACAAGCCGGCGACGCCGATCCTCGATTTCACCCAGAACGGCGTAGCGCAGGGTTACGTCGAGGGCGCGAACGTCAACCCGATCGACGAGATGACCAAACTGATCTCGCTGACCCGCAATTTCGACGGCGTCAATTCGGAAGTGACGCAGACCGAATCCTCGATGGAGGACGCCATCAAGTCCCTTGCAACTTAGGACCGCCTCGATGCGCGCGAGCGGCGATGACGAGGGGCGCGGCCAATGACAAAGACCACGGCTGGCGAAGTCGCCGCGCCCGCGCTGACGGCGCTCGACCGGATGGAGCGTGGGCTCGCCGCCGCCGCCAAGACCATGCCGCTGACCTCCGTCAGCGGCATGGTGACCGAGATCGCCATGTCCCACTACCGCGTCGCGGGCCTGTCGCGCTTCCTGCGCCTGGGCGAATGCGTGCGGGTCGACGTCGGCGACCGCTTCCAGCTCGGCGAAGTGGTGCGGATCGACGATCAGACTGTGACCCTCAAGCCGTTCGACGCCCGCTGCGACGCGGCGATCGGCGCGCGCGCTTATCGCGCCGAAGCGCTGTCGCTCGCGCCCTGTCCGGCGTGGAAGGGCCGGGCGATCGACGCCCTCGGCCAGCCGATCGACGGCGCCGGAGAGCTGCCGGTCGGCGACCGGATCATGCCGATCGACGCCGAACCGCCGCCGGCGCTGAGGCGGACGCGGCTGCGCAAGCCGATCAAGTCGGGCATCCGCGTCGTCGACTTCTTCACGCCTCTGTGCGCCGGGCAGCGCATCGGCATCTTCGCCGGCTCGGGCGTCGGCAAATCGACGATGCTGGCGATGCTCGCCCGGGCGCCGGATTTCGACACCGTGGTGATCGCTCTGGTCGGCGAACGCGGCCGCGAGGTGCGCGAATTCCTCGACGACGCGCTCGCCGGCAATCGCGA
>Ga0181520_10004092_pt1 | contig 24845 bp, 20 predicted proteins | sample PEATcosm2014_Bin_29_FD_132451 | JGI IMG/M metagenome (GOLD analysis project Ga0181520, IMG submission 132451) | Peatland microbial communities from MTU Mesocosm Facility, Houghton, MI, USA - PEATcosm2014_Bin02_30_metaG | ecosystem: Environmental > Terrestrial > Soil > Wetlands > Peat | place...
ACCCTGAACGAAGGCGGCAGCGCGAGCCCCTTCGATATTGGGCGTTGAATGTGAAATGTTGAATGTTTCTTTTGCGGTTCAGGGGTTCAATGCGCGAACGCTTTCGGGGAATTCTCCCCCCATCGGCTCCGCAGACTCCGCCGACGCGGAGAGGGGGAAACGTTCCCAGCGTCTCGACGAAGTCTGCCCCGTTTTTGTTGGCGGGATAAGAACAATGCCGAGGCGTGCCCTCCGCGGGCGTGAGCGGAGGAATTATGAAACCAACCGGTCGGCCGGCGCGTCCAAATCAGTTTACATTGTACATGCGGGATCGTTACATTTATTGAATAAATGTGAGGATTTTGAAATTGCCATTGGTTGGCGAGTCGGTTGAAATCTGTGAAACATGAACGCTTCCAACGAAAATAAGGGCTGCGAGGCCTGCAACTGCGACTATACGCTCGCCTTCCTGGTGCTGCGGGGCTGGCTGGCCTTGCGCGCCATCCTGACGGGCATTGAAAAATTCGGCGTGTACCAAACCATCCAAAAGCCGCTGATTGACCCGGTCACGGGCATGGAAGATCCGAGCGGGGCGATGATTGACGTGAAGATCAAGACGTACGCGCTGACGAATTACGCGGGCGTGCCGCCGGTGTTCAAGGACAAGTTCGCCCACGAGCCGCTGCTGCCGCATCCGGTGTTCACGGTGTTCGACCACCTGCTGGGCCCGGTGCTGATGGCGACGGGCATCATGCTGCTGCTGGGGCTGGGCACGCGGTTGTCGCTGTTCCTGCAGGGCCTGATCTACATCATGCTGACGGCGGGCTTCATTTTGATCCGGCAGGACGATGGCATCTCCTGGCTGGGCATCCACGTGGCGCTGGTGGCGATGGCGCTGATGCTGGCCAAGTACAACAAGTTTGCGCTTCTGAAAAAATGGTAAATCCCTCCTCTTCCGGCCGCGAGCTGACGCGGCGCGAGTTCATTGGCACCACGGCGGCGGCCGGCGCGGGTCTGGTGCTGGCATCCGGCGCGAAAGTTTTCGGCCAGACGAACGCCCCGGCTTCGGCCCCGGCCTCGGTCAACGGCAAGCTGAACGTGGCGCTGATCGGCTTTGGCGCGCAGGGCCGCGTGCTGCTGGAATCGCTGCTGAAGATCCAGACCATCCGGCTGGTGGCGATTTGCGACATCTGGGATTACGCGCGGACGTACGGGGAGCGTTACCTGAAGACGCTGGGGGTGAAGGTGAACGCCTACGAGAATTATGAGGACCTGCTGGCGCAGGAAAAGGATTTGCAGGCGGTGGTGGTGGCGGCGCCGGATTTCTGGCATGCGCCCATCACGAACACCTGCCTGAAGGCGGGGCTGCACGTGTATTGCGAGAAGATGATGAGCAATACGATTGACGGGGCGCGCTCGATGGTGGCGACCATGCGCCAGACGGGCAAGCTGTTGCAGATCGGCCACCAGCGCCGGAGCAATCCGCGGTATCTGTTCGCCCTGAACCGGCTGCTGCATGACGCGAAGCTGTGCGGGCGGCTGACGGCGGCGCAGGCGCAATGGAACCGGGCGGTGACGGACGATTTCGGCTGGCCGAAGCATTCGGACATGAAGCCGGCCCAACTGGCGAAATACGGATACCGCGACATGCACCAATTCCGCAACTGGCGCTGGTTCAAGGGACTCGGCGGCGGCCCGCTGTCCGACCTGGGGGCGCACCAGATAGACATCTTCACCTGGTGGTTTGGCTGCACGGCGAAATCGGTGATGGCCAGCGGTGGCGTGGATTACTACAAGAATCACGATTGGTACGACAACGCAATGGTGATTTACGAGTACCAGCTGCCCCTGGGGGTGGTGCGGGCATTTTACCAGGTGCAGACCACGACGAGCGCCGGCGGCGGGTATTTTGAATATTTCATGGGCGACGAAGCGGCGATCAAAATGTCGGAGAACCCGATTTTGTCGGCCATTTACCGCGAGGCGCGGGCGCCGTCGTGGGACGACCTGATCCAGAAAGGTTACCTCCGGGCCAAGGCGGCGCCAGCGGTGCCGGCGGACGCGGCCAAGGTGGACGTGCGGGAGACGGCGCAGTTGGCGGAGTTTGAGATTCCGGTGTCGTTCAACAAGCCGCCGCACATGCCGCACTTGGAGAACTTCTTCAATGCCATTTTGGGGAAGGCCAAGTTGAATTGCCCGGGTGACGAGGCGTTTACCAGCGAATACATCATCCACAAGGCGAACGAGGCGATTCCCGCGCAAAAAGTGCTGGCCATAACGGCGGAAGAGACCCAAGCTTGAGGTCATTGTTTGAACGAACCGAAAGCCCCAGAGTCATATTTTTACATGAATAGATTATTTGCCCCATTGATGATTGCCGCGCTGCTCGCGGCGGGCGCCGCTTTGGCCCAGGACAAGGTGCCGCTGAAGACCGATTTGCCCAAGCCGCAGTTTCTGGGCACGCCCGTGCCGATCAACGTGCCGAACCTGGAGCCGAAACTGGCGGGCAAGCGGCCGGACTTCCTGGTGCCGCTGGGCACGACCAACTTGGCCAAGGGAATGAAGGTGACGGCCAGCGACAGCGAACCGGTGGTGGGGACGCTGGACTTGGTGACCGATGGGGACAAGGAAGGCGACGAGGGATCCTGGGTGGAACTGGCGCCGGGCAAACAGTGGGTGCAAATTGACTTGGCGAAGCCGGCGGAGATCTACGCGGTGATTGTCTGGCATTACCATTCGCAGGAGCGGGTTTATCGCGACGTGGTGGTGCAGGTATCGGACGATCCGACCTTTGCCAAGGACGTGACGACGATTTATGACAATTCATCGGCGGGCTCGGATCGGCCTTACATCGAGAGCTATCAAGGCAAGCTGATAGACGCCAAGGGCGTCAAAGGCCGCTATGTGCGGCTGTCCAGCAACGGCAACACCACCAACAAGATGAACCACTACATCGAGGTGGAAGTGTGGGGCAAACCCGCGGCCTGAGGCGGAACAATTTATTTAAACCACAGATGAACACAGATAAACCCAGATGAAAACGGGCTGGGCGGTGTCTGCTTGGAGCATGAGGACCACTCACCAATTGGTGCACCGCTCTGGCCCCACCAGTTCCAGTTTCGAATCTGTGTTCATCTGTGTTCATCTGTGGTTAATTCATTTTTCAACTGAATCGTTCCGGCTGAGTCGGGCCGGGCCGGGGGTCTGACCCACGCGATGAACAGCGCAGACCAAACCGGTGCTCGCGGGGTTTCATCGCCAATCCGCTGGGCGATTTTCATCCTTCTCTCCTTGCTCGCCCTGGCGGTGCGCCTGCCGCAACTGGGCTCCCGGCCGATGCACACGGATGAATCCGTGAACGCGTATATCACCGGGGAACTGCTCGCGGGGGAAAGCTTCCATTACGATCCGCGGGACCGGCACGGCCCGGCCCTGTTTGCGGCGGCCGAGCCGCTGGCCAAATTGCTCGGCGCACGGCGGTTTGCCGACCTGACCGAGGCGCAACTGCGGCTGGGGCCGGTGCTGGTGGGGAGCGCCACGGTCTTGATGTTTGGCGCGGGCGTGGAGATGTTCGGCTTCGTTGCGTGCCTGGTGGCGGCCATCCTGTTCGCCTTCGCGCCGCTGCCGGTTTACTACAACCGCTATTTCATCCACGAAACCCTGTTTGTGGCGGCGACGTTTGGCCTGATCCTGACGGGCTGGCGGGCGTGGCAGAAAAACTCGGTTTGGGCGGCCGGGCTGGCGGGCGGCTGCGCGGCGCTGATGCTGGCGTGCAAGGAAACGGCGGTCATCCACCTGTTTGCGCTGGCGCTGGCGGCGGTCTGCGCCTGGTTTCTGGCGCCGCGCGAAAAAGCGCCCGCCCCGCGCGTGGTGGCGGTGGCCTTGGCGACGCTCCTGGTCGTCGCGGTGATGCTGTTCACCTGGTTTGGACAGAACCTGGGCGTGTTCGCCGACCTGCTGAACGCCGTGCCGCATTTCGTCGCCCGGGCCGGCGGCGAGGGGCATGCCAAGCCCTTCGGCTACTATTGGCATCTTTTGGACCCGACGCTGGTGTTGTTTCTGGTGGCGGTTGGCGGGGCGTATGCGGCGATTTGCGACGCGGTGAACGCCATTCGCAAACCGCAATTGTTGCTGGTGATTTACGGGATCCTCAGCCTCGTAACTTATTCCGCCATCCCGTACAAAACCCCGTGGCTGGCGCTGAACCTGTGGCTGCCGTTGGCGCTGGTGTGCGGCTTGGGCGTGGCCGCGTTTTGCGATCAGATCCACAACGTTTCCGGCCGCTGGCTCGTGGGCGTTGCGGGCGCGTTTTTGCTGGCGGTGCTGGCCGTGCAGACGAAGGTGCTGGCCTTTGACCGGCCGGCGGACGAAAAGAACCCGTACGCCTACGCGCACACCAGCGAAGATATTCTGGGGCTGCCGCCGCGGCTGGCCCAACTGGCGGCGGAAAATCACCTGGCGCAGCCGCGGATTGCCGTCGTGGCGGCGGATGCGTGGCCGTTGCCGTGGTATCTGCGGAAGTTTGCGAACGTGGGCTACTGGCAGGCCGGGCAGGAGGCCGGGCCGGCGGATTTTTGGATCACCACGGGCGACCTGCCGGATCCGTTGAAGGCGCGGCTGGCGGAATATCGGGGGGAATTTTTTGGCGTGCGGCCCGGCGTGCTGGCGACGCTGTGGATTCCGCCCGGCTTCAAAATCGCGCCATGAGCGAGATTCACGTTTTCAACCATCACGCCATGGCGACGCACTTTCAGGTGCGCATAGCGGACGAGGCCAAGGAGTATGCGGGGCAGACCGCGCAGGCGGCGTTTGCGCTGGTGGACGAGATCGAGTCGCGGCTGAGCCGGTTCCAGGCGAACAGCGACATTTCGCAGATTGCGCAGTTGGCGCCGGGCGAGACGGTGCGGGTGAGCGGGCCGGTTTTCGCCTGCCTGGAGCTGGCCAAAAAGATGGAACGGGCCACGCGCGGCGCGTTTTCCCTGACGGCGGCGGCGCGGCAATCGCAATCCGCGGCCCCCCAATGGACGCTGGAGAATTTCTCGGTGCGCTGCGAGAGCGGGCGGGTGGAATTGGATCCAGGCGCGATCGGGAAGGGTTTTGCGCTGGACCGCATGGCGGAGGTATTGCGCGAGTGGAGTTGTCCGGTGTTCTTGCTGGTGGCGGGCGGCAGCAGCATCCTGGCCGGCGACGCGCCGGGGCGTTTGCCCGGCTGGTCGTGCGGCCTGGGGGATGACAATGCGCAACGGCGCTATTGGCTGAGCAATGTTTCGCTGAGCGGCTCCGGGCTGGCGGTGAAGGGGGCGCACATCCTGGATCCCCGCACCGGCCAGGCCGCGCCGCGGCGGGAGCGCGCTTGGGCGCTGTGCGACACCGCGGCGGAATCGGACGCGTTGTCCACGGCGTGCATGGTGTTGCCCGAGGCGGAAATTAGGGAAATCCTGGCGGCGGAAAAATCGTGGCTGGTGTTCCTGGAAGAAAACGGCGACGCGCGGCCCCTGGGGAACCGCGCGTTGCCGCGAAAGGCGCCTTAAAGCGGGCGGGCGCTATTTTTGGGCGCCGTAGCCGCGGACGAAGCCGATGCATTGCGCCACTTCCGGCAGGCTGGTGGTCCAGTCGTATTCGTATTCGATGGACACGTTGCCGTTGAAATGCTGGCGCTTGAGTTCGTCCAGGATGGCCGGGATATCCGACACGCCGGTGCCGTAGGGCACATCATGCGCCTCGGGCGACTTCTCGTTGAGGTCCTTCAGGTGCGCGCTGATGATGCGGCCGTCCAAAATTTTCAGGCAGTCCACGGGGTTCAGGCCCGAGCGCACCCAGTGGCCGGTGTCCGCACAAGCGCCGATGCGCGCATCGCGGTCCTTGACGACGCTCAGGACGTAATGCGGATCCCACATGCGGTAGGACGGATCGTTCGGGCGCCGGGGATGATCGTGAAAGCCCACGTGGAGATCGTATTCCTTGACCAGCTTCTCAATGACGTCAATGGACTCGACGGACTCGGTGGTGATGCCATAGAGGCCCAGTTTTTTGGCGAAGGCGAAGATTATCCGGGCTTGGGCCTCGTTGTTGGGGATGCCCACCACGCCGTAATTGACGGCGCGGACGCCATCCTTTTTCAGGCGGGCCTGCACGGCGGCGATCATCTCGTCCGTGGCGTTGGGATCAAACTTCAGGTCCGGCTGGTCGGGGCTGAATTTCTGGCCGGCGTAGAATTCAATGATCTTGCCACCGGCGGCGGCGGTTTTGTCAATGGCTTCCATCACCGAGTAGTGATTGAAGGTCCAGGCCTGGCAACCGATGGCGAAGCCGCCGGTTTTGCAGTCATCCGGGATGGGGTCGGCCAACAGGGGCGCGGGCGAAAGCCAGCAGCCGCAGGCGGCCACGGCGAGATACAAGAGTGTTTTTTTCATGGGATTTGCTGTGCGGCTCCAGTGTGGCCGAACGGGGGGAATTGTAAACCCGGATGTTACCTTTTGGCGGGGGGCGGCGTCTGCATTCGCGGTGGATGACATCCCCGGCCGGAACCAGCGTGCCCCCGGGCGGGTGCTGCCGTTCCCGATAAACACGAGACAACAAACTGATTTTTGTTTTCGATATTGCGCCAAGCTTCTAACATTCCCGCCATGAAATCCAACCGCCCCTATGCGTCCGGCACTTTGAATCGCCGCCGTTTTTTGCAGACATCCGCGCTGGCCGCCGGCGCCGTGGTTTTTGGCGTGCCCTCCCTGCTGCGGGCGGCCAACTTGAACAGCAAGCTCAACATCGCGGCCATCGGGGTGATGGGCAAGGGGCAGAGCGACACCGACCACTGCAACAGCGAAAACATCGTGGCGTTGTGCGACGTGGATGCCGGGCGCTGCGGGCCGCAGCGGAGCAAATATCCGGACGCGAAATTCTACCAGGACTACCGCAAGCTGTTTGATGAAATGGCGGGAAGCATTGACGCCGTGACGGTGTCCACGCCCGACCACATGCACGGGCTGATCGCGGCGCGGGCGATGAAGGAGGGCAAACATGTTTATTGCCAGAAGCCGCTGGTGCAGACGATTTACGAGGCGCGCTACCTGCGCGACCTGGCGAAGACCTCGGGCTTGGTGACGCAGATGGGCAACCAGGGCAGTTCGGCGGACGGTTTGCGCCGGGCGGTGGAATGCATCCAGGCGGGCATCATCGGCCAGGTGCGCGAGGTGCACATTTGGACCAACCGGCCGGTGTGGCCGCAGGGGTTGGACCGGCCCGCCGGGGCGGATGCGGTGCCGTCCGGGCTGGATTGGGATTTGTGGATTGGGGCGGCGCCGCTGCGGCCGTTCAAGGACGGGGTTTATCAACCGTTCGTCTGGCGGGGCTGGCTGGACTTTGGCACGGGTGCGCTCGGCGACATGGCGTGCCACACGGTCAACATGCCGTTCCGCGCGTTGCAGTTGGGCTACCCGACGGAAATCGAGGCGACCGCGCTGGGCGGGATGAACCAGGAGACCTATCCGGTGGGCTCGAAGATCGTCTTCAAATTCCCGGCGGCGGGGCATCACCTATTCGGCCACCGGCAGGTCGAGCTGACGTGGTATGACGGCGGCCGGCCGGATCCCACGGCGCCGCACGGGCACGATTTCAGCAACAAGCCGCCGCGGGAGCTGCTGACGGACATCGAGGATTTGCTGGGCGAGGTGCCCAACAGCGCCTGCCTGCTGATCGGCGACAAGGGCAAGATCTTTTCACCGGACGACTACGGCGAGGATTTCTTCGTGAAAGGCAAGGACGACAAAAAATTCGTCCACTACAAGAAATCGCCGGCGGTGGAGAGCATTCCGCAGACGATTCCGCGCAACGAATTCGGCGGGGGCAAGCACGGGGACAGCGACCACAAGCAGCATTTGGAGTGGATCGCGGCGATCAAGGAAAACAATCCGCAGAAATGCTACTCGCGGTTTGAGATTGCGGCGCAACTGACGGAGATCATGCTGCTGGGCTGCGTGGCGCTGCGGGCGGGCAAGAAGATCGAGTGGGACGGCCCGAACATGGTGGCCAAGAACTGTCCGGAGGCCGCGCCGTTCATCAAGCGCGAGAACCGGCCGGGCTGGGTGCTGGCTTAGAGCATTTCATTTCCAATAGGTCCAGTCCAGATCGGGGAACAGGTTGTCGCGGGACTCGATTTCGGTGAGCCAGGGTTCGTTGACGCCGGTGGCGGTGAGCTGCTCGTGCAGGGCGATGAAGCGGAGCAGATGGTCTTTGATGCGGCGGCGGGCGTATTCGGGGCTGGTCTTGGCGCGCAGGATGAAGGGCCAGTCGCTGGCCTGGGCGAGCAGGAGTTCGCGGCCGGCCTGCTTGAGGGCGCGGGCGGCGAGGCCGTCCACGCTGGAACCATCCGGGCCGGAAAACTGGCGGGCCAGCTCGGTCATGCGCTCCTGGGCCACTTGGAGATGCGGATAAATCCACTCGTTGGATTCGTTGAGCCAGACGCGCCAATAACCCTCCTCCCCCCACGATGAGGCGCCGGGCGTGGCGATTTGGTTGGTGGGATGCAGGCGCAGGTAGCCGCCGGGCGTGATGAGGGAGAGGTTGCCCTGCTGTTCCTGGCAGAGTTTGCGCACCAGGAAATCAAGGAACTCGGGGCCCTCATACCACCAATGGCCGAACAATTCGGCGTCGTAGGGCGCCACGATGATGGGGGGGCGGTCGAGGATGCCTTCGAGTTTGCGGACCTGGCCGACGCGTTCGTCGAGGAAGTGGCGGGCATGTTCGCTGGCGGCGGCCAGGGCATGGTCGCGCTCGTAAATCCGTTTCTCGCCCGAGCCGGTGATGCGGTAATACTTGATGCCGGTGAAGCCGCGGTTGTCCGGCGAAGGCAGGTGCGGCTTGACGTAATCGAAGTCGAGATCGAAGCCGATGTCGCGGTAGAAATCACGGTAGCGGGGGTCGCCCGGGTAGCCTTCCTGCTTGCTCCAGACCTGGCGGGAGGAATCGAAATCGCGGCCGAAGGCGGCGACGCCGTTGGGGGCGTAGATGGGGGCAAAAGTGCTGTAGCGGGGGCGCGGGGTGGCGTGGAGGAGGCCGTGGGTGTCGAGGATGAACCAGCGGATGTTGGCTTCCTGCAAATAGTCTTCGACGCCGACCGCGTAGGCGCATTCCGGGAGCCAGATGCCGCAGGGGTCGCAGCCGAAACAGCTCCGGTAATGGTCGCGGGCGGTGAGGATCTGGGCGCGGATGGAGGGCGGATGGCTGTTGAGCAGTGGCAGCAGGCCGTGGGTGGCGGCGGTGGTGACAATTTCGAGCAGGCCGGCATCCTGAAACTGCTTGAAGGCGCGCACGAGGTCGCCGTCGTATTGGCGCCAGAGATCGCGGGCGAGGAAGAATTTGTTGTGGTACATCCACGCCAGGTCGCGGAAGGCGCGGTCCCAGTGGGTGCGATGGATTTCCTTTTCGGCGAGGTCCACGAGGCCGTCGAGGTGCCGCGCGTAACGCTGGCGCAGGAGCGGGTCGCGGAGCATGGCGCAGAGGGTGGGGGAGAGCGAGACGGTGAGGTGGGCGGGGAGGCCATCGCGCACCCAGCCGTTCAGGATCTGGAGGAGGGGCAGGTAGGTTTCGGTGATGCCTTCGAAGAGCCAGCTTTCCTCCAGGAATTTTTCATGCTCCGGATGCCGGACAAAGGGCAGGTGCGCGTGCAGGACGAGTGAGAGATAGCCGGGCATGTCGGGTTGGGCTGCTTATTGGTCCAAAATGTTTGAAATCCATTCCGCCAAGGCTCTGGCTTTGACCAAAATCCCAATACCGATGGCGGCGGGAATCAATCTTAGCAAGCACGGGAGGATTTGTACAGGCAGGGGTGGCTGGGAAAAGGCGCATTTGGCCCAATAAAGCCCCAATCCCAGAATCGTGGCGACCACGAACAGCCCGCCAACCAGCCACACCAGCAGCAACGCTCCGCGTTGGGAGGGATCCATGGAAAAGGTCAGAGGTGTTGTGGCAACGGGGGCTTGAGGGAGGGGTCTTGGGCGGAGGCGCCGACTTCGCCCAGGTATTCGGTGGAGCGGCTGAACTTCAACTCGGCCGCGCGCCCGTCGGTGCCGTCGGCGGAGACGGCCACGGCGGGGAGTTCGTATTTGCCGTCCGGCAGGGAGAAGCGGAAACTGAAAGTGCCGTCGGGGCGGAGTTTGATTTCGTGGCCGCCGAGGGTGACCTTGGCGTTGGGCTCGGTGGCGCCGTAAATGACGAGCTCGGCATTGACATTGAACCAGAAGCTTTTGGCCCGCTCGGGCTGTCCGCCGAAGGGGCTGCTGACGCTGGAGATGCCGGAGGGGGCGGGGCTGGGGCCGGGCGCGCCCAAGCCAAAGGGCGTGACGGGCGAGGAGACCTCCTGGGCGACGCGGCGGCGGATCAACTCGGTGATTTCGAGGGAGCCCATCCAGATGCGGCGCGTCTGGTCAATGTTGATGACGCGGGCGAGGGCGCGCTCCTGTTCGGGCGTCCAGACGCGGGCCTGGCCGGGCTGGCCGGAGGGCGAGGGAGCGACGGAGGAGAAACCGGAGGAGGAAAAACGGGGGAGCTCGGGGTGGCCATGCCGGCGCAATTCCTCGATGGCCACGGCCAGCGGCACGTTATCGCGGACGGCTTCCTCGATGATCTGCATCAATTTGGCGAAGGGAAATTCAAAGGGGATCGTGGCGAATTCGGCCTCACTTTCGGCGGAGGCGGCGTCGGGCGGGGTGAGGGTGCCGCTGGAAACGGCAACGCGGATCCACTTGCCGAGGGCGGAATAGTAACCGAGCTCGGCGGCGTAGGAATTGCCGGCGCGTTCCACATGGGCGAACCAGTGGCGGGACTCGGGATGGACGTGGATTTCGTAGGTGGGGTGGCCTTCAACTTTGCCGGCGTAGATGCGGAGGACCAGGTGTCCGTCGCTGGAAGCGGCGTTGAGTTCTTTTTGCTGTTCGGGCGTCAGGTCCCAGTTGGCATAGAGCCAGTGGGGATCGCGAGCGGTGAGAAAAAGTTTTTTGGTGCCGTAGCTTTCGGGCAGTTCGCCCCCGGAGAAACTTTGGGCGGGCGGCGTGGCGCCCAGGGAGTATTTTTCGCCGGGGCCGCTGACCGGCGAGGCGGAAGGGGCATCGCCTTCGAGGAGGATGGGGGGGACTTCGACCTTCTTTTTGCGGGTATAAGTGCGGCGAACGAGTGTGGCGGCGTCCACTTCCACTTTTTCCACCTTGGGATACTTGGGCGGTTCCACGCCATTTTTGGGGCGAACGGGGGTGACGGGTTCAGGCTGGGGGGCGGCGGGTTCGGTGGGAGCGGGGGCCGGGGTGGGGGAGGATTTGGACTTGAGCATCTTCTTTACGGATTCGATGGCGACATCAAGGAGCGGTTTGCGGGAAGGACGGGGGGATCTGGGTTTGGGGGACTCTGACGGGGCGGACGGGACGGCTGGTTCAGTGGCTCGACCCGTGCGGGGCCGCCCGGATTTGCCAGCAGATTCAGCATTTTCGTGTGCGGACGCTGGATTTTTCTTCATAGCAGCAGTTCCTTGTTTGGCGAGTACAGTGCCGACGCCCATGTTACGCTGGCACCGCGCGGGAAGCAACTGGGTTTGCGCAAATTTATTTGGCTGCGATTCACACTTGCCCCGATCCATGGGCCAATGTTAAATTGAAACGAGGTTCCGCCTATAATCATGAACGCCGCCAAGAGCGCAAACCCCGGTCAAGCCACAATCTTCGTGGTGGACGACGAACCGATGCTGCTGGAATTGGCCGAGGCCATACTCAAGCCCCTGGGCTATCATGTGCGCACGTTCCGCGATCCCGAACTGGCCCTGCGCGAATTTCCCGCCGCGCACCCGGAGGTGGTCATCACGGATTATGCCATGGGGCGCATGAGCGGCATGGACCTGATCCGTGAATGCCGCCGCCTCAACCCGCACCAGAAGATGATTCTCCTGAGCGGCACGGTGGATGAACACGTGTTTGCGGACGCCCCGGTAAAGCCCGACCAGTTTCTCACCAAACCGTACCAAATCCAGGAACTCGCCGAACGCGTCCGCTCGCTCATTGTCACTTGAGGGTCAGAGAGGCCGGCGAGGGCGCCGTCACTCTTTATTAGATACTCCTTATGAAGCTAAAGATTACATTGGGGATCCTGCTCGGGTTGGGGGTGCTGCTGGTGGCGGCCGTGGTGGTGATCGGCCTTCGCTTGGACACCCTGGTGAAGGCCGGCTTGGAAACGGTGGCGCCCAAAGTGACGCAGACCACGCTGACGGTGGACGCGGTGCATATCTCCCTGCTGGGGGGATCGGCGAGCGTCAAAGGGCTGGTGTTGGGCAATCCGGAGGGTTACCAGGCGCCGCAATCCATCAGCATCAGCAATGCGGCCGTGAGCCTGGTTTCCAAGTCGGTGCTGTCGCAAAAGATCGTGATTCGTTCCATTGAATTGCAGGCGCCGGAGATCACCTTTGAAGGCAATCCATTCGGGGCGAATAATCTCACGAAGATCATGGCCAACGTGAATGCGATGACCGGTCCGGCCAACCAGGCGGGGGCCAAGGCTCCGGCGTCCGGCGGGAAGCCCGCGCGGAGATTTGAAGTGGATGAACTGGCCATCATCGGCGCGCAGGTGCATGCGAGCCTGCCGGGCCTGGACCATGCCATCACGCTGCCGATCGCGGACATTCATCTGACCGACCTGGGCCAAGGCACCAACGGGATCACGGCGGCGGACCTGACGCAGCAGGTGTTGGCGCAAATCACGACGGGCACGATCAAGACGCTGGCCAGCCACGCCAGCGACTTGGGCAAGGACGTGACCGGCGCCGCGAAGAATGCCGTCCAGGGAGTGTTGGGCAACTCCACCAACGGAGCGGGCGGCATCGAGGGGTTGAAGAAGGGTTTGGGCGGGCTGCTGGGAAAATAAACCGGGCGTTCCGACTTTTTGCCGCAGCGGGGACGATTTTTATTGCCAGCGCGGCGGTTTGCTTTTAGTGTCGGTACAAAATCTTAACCCGAGAAAAAACTATGTATTTCGGTGTTGATTACTACCCGGAACAATGGGTGTTTCCTTATGGCGGTTCCGCCGAAAATCCTGAAGCACAATGGGTTCAAGATGCGCAGCTCATGCGCGCCGCCGGGATCAACGTCGTTCGCATCGGGGAATTTTGCTGGGGCCTCTGCGAGAAGGAGGATGGCAAATTCGGTTTCGACTGGCTCAAGCGCGTGATGGACATCATGGGGGAGCATGGAATCCAGGTGGTGCTCTGTACGCCCACGGCGGCGCCGCCCATCTGGCTGACGCGCGAACATCCGGAGATTCTGCCGGTGAACGAGCACGGACTCACCAAACACGAGGGCACCCGCCGCGCCGTCTGTCTCAACAGTGACACTTTCTGGACCTACTCCAAACGCATCGTCGAAAATCTCGCCAATGCCCTCGGATCCCATCCGCAGTTGATTGCCTGGCAGATCGACAACAGTCTCGGGGGAAATTCCACGGAAGCCTCCTTCAACGAAGACACGCGGCGCGACTGGCATCTCTGGCTGGAGGCGAAATACGAGACGGTGGAGCGGCTCAACGAGCAGCTCGGGTTGCGCTACTGGGGACAGGTGGTTTCGGCCTGGAACCAGGTGCCGATGCCCATGACGGCCCCGGCCGTGCACAATCCGGCGCTGGTGCTGGACTGGAACCGTTTTTGCAGCGACACGATTGTGCAGTTTGTGGGGATGCAAGCCGAGATCCTCCACCGGATCACGCCGGAGCGCCCGATCACCACCAATCTGCGCGCCCTCCGGAACCGCTTTGACCATTTTGACCTGGCGGACGTGCTGGATTTTGTTTCCGTCGAAAGCACGGCCGTGTTCAACGGCAAGCCGGCGGAGATCGCGTGCGAGATTGACATGCTGCGGTCGCTCAAGAAGTCCGGCATCAAGACGCCGGATGGGGACGTGGGTTTCTGGGTGATGGAGCAGCGGGCCGGGAACGTGAACTGGCAGGACGTGAATTCGCTGGTGCGTCCGGGCGTCCTGCGGATGTTCACGTACCAACTGATCTCGCGCGGGGCGACGGCGGTGCTGTTTTCCCGCTGGCGGCAGCCGCGGTTTGGTCCGGAGAAATTTCAGGGCGCCATTCTGCCGCATAATTTCGAGGGCAGCCGGCGGGTGTTCAACGAGGTTTCGCAAATCGGGGAAGAACTGAAAATCCTGGCGCCCGCGCTGAAGGGCACGCAGGTGGCGGCCGAGGCCTGCATCATCTACACGCACGACAACGACTGGATGTTGCAGCAGCCCAATCCGCCGAACAAATATTTCAACCTGCGCGAACACATCCAGCTCATCTATAACGCGCTGCACGACCGCAACGTGCTGGTGGACTTCGCCCGGCCCAACGAAGACCTGGCGAAATACAAGATCGTCTTTGTGCCCTCGCTGCATCTCTGTTCGGCCGGCGACGCGGACCGCCTGAAGCTCTACGTGCAGAACGGCGGCACCCTGGTGGGCACGTTCAACACCGGCCTTTTGGATGAGCACGGGATCGTGCCCGATTCCGGCCTGCCCCACAACCTCACGGACCTGTTTGGGCTGGAGGTGCAGGAGTTCGACATGCTGCCGCCCGGCGAAGAGAATCATCTGACGTTCAAGGGCATTTTCCCCACGAGCCATCTGCACCCGGCCAGATTGTGGTGCGACTTCATCGAGCCAAAGGACTGCCAGGTGGTGGCGACGTATGCCAAGGATTTCTACGCGGGCAAACCCGCCATCACCATGAACACGTTTGGGCTGGGCAAGGCGATTTACATCGGCACCCTGAGCCACCAGCATTTTTATCACGACCTGATCGCGTGGTTGCGGAACATGGGCGGGCTGCATCCCCTTTTGAAAGTGCCGGAGAACATCGAGGTTTCGATGCGGGAGCGGGGAAATTCGCGCATCTATTTTCTGCTCAACCACCAGAGCTCGGCCATCCGCATCCAGTTCTACAAGCCCATGCACGATTTTCTGACGGGCGCCAACATCGTGGGCAACTACGACCTGCAGCCGCACGGCGTGCTGGTGATAGACGAGTATTCGGAGGCGAAGGCGTCGGCGGTGGCTTGAGGGCCGGGGCGCTCTACCAGTCCGTCGGCTTGTAGTCCTTCAGGAACTTTCCCCAAATGTGCTCGCCGGTGTTAAACCCGGAGATGATGGGGTCCACGATCCGCGCCGCGCCGTCCACGATATCGAGCGGCGGGTGGAACCGGTGCTCGGCCTGTTTGCGCGCGGCGATCTGCACGGGGTCCTCGTCGGTCACCCAGCCGGTGTCCACGGCGTTCATGTGGATGCCGTCGGCGTGGTAATCGGCCGCGGCGGTGCGCGTCATCATGTTGAGGGCGGCCTTGGCCATGTTGGTGTGCGGGTGCCGGGTGGTTTTAAACTTGCGATAGAATTGTCCCTCGACGGCGGAGACGTTCACGATGTGCTTGTCGCGCCCGGGCACGCGGAGCATGAGGGGCTTGAGGCGGGCGTTCAGGATGAAGGGGGCGATGGCGTTGACCAGTTGGACTTCGAGCAACTCCACGGTGGGCACCTCGGCCATGAGCAGGCGCCAGGAGTTGCGGTCGCGCAGGTCCACCTGTTGCAAATCCTGGTCCAACTGGCCTTGTGGGAACAGGGCCTGCTGCGCCGCCAGTTCCTCGGGCAGCAGGGGAAGCTGTGAAAGGTCGGCGGCCTGTGTGAGCCCGGCGACGGGGGACAGACCGTGGCCGGCCCGCGCGGCCTGGCCTTCCGGCAACAGGTGATAGCCGCGCAAACCCTCGTACGCGCCCAGCAACGGCTTGACCTCGGGCGGCAGGTCGTGCAACGCGCCGTGCTCGCGCTCCAGCATGTGGGCGTAGAAATCCGGCGGCCGGCGGACGGTCTGGCAGGCGTTGTTGATGATGAAATCCAGGCGCGGGTATTTGGCGAGCAGGTGCCGGCAAAAGGCCTCGACGCTGGGGGTGTGGCGGAGGTCCAGGCCAAAAATCTCCAAGCGCTGGCCCCACTCCTTGAAATCAGGCTCGGCGGCGTAGCGCATGGCCGAATCGTGCGGGAAACGGGTGGTGACGATCAGTTGGGCGCCGCAGCGCAGGAGCTTGATGCCGGCCTGGTAGCCGATCTTCACGCGCCCGCCGGTCAGGAGCGCCACGCGTCCGCGGAGGTCGGCCAGTTCGCTGCGCTTGCGCCAGTTCAATTCGGCGCAGGCCGGGCAAAGCTGGTCATAGAAATGGTGGATTTGCGTGTAATCCTGTTTGCAGACGTAACAATTCTGGGGTTCGATGGCCTCGTGGAAATCCGGATTGTCCGCGACCTCCTGCTGCTGAAAGTTGAGCGGGGGATAGACGTTGGGCGTGGTGAAGACTTTTTCGCGGCGCAATTTGCGGATGCCGGTGCCGTTGAGTTTGGAATCGTCCCGCTGCTGGCGGGCGGTTTTGCGCTGTTTCACCTTGGCCTTGACCAGGCGGCGGCGCTGGTCCACGTCCGGGCAATAGAGGTCGCCGGCGGCGTTCATCAGGCGGGTGTGTTCGGCATCGGTCAAGCCGGCCAGGAGGGCGCGATCCTTGACGGCCCGTTCCAGCAACTCAAGGGCGGCCCGCACCTCAGGGGAGGCGGGCGGATGATTGTTCGGCGGCGCAGACATTCTTCAGCCAGCCAGAGTAGCAGCCGGCTGCGGCGCGGGCGAATGAAAACGAGGCTTCACGACCGGACCTGGCCGGTGCCGATGCCGAGCCATTTGTAGCTGGTCAGCTCGTCCAAGCCCATGGGCCCGCGGGCGCCGATCTTATCCGTGCTGATGCCGATTTCGGCGCCCATGCCGAATTCGCCGCCATCGGTGAAGCGGGTGCTGGCGTTCCAGTACACGGCCGCGGAATCCACCTGGGCGAGGAATTGCCGGGCGTGCGCTTCGTTGGCGGTGACGATGCTGTCCGAGTGCGCGGAGCCGTAATAATTGATGTGGTCCACGGCGGCCTGCACGCCGTCCACCACGCGGACATTCAGGATGTAGTCGTTGTACTCGGTGAAATAGTCCTGCTCGCTGATGGAGCGAAGCCGGGCGGCGGGATGCGCGGCGCGGGAGGCCTCCAGCAGCTTGAGGGTCGTCTCGTCGCCGCGGATTTCCACATGTTTATCGAACAGGCGGGCGGCGATGGCGGGGAGGAACTGGCCGGCGACCGGCTTGTCCACCAGCAGGGTTTCCATGGCATTGCAGACGGCGGGGCGCTGAACCTTGGCGTTCATGGCGATTTCACCGGCCATGTGGAGATCGGCTTCGGCGTCCACGAAGACGTGGCAGACGCCCTTGTAATGTTTGATGACGGGAACCTTGCTGCACGCGGTGACGGCGCGGATGAGGCCTTCGCCGCCGCGGGGCATGCAGAGGTCAACGTACTGCGTGAGGGAAAGCAGGATGGGGATGGCCTCGCGATCCGGGGTGGGGACGACCTGGATGGCGTGCTCGGGGAAGGCTGCGTGGGCGATCTTGCCGGCTGCGATCATGATTTTGGCAATGAGCTGGTTGGAGTTCAGGGCCTCCCGGCCGCCGCGGAGGATGGTGGCGTTGCCGGACTTGAAGCACAGGCTGGCGGCGTCGGCGGTGACGTTGGGCCGGGACTCGTAAATGATGACGATGACGCCGATGGGGGTGGAAATTTTCTGGAGCTTGAGGCCGTTGGGGCGGATGCGCTCGTCGAGGATCCGGCCGACGGGATCGGGCAGGACAGCGACTTCGCGCAAACCGCGGGCCATGCCGGCGATGCGTTTGTCGTCGAGCTTGAGGCGGTCGAGCATGGCGGAGGAGAGGCCCTGCTGGGCGCCGAAATCGAGATCGAGGGCGTTGGCCTTCTTGATGGCGGCGGCGTTTTGCTCCAGGGCGGTGGCCATGGCGAGCAAACAGGCGTTTTTCTCGCCGGTGGTGAGCCGGGCGAGTTCTCGCGAGGCGGCTTTGGCCTGCCGGGCCAATTGCGTCATCTGTTCGGTGAGGTTCATGCGTTGAAAGCCAGACCCCAAGCTAAACGAATTGGGCGGATTCGTCAAAAGCTGGAATGGACGGGGCGGGCTGGCTGGAGTCTGGATTTCCACGGTGTCGAGTTGTACGAACGCGTCGCGGAGCCAGAACTTGACGCGCTGGCGCTCCAGGAGGCCGAGGCCGCCGGGGTTGTTGGCGGCGCGGTTCTTGGCGGCCCAGAAACTGGAGCTGGCGGCGTCAATCTTGCTCATGACCGGCTTGTGCAGGCGTTTGAGCGTGATGATGCGGGCGTTGAGGGCCAGGGCGCGCTTGCGCTCGCCGGACTGGTTGAAGATTTCAAAGCGATGGAGGAGGCATAGTCGGAGTAAAAGCGCAGGAGGGAACCGTGGGAGCGGTCGGTGTCGAAGCCAAGGAAGGGCAGGTCTTTGGGGTTGACCAAGGTTGACCAGGGTTGACCGGCGGAACGCGGAACCCTTTTTGCGCAGCGGCGAACTGGTGTTCGCCGCCATCTGAAAAAAGAGCCAGCCGCCGTGATTGGTTTCGGCGCAGGCATGGCTCAAGGCGGGGTGGAACTCCGTTTCAAAACGGTTCCGCAGCTTCCCGTTGGGATCGCCTCCACTGTTGCGCGCGGCCTTGGCAAGGCTGAAATTCTTGGTGGATAGCGGATGGCTTTTTATCAGCCGCATCCCGAATTATGGATGCCGTGATGTTGCCGGAGCCTCACGGGCGGAAGCGGCGGCCCCGCCGCGGTTACTTCTTGCAATAATAGTAAAGGTCGGCGGTGCCGGTGCCTTCCAGATAGGATTTCTGCTCGCCCTGCTTGCGGTATTCGCTGCCATCGCTCTTGCCGGAATAGGAGCCGTTGTCATAGCTGAAATGCGCGGCGGTGCCCCAAGAAAGCGTGTTAACAGTGCCTTTGTAACCCTTGCTGCCGGCCTCAATTTCAATCCCCGTCACCATTTCCATGTGGCTTTTCCCACCTTTTGAATAACAGACCAGGACGTCACATCCGCGATCCAAGGCCGCTTTGGCTTCTTCCAAAGCTGACTCTTTTGAAAGGCCGAACAAACCGTTCCAAGCCCGCGTGGCACTGTATCCTTTGCTGTCATAATAAGACGCCACGCCAGAGATTTTCCCGCTGGCCTGCCCCGGCTTGGCCCCGACGTCTTTGGAAAGATCGTTCCAGATCTTCGGGCTGACGTTGTTGCCAAGGATGCCCAACTTGGCAGAACAGGGACCCACCGCCTGCGCCACGCATGACGCATTGTAGGTCGTTCCCGTGGGAGCCGTGGTAACCCGGTCCCAAGTGGTCAGCACATTCGTGTTGTTATTGTTGGGAGCGCTGCTCACCAGCATTTCGTCATGAGCGTCGGACCCGAAAATATCTATCAAGTCCGGCCCGTTCGTCGTTGGCGGGAATGGATACGTCTTTCCCGGCTCAGGGATCAGCGCCGAAAGGCCTGCCGGATTGAACGCGGTTTGGAATACCGCCGTGAGGGTCTGGTAAATAGGGCCGGTCGCCGCGGCATTGGTGCCGGATTGCTGGATGATCTCATCCAATTGCATGACGTTCGTGCGCAGGGAACTCACCAGCGCCTGCCAGGGCGTCATGCCCTCCGCCAATTGCATGGCAATCAAGTTCTCGAAGTCCGGCGGCAAAAGGCCCTGCATCAAGGCGTTGGTGAACAGGACCTCGGAATACGCTGGTTGCAATCCTTCAAACGCCGGCATGGGACTGTTGCCCAAATCTTGATTGATGTCCGCCAGGCGCGCCAAGGCGGGAATGCCGTTGGTCGCCCAATAGCCCACGGGGTCGTTCGTGTAAAACCCGGTCATATCCGGCCGGTCCGCACTGTAATCGGTCGTATCCTCGGGCACGTCGGCCAAGACGATCCGATAGAAGGCATTGGTTTCCAGCACCTGCACCAGCAGGTTCGTGTCCATGCTCGTCACCACCTCCTGCCAGTTGGGGTTCAACAGGTCGTCGGCCATCTGCACCGTGTAGGGCGGGCTGCCGCCGCCCCATTGCAAGACCAGGTTCCCGCCGGAAAGGGTCGGTTGGATGACCATCGGCGTCAAGGGCGTCACGGTGATGGAAAATGAGCAACTGTTGGAATTGCCGCTGGCATCGGTGGCCACGCAAACCGCTGTGTATTGGCCGACCGGCAGCAGCGATCCCGAGGGGATCGAACAAGTGAGCGCCGGAGCCGGATCGCAATCGTCAATGGCGCTCACACCGTAAAACACGTAACCGCCCGCCGGACCGTGCGCCGCCACCGTCATGTCGTCCGGGCAGTTGATCACGGGCGGCGTGGTATCCACGGTCCACGGCACCACCACGCTCGCCGAATTATTCGCGGGATTGGTATCGTCCGGGCTCGAGGTCACGATAGAGGCGGTATTCGTTTCCGTGCCGGCAGAGTTATTGACGACTGTCAGCGTGAGCGTGATGATGCCTCCCGCCGGCAAACTCGGGATGGACCACTGGAGATTGCCCGAATTCAAGAATGTGCCCGGCGGCACGCTCGCGCCCGCCAGGGCGGCGCCCGCGGGCAAAACTTCCTGGACCACGATGTTGCTCGCCGCCACCCAGCCCAGGTGCGACACCGTGAGGAAAAGATTCACCGGCGAGCCCACCGGCGCGCAGTCTGCGCTGGCACTGACGCTCATGGCCAGGTCGGCCGGCCCCGGCGATACCGCCGTGACCACCGCACTGGCGGATCCGCCGCCGGTGATGAGGGTGGCGGTGTTGGTCAATGGCCCGCCGCCGCTTACCTGGGCGGTGATGCTTAATTGCGCCGCCGATCCGGCCGCCAAATTGGTCACAGACCAGAAGCCGCTGATCGCGTCGTAATAGCTGCCGGGGTCAAAATTGCCCACGCCCACCTCGGTCAGGCCCGGCGGCAGCGCTTCCTGCAACAGGACGTTGGTGACGTCAGCGCTGCCAAAATTGGTCACGGTAATGTCAAATTGCACGAATTGCCCCACGTCCGCCGCCGGCGGGCTGACGGTTTTGCTCACCGCCAACGTGGTTGTGGAGGAGGATGCCACATCCACGAACACGCTGGCCGAATTATTGTTGGTATTCGGGTCTGCCACGGTGGCGCCGGTGATCGCCGCCGTGTTGGTAAACGAGCCACCGCCGCTGGCCGTGGCGTAGATGGCCAGGGTCGCGATGCCGTTGGGGTACAGATAACCGAGCGTCCAAATTCCCGAGTAGGGATCGTAGAAGGGCGCCACCCCCGGAGCCGAACTCGACCACGCGTAAACGGTGAATCCCGGCGGCACCAAATCCGTGCCGGTAATGTTGAAGGGGATGCCCGGCCCCAGGTTCTCGATCGTGATGCTAAACACCGCGGCGTCGCCCACGTTGAAGTCGCTCGTCATGGTTCCATTCGTGAGTCCCACCGTCTGGCTGACCATCAAATCGGCCGGTTGCGTGGCCAGAGTGACCACCACGCTGGACACGTTGTTGAGGGGATTTGGATCCGGAATGCTCGCCCCGGTGATAAGGGTGGTATTCGTATAGGTGCCGGCATTGGTGGCCAGCGTGGTAATGGTCAGCGACGCGGTGCTGCCCGGCGCGATGGAAGCCAGCGTCCAGGTTCCATTGGTCGGATCGTAGATTGGGGCGGTTGGCGCCCCGGCGCTGTTCCAGCCGGTGAGCACAAACCCGCTGGGCACAACCTCGGTGCCGGTGATGTTATTGGCGGTAAAGAATCCCAAATTGGTCAGCCCGATGTTGAACTGGACGACGTCGCCGACGAAGGAACTCGTCGCGCTGGCGTTCACGCCAATGGCCAAATCCGTATTGGTGCCGGTGGACGCTTGCGCCGCTTTCCCGGCCAGCAGGCAGAGAATTACGGCCCAGCGTGCCGCCACGAACCTCGCCATCAATGGGCCACCGAACCGGATGAGCACATGACTTTTAAAATCCGGGCACGACGATTCGCGATCGAACTTCATAGACATACCGCCTCCTCCGCTGGGCCGTCCGGTGAAAATCTTCTCCGCGTTCCCGCGCCACAAAGGCGGCCCACAACAATACAACCATGAAATCCTGCTCGATTCTGGCGTATTTATTTTTGGCTGCCGGAACGCATACGTGTACCATAGCTAATCCGATGTGTCAAGATATGTTATACACGTTTTGGGCGCCCCAGGCGTGGCTCAAAACGCGCACCGCAGGTCGCCAGATTCATGGCGTTGCGTTGCCACGCCCGCGGCCAAGGGTGATGACTGGCGCCGGCGCCAGCCATGACGGGGCGTTGCTCGCGGCTCGCCGACACCAAAATTCCTCGCCGCGAACGTGCTTGTATTTAAGAAGCAGGCCACTTAGAAACAATGCAGACATTTATGAACGTGAGCATGTGGATGACGCGGGACGTGCGGACGGTGGGGCCGGAGACGCCGGTGACCGAGGCGGCGCAGCTCATGGCGGCGGAACATATCCGGCGGTTGCCGGTGGTGGAGCACTGGCCGGACGGCGCGCGCGTGCTGGGGATCATCTCGGCCAGAGACGTGATCCATGCGTTTCCGCCGCACGTGAACCCGTTTGCCATCGAGGGGCCGGATGCGCGGCTGACGCCGACCAAGGTGGGCGAGATCATGACGGCGCCGCCGCTGACGGTGTCGCCGGACACGGCGATCGAGATCGCGGCCACGCTGCTGTGCGAGCACAAAATCGGCGCGCTGCCGGTGTTGCGCGAGAAGACGCTGGCGGGGATCATCACGGAATCGGACATTTTTCGCGCGTTTGTGAGCCTGTTTGGCTCGACCGAGGCGGGCGCGCGGATCACGTTTGATGCGACGCACGGCGAGGATGTTTTTGAGATCATGGGCGCACTGTCGCGCAAGCACCAGATGCGGGTGCTCAGCCTGATTTGGACGCGGCACGATCAACTGCCCGTGTGCCTGGTGCGGGTGGCGGGGGCGAACGTGGATAAGATGCTGGATGATCTTTGGAGCTCCGGCCACGCCGTGGTGAACGTGATCCGGTTTCCGGGGGGAAAGGGAGGGGCGGCTTAAGGGATCCTATTTTTTGGCGGCGGCGAGGATGGCGTCGGCCAGTTCTTGCGGAGTCCATTGGTTGCCGTCGAGCTGGCAGGCGATTTTGCCATCGGGAGCCAGGACGACGGTGCGCAGGTTGTGCGAGAGGGTGCCGCGTTCCCGCCAGACGTTGAGGTCCAGCTTGGGCGCGAGGCTGGCGAGGGTGTTGGAGGAGGCCACGGCAAAGAGCCAGCGGTTGGTGTCGTCGCCGCGATAGAACCGGGCGTAGCTGGATAACACTTGCGGGGTGTCGAGCGCGGAGTCGAAGGAGAGGGAGAGGAATTGCCAGTTGGCCGGGACGTTGGTGGCGGAGAGGAGGGCGCGGGTCTCGGAGAAATTGCGGTTCATGCGCGGGCAATAGTCCGGCAGGGGGCAGGAAGTGAAGAAAAAGGTGAAGGCCAAGACGCGTCCGCGAAAGTCCGAGAAGCGCACGGGCCGGTCGTTTTCGTCGGTGAATCCGTAGTCCGGGAGAGGGTCGCCGACTTCGAGCGGCGGCTCGGCGATGTGCCAGCCGGGCGGGCCGGAGAGGCCGAAGGCATTGGTGTGGCCGAGCGGCTGGACGTTTTCAATCCAGGAATTCGTGTCGGTGACGGCGAGGGTGAACGCGATTTCATCGCCGGGGGCAATGCCGGCGAGGGTATTGGCATCGCGCGCGGAGAAATCCATGGTCATGGCCGGCATGAAGCCGGGGATGGCCTCATGTTTGATGACGGCGTCCCGGCGGTCGGGGGCGATGCTTTGGACAATGCCGCGGGCGGGATACGTTTTGGCGCCAGCAGCCGGCGCCGGCGCGAGGGAGGCGGCGGGTTTGCAGCCGGCGAGCGCGAGCAACAAAAACGACGCAAGGATGCCGGCGTTCATGCGGCGGACCGGGAAATGAGGGAGCGCGGATTTTGCGGCGGGTTCATCGGACAGTTTCAATCTTCCTTGCGCAGTTGCGCGATTTCGGCGGCGACGGCGGCGGGCGTTTCGACGCGCAAGCCGTCGAAGTAAAGGCGGACGCGGCCATGTTTGTCCACGACGGCGATGCGGTCGGTGCCGGCGAAGTTGCCGGGCATGGAATTAAAGGGATCGCCGGCGTCGGTGGCGAGGAAGCTGGTGCCGATGAGCTGATGGACCGCCGGTTGGGGGCCGGTGAGGAGGAGCCAGCGGTTGGTATCCGCGCCGAAACGCGCGCCCCATTGGGCGAGCACGGGCGGGGTGTCCGAGCGCGGGTCCACGGTGAGGGAAACGAGGCGGACGTCCGGTTGACCGGCGGTGAGCTGCTGGATTTGGGCCATGTGCCGGCTGACCTCGGGGCAGGTCAGGGCGCAGCCTGTGAAGAGGAAACTGACGACCAGGATCTTGCCATCCAGCTCGGCGCGGGTGACGGGGCGGCCGGTGCTGTCGGTGAGCGAAAAATCGGCGAGCCGGCGGGGTTGATCCGGGGCAATCCCCCGCACGCGATCGTGATGGGCGAGGGCGGCGGTGGCGAACCAGCAACCGAAGCCGGCGATGGCCGCGAGGAGCAGGACGATGAGCTGAAAGCGCCGTTCCTGGCGGCGCCGGGCCATTTTTTCAGAGGAAGGCGAATCCATGTTCAAAATGCATAGCGCGGGGAGTTTGAAGAATCAACTGGTCCCGGCGGCGCGGCGCGGCGGGGGTGTGGAGGAAGACAAGATGAAATCCCCCTGAACCCCAAGATGGATGGACGAACACCTCACCCCGGCCCTTTCCATGAACCCAGAAAACACTCAACATTCGACAATCAACTTCCAACCCTGAACGAAGGCGGCAGCGCGAGCCCCTTCGATATTGGGCGTTGAATGTGAAATGTTGAATGTTTCTTTTGCGGTTCAGGGGTTCAATGCGCGAACGCTTTC
>Ga0181520_10004093_pt1 | contig 24844 bp, 17 predicted proteins | sample PEATcosm2014_Bin_29_FD_132451 | JGI IMG/M metagenome (GOLD analysis project Ga0181520, IMG submission 132451) | Peatland microbial communities from MTU Mesocosm Facility, Houghton, MI, USA - PEATcosm2014_Bin02_30_metaG | ecosystem: Environmental > Terrestrial > Soil > Wetlands > Peat | place...
GCGCGACGAATTGTACATCGCCTACCAATCGATCAAGGATGCGCGCAGCGAAGAGACGGTCGGCTACGAGGCGCTGTTGCGCTGGCGGTTCGGCTCGACGATGGTCCCGCCGTCGGAATTCATTGCCGTCGCCGAGGAGACCGGGCTGATCGTGCCGATCGGCGCCTGGGTGCTGGAGCGCGCCTGTGCCGATATGGCGCGCGTGTCGGCTGGCGTCAGGGTGGCGGTCAATTGCTCGCCGGTGCAGCTCGAGTCGTTCGACTTCGCCACGCACGTCCGCAGATGCCTCGATCGTTTCGGCCTGTCGGCCGACCGGTTGGAGATCGAGGTCACCGAGTCGTTCCTCATCAACGACAGTCCGCGCATCGCCGCGCAGTTGCGCCGCCTCAAGGAAATGGGCGTGCGCATCTCGCTCGACGATTTCGGCACCGGCTATTCGAGCCTCAACTGCCTTGAGCAATATCCGTTCGACAGCGTCAAGATCGACCGTTCCTTCGTGCAGAAGCTCGAACGGCGCGAGGCGACGCGCGCGACGGTGCGAGCGATCATCGAACTCGCCTCGAGCTTCGGCATGACGACCATCGCCGAGGGCGTCGAAACCCGCGCCCAACTCGCAACGGTGGTGGAGCTCGGCTGTACGGAGGCGCAAGGCTTCCTGTTCAGCGAACCGAAGCGGCTTGAAGAGGCCCTTGCGCTCGCCGCGCTCGAGCGCAGCGGCGCTGCGCCGCGTCGGCGCGCCGCCAGCGGCTGACGGGCCTTAGCCGATCGGAATCCGGTACTGAACGAAGCCCGAGCGCGCGGCGACTTTGTCGTAAAGCCGCATGGCGTCATGATTGGTCTCGTGGGTGAGCCAGTGCACGCGCGAGCAGCCGAGCGACCGCGCCTTGGCGGCGACCGCGTCGATCAGCAGCCGGCCGACCCCGCCGCCACGGCGTCCCGAGGCGACGAACAGGTCCTGCAGGTAGCAATAGTCGCCGACGGTCCAGCACGAGCGATGGGCGATCCAATGGACGAGGCCGATCGCCGCGCCGTCGCCGTCGCGGGCGAGGAAGCCCCCCATCGGCTCGGCCTCGCCGGTCAGGCGGGCGAATGTGGTCTCGGTCGTCCTCGCGTCGACGGCGGCGCGATAGAAGTCGAGGTAGCCGCGCCACAGCGGCGCCCATTCGGCGTGATCGGCCGCGACGAGGGGAGCGATCGTCGCGGGCGTCGTCGGGGTCGCTGCGCTCGGCTGCATGGTCGCCTCCGTCGGAGTCGGCGTCAGTTGACGCTGTCGAGATAGGAAACCAGCATCAGAACGATGCCGGCGATCAAGGTGAACACCAGCACGCCGATCACGGCGAAACGGTCTTCAGGAGACATCGCCGTACGGCCGCGCTCGACGCGCGCTTCGGGTTCCCCCGGCTCCGGTTGCGGCGGATTCGGCTCGGCTGCCGCCCCTTTCGCCGAAGCCGCTCCGGCGGAGACGAGCTTCGGCCGCGGGCGCGGCGGCGGAGACCCCGGCGCCGCGGGCTTTGGCGGCGAGGGCGCGGGGGCCGGTCGAGCGGCGGCGGACGGCGCGGGCCGCAGCGGCCGCGCCGACGGGTCGGCGAAGAAGACGAATAGGGCGCCGAGCGCCGGAGCGATCGCCGCGAGAGCAGGGGCGTTGACCGCGGCCCAGCCGCCGATCAGCGGGTCGGTGACCGCCATGTCGCCGGCGATCCAGCCGAGCAGCGCCGCGCTGAGCCTGACCAGCCACGGAGCGGCGCGCAGCGCGGCTGAGAGAATGACGCCGCCATAGGCGAGCACCGGGATCGACACGACGACGCCGGCGGCGAGCAGCCAGAAATTGCCGCGCGCGATCGCCGCCAGGGCGATGACGTTGTCGAGGCTCATCGCCGCATCGGCGACGACGATCGCTGTCGCCGCCGCCCACAGGTCGCGGCGCGCCGCGCCGGGCTCCCCGGTCGGCGGAGCTTCGCGCCGCGAGTCGGCGGAAACGTTGAGGGCGATGACGATCAGCGCCCAGGCGCCGATCAGCTTGACCAGCGGCACGCCGAGCAGCGAAGCGGCGATGGTCGCCAGAAGCAGGCGCAGGACGATCGCGCCGCCGGCGCCGATCATCGCGGCGCGGCGCGCGTCGCGTGGATCGAGGCCGTTGCAGGCGAGGGCGATCAACAGCGCGTTGTCGGCGCCGAGCAGTAGGTCGACGACGAAGATCTGGACAGGAATGACGAGCCAGGCGGCCCCCGCCGAGAGGTCCATGCCTCAGGCCCCGGCGGCTCGACCGAACGGCGCGCGCGCCGCGCCGCTCACGGCGCGCTTCCCGGCGTCGATGGCGTCGGCGCGCTCGGCGGCGGCTTCGGCCCGTTTTCCAGCGTCCGCAGGAAATCGGCGTCGGGAGACAGAACCAGCGTCGGGCCGGAATCGGCGAGCGCGCTGCGATAGGTCTGCAGCGCGCGATAGAACTGGTAGAAGCTGGGATCCTTGTCGAACGCCTCGGCCAGAACGCGGTTGGCGTCCGCGTCGCCCTCGCCGCGGCTGATCGTTGCGGCGCGCTGCGCCTCCGACAGCAGGATGGTGCGCTCGCGGTCGGCGTGCGACTGGATCTGCTGCGCCCATTCGGCGCCTTGCGCGCGCAACTCCTTGGCCTCGCGCTGCCGCTCTGACTTCATGCGGTCGTAGATCGCCTGGCTGGTCTCGAACGGCAGGTCGGCGCGATGGAAGCGCACTTCGTCGATTTCGACGCCGAGCGGATGGGCCTTGGCCTCAACCTCGTTCTTGATCACGTCGACGATGTCGCCGCGCTGTTGCGTCAGCAGCGTCAGCAGCGGCGCCTGGCCGAGTTCGCGACGCACGGACGAGCTCACCAATTGGGAGAGCTGGGCGCGCGCCTGATCGAGCGTGCGCAGGGCCTGGTAGAAGCGCAACGGATCGACGATGCGGAAGCGGGTGTAAGGTTGCACCTCGAGCCGCTTCTGGTCGCCGAGAATCATCTGCTCGGGCGGCGGCTCCAGCAGCTGCAACCGCGTGTCGTAGACATAGACGCTGTCGATGAACGGCGCCTTGACCTTCAGGCCGGGCTCAACGACGACGCCGATCGGCGCGCCGAGGCGGACAACCAGCGCCTGCTCGCCCTCGCCGACGATATAAAGCGACGAAACGATGAGATAGATGACGCCGGCGACGACAACCGCCAGCGCGAGGAGGAGGCGCGTCTTCATCGCACGGCTCCCGGCGCGGGCGTCGGCGTTGGCTGCGGCGCTGCGGCGGGCGGGGCGACGCTCGGCAGAACGGCGGGCGGCGCCAAGCCCTGCGGCGCGCTCGGCCGCGCGCGAGTCTCCGTGACCGGCATGTAGGGCACGACGCCCGAGACGCCCTTGCCCGACGTGTCGAGGATGACCTTGGCCGCCTTGCGCAGCATCTCGTCGACGCTGTCGAGATAGAGGCGCCAGGCGGTGACGTCCTTGGCGACGCGGTAGCTGTCGTAGACGGACAGGAAGGCGTTGGCGTCGCCCTGGGCGAGGTTGACGACCTGGATCTTGTAAGCTTCCGCGTCCTGGCGGATGCGCTCCGCGTCGCCGCGCGCACGCGGCAGGATGTCGTTGGCGTAAGCCTCGGCCTCGTTGCGCGAGCGCTCCTGATCGGCGCGCGCGCGCTGCACGTCGTTGAATGCGTCGATCACCGCCAACGGCGGCTCGACGCGCAACAGTTGGACCTGGGTGATCTCGATGCCGGCGTGCTCGGCGTCGAGCAGCGCCTGCAGCACCGTTTTCGTCTCGTCGGCGATCTGCTGGCGCTTGTCGGACATCGCCGCCTGGATCGGCGTGCGGCTGATGACGTCGCGCAGCGCGCCTTCGGCCGAGATCTTCACCGCCGACTCGCGGGCGTTGACGCGGAACAGGAACTCTCCGGCGTCGCGGATCTTCCAGAACACCGCGCAGTCGGCCTCGACGATGTTCTCGTCGCCGGTCAGCATCTGCCGCTCGCGCCCGCTCGCCGGGTCGCCAGGCAGGCCGGGGTTGCCGAGCTGAACTTGGTTGACCTGCGTCACCTTCGGCAGGATGACCGCATCGACTGGGAACGGCAGGTGGACGTGCAGGCCGGGCTGGGTGGTGTCGATCCAGCGGCCGAAACGCAACACCACGCCCTGCTCGTCAGGCTGAACCCGGTAGATCGATGTGGCGAGCCAGCCGATCACGACGACGGCGACGAGCAGCCAGGCGCCGCGGCGGCCGAGCCGCGGCGCGCGCACCAGCTTGAGCACGCCCTCGCGCAACAGCGCGCCGAGACCGTCGGGCTCGGGCGTCGGCTCGTCGCCTGCGATAGGCGCATCAGTCATGGCGCGTCCTCGACGACGGCTGTGTCGGGCGGCGGACGTCGCGCAGCCGCCAGGGGCGCGCTCCGGCGCGCTGCGCTCTGCAATCGGTCAATCGAGGCCAACCGCGAGGTTCTCCTCCAGCAGGAGGCGCGCGCGCGCCCTGAGCCGCTCGGTTTGGCTCCTGAGCTGGCCGCAGGCGGCGAGGATGTCACGGCCGCGCGGGGTGCGCACCGGACTGGCGTATCCGGCATTGAAGACGATGTCGGAGAAACGCTCGATCGCCTCCCAGTCCGAGCATTCGTACGGGCTGCCCGGCCAGGGGTTGAAGGGGATGAGGTTGATCTTGGCCGGCAGGCCGGCGAGCAGCCGCACCAGCGCCTTGGCCTCGGCCGGCGAGTCGTTGACCCCCTTCAGCATCACGTATTCGAAGGTGATGCGCCGCGCGTTGGAGGCGCCGGGATAGTCGCGGCAGGCCTGCAGCAGCTCCCTGATCGGATACTTCTTGTTGAGCGGCACCAGCTTGTCGCGCAGCGCGTCGTTGGTGGCGTGCAGCGACACCGCCAGCATCGTCCCGCATTCGGCGCCGAGCGGCGCCATTTCCGGAACGACGCCGGAGGTCGACACCGTGACGCGCCGCTTGGACAGCGACAGGCCGTCGCCGTCGGTCAGGATCGAAATCGCCTCGCGGACGTTGCCGAAATTATAGAGCGGCTCGCCCATGCCCATGAAGACGACGTTCGACACCGCGCGCACGCCTTCGCCCGACGGCACGAGCCCGTCGGTCGGCGCCGTCCCGCCAGGAAAATCGCCGAGCCGGTCGCGCGCCACCAGAACCTGGGCGACGATCTCCGCCGCCATCAGGTTGCGCGCCCAGGCCTGGGTGCCGGTGTGGCAGAAGGTGCAATTGAGGGTGCAGCCGACTTGGCTCGAGACGCACAGCGTGCCGCGATCGGTCTCGGGAATATAGACGGTCTCGATCTCGGCGCCCTTGTCGCCGGGATAGGCGGGCGGCATGCGCAGCAGCCATTTGCGGGTGCCGTCGGCGGAAACCTGTTCGGCGACGATTTCCGGCCGCGCCAGCGAGAAGCGTTCGCCGAGCGCGTCGGTGATCGGGCGGGCGACGTTGCGCATCGCCGAGAACTCGCGCACGCCGCGATGATAGATCCAGTGCCAGAGCTGGCCGACGCGCATGCGCAGCTCCCGCTCAGGCACGCCGATTTCGCCAAGCGCCGTCGTCAACTCGGCGCGGGTCGCTCCGGCGAGGAAGAAGGGCGCGGCCGTTTGGGGGGCGGGGGCCAGGGACATGAGGCGGCTTCTATCACATGCGGCGGGGTGGGAAAAAGGCGGACGGCCGAGGAATGCTTAATCCTTAACCCGGCGCCAAGGCGCGCCCGCCGCGCCAGGGCGGCAGCAGGCTGAGGGCGGCGGCGACGCAAAGGATGGCGCTGAAGCCGAGGCCGTAAACGGCTGTGACTGGCGTCAGTTTGGCGATCGGCCACCAGGCGGACCAAACGACGAATTCAACGATGAGAAGCAGCCATGCGGTCGCCTCCAAGCGGGTCTGGTCGACATAGGCGCGTCTGAGCGCTGCGATCGCGAACAAGCCCGCCGCCACGAGGACGTGGACAACAACGCCGCCCATTTCCAGCGCCGAGGCCCACTTCGGAGCAAGATCGCCGCCGAACAGAGAACTGATGAAAGCGACGAGGAGAGTCCAGGGCCGCACGACCGCCCCTCCCAACGCCGCGAAAACTTGCACGGCCAGGAGCAGCGACCAGAGGTCAAGCGCTCCGTTCCTGGAACTTCGACGACTGACGGCGACCAACGCGGCCACCGAGAGAAGCGCTAGCGCAAGGAGCGAAATCGGAATGTACGCCGGGAGGAATGCTCCGAAATTCCGCCAATTCGCCACTCGAGCGGGGAGATGCGCGGCGATGGGCGCCGCGAAGAGCAAGACTAAGCCATCGCCGACTCCCTTGGCGTTGATCAGGTCGGCAAGCCAAATCAGCACCGCTGTCGCCCCCACGAACGCTGCGATGATTTCGAGTGGGAACGGCCACCCGTCATCGAAAACGACGTCGGCGCTCTTCACTTCCGCTTCGACGCCAAGGGCCTGAATGGCCGCGACGCTGAGCGCCAACGCCCGTGCGATCCGCAAGTAAATATCCGCCTGCCGTGGGCCCTTCGCCGCCCAACGAGCGAGCGGCGGAACCGCCAGCCGCGCAATCTCCATGAAAGAAAGAGCGGAAATGATTGGCGTAACGCCGAGCATGAAGACCGATATGCCAGCCAGCGGTTCTGGCGCACGAACGGGAGGTCCGAGAAGCGAAGAGGCCTCATAAGCGACGCTCGGCGGCGGGAGCTTAGAGCCGACGAAATAGAGCCCGATCGCGCCGATCGTGATCAGCCAGCGCACCGCGCCGACCGTCTCATTCCCCGCTTTGCCCGCCATCGCCGCCCCCCTTGCGGCGCTCGCCGTTACGAGCCGCCGAACACGTCGTTGGTCTGCGCCGTCACCCGGACGAAGGTGGTGCGCTTCGAGACCTCCTTGAGGTGGGTGGCGCCGATGTAGGTCATCATCGAGCGCACGCCGCCCATGATCTCGGCCATGGTGTTGTCGACCGGACCGCGATAGGGGGTCTCGACCGTCTTGCCCTCGCTGGCGCGATAATGGGCGACGCCGCCCGCGTAGCGCTTCATCGCCGTCTCCGACGACATGCCATAGAACGTCATGCCGACCGCGACCTTCTCGCCGTCGCGCGTCTCGTAGCGGATTTCGCCGTCGCATTCGTCATGACCGGCGAGCATGCCCCCGAGCATGACGAAGTCGGCGCCGGCGCCGTAGGCCTTGGCGACGTCGCCGGGCGAGGTGCAGCCGCCGTCGGCGCACACTTGGCCCTTGAGGCCGTGGGCGGCGTCGGCGCATTCGATGATCGCCGAAAGCTGCGGATAGCCGACGCCGGTGACGCGGCGGGTCGTGCATACCGAGCCGGGGCCGATGCCGATCTTGACGATGTCGGCGCCGGCGAGGATCAACGCTTCCGTCATGTCGCCGGTGACGACGTTGCCCGCCATGATCACCGATTGTGGATTCTCGTCGCGCACCTGCTTGACGATGGCGAGGAACTTCTCGGCGTAGCCGTTGGCGACGTCGAGGCAGATCAGCCGCGGCTGGACGCGCTTGCGCACCGCGGCGAGCTTGGTGCGATCGGCCTCGGCGGCGCCGAGCGAGTAGAAGGCGCGGGCGCCGTCCTCACTGGCGAAGAACTTCGCCAGCGCGTCCTCGGGATAGTGCTTGTGCAGCGCCGTCAGCGCGCCGCGTTTGCCCAGCGCCTGCGCCATCGCCATCGTGCCGGTGACGTCCATGTTGGCGGCGATCAGCGGAAAGCCCGTCCACTCGCCGCCGGTGTGGAGGAAGCGGAACGTGCGGTCGACGTCGACGGCGTTGCGCGAGCCGAGGGTCGAGCGCTTGGGTCGGATCAGAACATCCTTGAAGTCGAGCTTGACGTCGCTTTCGATGCGCATGGGAGTGTCCGAAAATGGCGCGCAAGCGCGCGAAGCGGAGTTTCGGCGCGCCTTAGCACGGACCGGCCGCGGCGGACAGGCGGAACCGACGGCGGGGAGCGGCGGGCCGCTCCGGCAGGCGCCCCGCCGTCGAACCGTCTGGCAGGGGCCCCCGCGTCACCGTGGCGTTGGACAAAACACATATATAACAATTAGTTGCAGTTTCAGCGCGGCGGTCCCGGCGCGACCGACCGCGCGCGTTGGCCCCGACCGAGCCGGCGACCGAAGGCCGAGCAATCGAGCGGACGACTTCAGACAAAAATAACACCCCAGGTCTAGGAAAGGTCTGGGCGGTAAGACGCCCATGCGCGCCATCGGATGCGAACCGTCGCATCCGCCTGCATGCCGCTCCTCTGGCGCGACGGCCCGTGTGGGCCATGTCCTCCTGAAACCCTGTGACGCAAGCCGAGGCGGCCGTCGCCGCTAGCGCAAGCGTTCGACGGCGGCGATTTGGCGACCAACGCGCACCAGGACCTCCGCTTCCGCCCGAGAGCGGCTCCGCCCGAAACCGGGCGGCTCTCATGGGCCCAACTTAGGCTGACCGCATGAGCTCGATCATTTCGTTCCTGTCGGTCTCCCAGATCGCCGCGCTGTCGACCACGACGGTCGCCTCGCTGTCGACGGCGAACATCGCGGCGTTGACCACCAAGCAGATCGCGGCTCTTTCCTCGACTCAGGCGAAGGCCCTGACGGTGGCCGATGTGCAGGCGCTCAGCGGCCCGCAGGTCAGCGCCCTCAGCCTCGGCGCGATCATCGGGCTGTCGACGACGCAATTCGCGAATCTGGCGACGGCCGGCGCCGCGGCGCTCACCTCGACGCAGATGGGGGCCCTGACGACCGCCGAGGTCGCCGCGTTCACCACCGCGCAACTGACGGCGTTGAGCGCGACGCAGATCGGCGGGCTGAGCGCGAAGCAGGCGGCGGCTCTGACGACCGCCGAGCTGGCGGCGCTGGCCACCGCGCAGCTCGCCGGCCTCACCTCCCAAGCGGCGGCCGCGCTGTCGACCGGCCAGATCAGCGCGCTGACGACCGCCGCCGTCGCCGGCCTGACGACCGCGCAGGTCGCCGCCCTGACGACAACGGACATGCGCGTCATGTCGACGGCGCAGATCGCGGCGCTGTCGACGACGCAGATGGCGGCGCTCGGCTCGGCCCAGGCGGCCGCTCTTTCGATCGCCGATCTCGCCGCTCTCTCGACCGGCCAGATCGCCGCGCTGAGCACCAAGGCCGCTGCGGGCCTGACGACGGCGCAGATCGCCGCGCTCTCCACCGATCAGGCGGCGGCGCTGACCACCGCGCAGGCCGCGGCGTTGAGCGCGAAGCAGGCCGCAGCGTTGACGACGGCGGAGATCGCCGCCCTGTCGACCGCCGAGGTCGCCGCGCTCAACGCCAACGACATGTCGGCGCTTGCCGCCGGTCAGGCGCAGGCGTTGTCGACCGCTGACGTCGCCGCCCTGACGACCGCTGAGGTCGGCGCGCTGTCGACGGCGGCGGCGCACGCTCTTTCGACGGCGCAGATCGCCGCGCTGTCCACCGCCCAGATCGCGGCGTTGACCGCAGCCCAGGCGGCGGTCTTGTCGACCGCCAACGTATCGGTCCTGTCGACCGATCAGGTCGCGGCGCTCGGCGCCAAGGCGACCGCGGCGCTGACGGCCGGGCAGATCCGGGCGCTGAGCCCGACGCAAGCGGCGGCGCTGACCAGCGCGCAGGTCGCGGCGCTGACTTCCGTTCAGGCCGAAGCGCTGACGACGGCCGATATCGCGGCGTTCTCGAGCGCCGAGATCGTGGCGCTCAGTCTTGCCGACATGAAGTCGCTGCTCGCCACCCAGATCCAATCAATCGCCACCGCCAATCTCGCCGCCTTGTCGACGGCGCAGGTCGGCGCCCTGTCGACTTACGAAGTTCAAGCGCTGACGACCGGCCTGGCGGCGGCGCTGACGACGGCTCAGGTTGCGGCGCTGTCGGCGACGCAGGTCGGAGCGCTGACGACGGCGGATGTCGCCGCGCTCTCGACCGGCCAAGTCGTGGCGCTGCGCACGTCGGCGGTTTCGGGGCTGACCTCGGCGCAGATCGCCGTCCTTTCGACCGATCAGGCGGCGGCGCTGACGACGGCGCAACTGGCGGCCTTCGCCTCTAAGCAGGCGTCGGCGCTGACGACCGCCGAACTCGCCGCCTTGTCGACCACGCAGGTCGCCGCGCTGAGCACCCAGGCCGCCGCCGCGCTGACCACGACGCAGATCGCCGCGCTTTCGACCGATCAGGCGGCGGCGCTGACGACGGCGCAACTGGCGGCCTTCGCCTCTAAGCAGGCGCCGGCGCTGACGACCGCCGAACTCGCCGCCTTGTCGACCACGCAGGTCGCCGCGCTGAGCACCCAGGCCGCCGCCGCGCTGACCACGACGCAGATCGCCGCGCTTTCGACCGATCAGACGGCGGCGCTGACGACGGCGCAACTGGCGGCGCTCACCTCCAATCAGGCGCCGGCGTTGACGACCGACCAAATTGCGGCGCTTTCGACCGGCCAGATCGCCGCCTTCGCGCCGAAGGCGCTGGCGGCGCTGACGGCCGCCGAGATCGGCGCGCTCTCCACCGCCGATGTGGCCGCGATGAGCACGACCGAGATCAACGCGCTGACCACGGCGGAAGCCGCGGCGCTGTCGACCGACCAGTTTGCGGCGCTGTCGACCAGCCAGGTCGCCGCCTTCGCGCTGAAGGCGCTGGCGGCGCTGACGACCGCGCAGATCGCCGGCCTCACGACGGATCAGGCGGCGGCGCTGACGACGGGCGAGATCGCCGCGCTAACGACGACCCAGGCCGCCGCCCTGTCGACGGCGCAAATCGTGGCGTTCTCGGCGACGCAGATCGCCGCGGTCAGCTCGACCGACGTCGCGGCGCTGACGACCGACGACATCGCGGCGCTTTCGACCGATCAACTCGTCGCGCTCAGCGCAAAGACCGTCGCCGGGCTGACCACCGATCAGCTCGGCGCGCTCGACGCCGCCGACCTCGCCGCCTTGACGACGACGCAGATCGCGGCCCTGACTTCGACGCAAGCGGCGGTCCTGACGACGGACCAGGCGGCGGCGCTGACGACTGGTCAGATCGCGGCGCTCAGCGTCGCCGCGATCGCCGTGCTGTCGACCGATCAGGTCGGCGCGCTCGCCACCGATCAGCTCGCGGCGCTGACGACGGCGCAGATGCGCGCCCTGACGTCGACGCAGGCGGAGACGCTGTCGACCACAGACCTCGCGGCGCTGGCGATCAACCAGCTCGCCGCGCTCGCCACCTCTGCGGTTTCGGCGCTGACGACCGACCAGATCGTCGCGCTGTCGACCGACCAAACAGCAGGGTTCACGGCGACGCAGATCGCCGCGTTGACGACGGACCAGATCGGCGCGCTGACGACCGACCAGATGGCTGGCTTGGTCGCGACGCAGTTCAACGCGCTGACCTCGATCCAAGGGGCGGCGCTGACGACCGACGATCTGGCGGCCCTCAGCTTCTACCAGTTTGTCGCGCTGGGCGCGAACGCCGTTTCAGGGCTGACGACCGACGTGGTCAACGCTCTGACGACCGACCAAACGACGGCGCTGACGACGGCGCAGGTCGCCGCGTTGACCTCGACGCAGATCACCGCGCTGGCGGCGAACGACCTCGCCGCGCTGTCGACCGACCAGTTCGCCGCGCTCAACAGCGGCGCGGCGGCGGCTTTCACCACGGACCAGATCAGCGCGCTCAGCCTCGATCAGGTCGGCGCATTGACTTCCAGCCAGGTCGCGGCGCTGACGACCGACCAGGCGGCGGCGTTGACGACGGCGCAGATCGGGGTTCTCGCCGCCAGCCAGGCTTCGGCGCTGGCGACGGCCGATTTTGCCGCGTTCTCGACCGACCAGTTCGCCGCTCTGAGCTTCGACGCGGTGACTGCGCTTACGACCGCGCAGGTCCAGGCGCTCGCGTCGCAGCAGGCGGCGACGCTGACGACCGACGAGATCGCGGCGTTCTGGACCGGGCAAATTGCGGCGCTGAGCGCCGACGCGATCGGCGCGCTGACGACCGACCAGCTCGGCGCGCTGTCGGACGCGCAATTCGCGGTCCTATCGTCGGATCAAGCGGCGGCGCTGACGACCGACGACGTCGCGGCCTTGGCGACCGACCAGGTCGCCGCGCTGAGCGCCGACGCGTTCGGCGCGCTGACGACCGACGCGATCGCCGCGCTGTCGACGGACCAATTCGCCGCGCTGACTACGGATCAGGCGGCGGCGCTGTCGTCGGCGGCGGGGGCGGTCCTGACGACCGACGATGTCGCGGCCTTGTCGACCGACCAGTTCGCGGCGCTGAGCGCCGGCGCGGTCGGCGCCCTGACGAGCGACGCGATCGCGGCTCTCAGCGCCGACCAGATCGCCGCGCTGACGACCGCCCAGGCGGCGGCGCTGTCGTCGAGCGGCGGCGCGGCGCTGAAGACCGACGACGTCGCGGCCTTGTCGACCGATCAGTTCGCCGCGCTGAGCGCCGACGCGTTCGGCGCGTTGACGACCGACGCAATCGGCGCGCTGACGAGCGATCAGGTCGCTGCGTTGTCGACGTCGGAGGCGGCGGCGATGTCCAGCGCGCAGATGGCGGCCCTGAGTCCGGACCTGCTCGCCGCGCTGTCGACGGGACAGTTCGCCGCGTTGAGCTCCGCCGCGATCGGCGCGCTGACGACCGACCAGATCGCCGCCCTGACGACCGACCAGATCGCCGCATTGACGACCGACCAGGCGGCGGCGTTGACGTCGGACCAGGCGACGGCGCTCGGAACCGATCTGTTCGGTTCGTTCTCGACCGACCAGATCGCCGCGCTGAGCTCCGACGCCGCGTCGGGCCTCACCACCGACCAGGTCGCCGTTCTTTCGACCGATCAGGCCGGAGCGCTGACGGCGGCGGAGACCGGCGCGTTTGGGGCGAGCCAGATCGCCGCGCTGTCGGCGAACGATTTCGACGCGCTGTCGACCGCGGCGCTCGACGCGATCGGCGTTTCGGCGATCCCGAGCCTGACGACTGTCGAGCTCGCCGGACTGACGAGCGCGCAAGCCGAATCGTTCACCGCCGATCAAGTGCAGGCATTCAACGTCGCGCAGCTGGCCGCGGTGATTTCCGCCTACAACGACAGTTAGCGTCGTCGTCGGCGGCCGGACCTGGGCTGAAGTTCGCCGCCGCGGCCCTCGTCGTTCGGGCGCGCCTCAGCGCGCGGCGAAGCTCGTGACCTCGCGCCGCGCCGTGTAGCTCGCTCTTAGCCCCACGGCCTGCAGCGCGACCAGGGGCAGCGCCAGCAGAACGACGACCTGCAGGCTGGCGCCCCAGGCCAGGGCCGTCGCCGCGGCGAGACAGGCGAAGGCGCCGCCGACGTCCCACGCCGCCTCGAGCGTGAGATGGTAGCGCAGCGGGCAGGGCGACGCCTTGGCCTCGTTGTAGATCGCAGTCATCAGCGACGGGTTGTAGAGGCCGCCGAGCAGCGCCGCGCCGATCGCCACGAACAGCACGGCGACCGCCTCTCCGCCGCACAGCGCTTTGGCGGCGAGCGTCGTCGTCAGCACGGCGGCGTTGATCCACGCCGCGCGCGGCGCGCCGCCGGCGTCGAGCGCGCGGCCGAAGGCCAGCCCGCCGAGCGCGCCCGCCAGCGCCGCCGCGGCGAGGACGCCGCCGAACGCGTCGAAGCGCGCGCCGAGCGAGCGGAAAACCATCAGGCTCCACGCCCATCCAGCCCCACTGTAGATCCAGCCGTCGGCGGCGAACGGCAGCGCGCCGCGGAGCGCGGCGCGATAGGCGCCCGACGGCATGTCGCGCTCGACCGGTCGATCGGCGCAGCCGACCAGCGGCGCGATCGCGACGAGTTCAACCGCCGCGGCGGCGCCGAAGGCGAGCCACGCGCCGCCGTAAGCCAGCGCGAACCCGCCCGCCGCAGGCCCGCCGACGCCGGCGACGGCGATCAGCAATTGCCGCAAGCCGATCTGGGCGCCGCGCCGCTCGGCGTCGCCGACCAACGCGAACATTGCGTGATAACTCGGCCAGTAGAGGACTCCGGCGACCGCCGCGACGGCGACATAGGCGAAGAGCGCGGCGTCAAGTCCGCGAACCGGCGCCAGCAGCGCCGCCTGCAGCGCCAACAGCGCCGCGCCGGCGATCAATGTGGCCTTCAAGCCGATCTGCCGCGCGATTGGGAGGACAGACGGACGCAGCAGGAAGCGCAAGGCGAGCACGCCAGCCATCGCCAGGAAGATCGCCTTCGGCTCGAGGCCTTGCCGATAAAGGAAGACCGCCGAGAAGGCGTCCGCGACGCTCGCGGCGAGTTGCTGCAGCGTCGAATGCAGCGTCAATCGGTTGAGATCGGGATTGTCGGAACGCGCCATGAATCGATTTGCCCTGCCGCCAGCCCATTTGGACCCGGCCAGCCAGCGGCGCAAATCAAACACGTCCCCTTGCGCTCTCGCGGCGCGCTCAGGAGGAAAATTCCAGAGTGAAATCAGCTGGCTGGGGGACCTGGACCCCCAACAATCATCGGGCGTTCTCAAGAAACGCCGACGTCTCCGAGGGTCTCCATGATTCAGAACGGACCAGCGATTTGGCTCGCGCAACCAAGAATTCGACCCCCAGCAAGGGCAGGCGCAGAGGGGCGGCTGGCGTAAGTTGCGCCGGCGCCGTGCGGCGAATTTGTGCCGCGCGCCGATGTGGCTAGCGAGTCTGAGGCGATCGGACAGAAGCTGAGAGGACGCCTCGGGCTGGACAGGGACTGCACCTCCGCTCGGCCTCGCGCGACGGCAAAAGTTGATCCCGCCAATGGAAAGCCAAACAGCAGGTTGCGACGCCGATCCGCGTTCGGACCTCGTGCTTATTTACAGTATAAATCAGCTTAACTTCTAGCCTAACACGCTAAAGCCGTCCTGGCGGCGCCCCCTGCCATCCGCATGAAGTTCTCAAGTTCGCCGATCTGCTCGGAACTCATCCGCAAGCCGAGTTTCGATCGCCGCCAGACGACGTCTTCGGCCGAGCGGGCCCATTCACAGTCAATGAGATACCGCACCTCGGCCTCGGTCAGGTCAGCTCCAAACTGACGACCAAGATCGTCCAGACTCGACGCCGAACCCAAGATGACCGCGCTGCGGCGTCCATACGATCGGACCAAGCGACGAGCGTGCGTAGCCGAGAGAAACGGATATTCCCGGCAAAGATCGGCCTGCAGGCTGTCGATTCCGTCGATCGGCACGTCCCCCCCAGGCAGAGCGGCGCGCGCCGTCCATCCCGCTTTCCCTTCAACTCCAGGAAAATAGGGCGTCAGGCGCGCCAGAGCCGCTTCGGCAAGGCGCCGATAGGTAGTGATCTTGCCGCCGAAAATGGACAACAGGGGCGCCTGGCCTTTGGGGGCGTCGAGCTCGAAAGCATAGTCGCGCGTCGCGGCTTGCGGATTGTCGGCGCCGTCGTCGTAAAGCGGCCTGACGCCCGAATAGGACCAAACGACGTCGCCCGGACTCAGCGGCAGCTGAAAATAGTCGCCGACAGCGGCGCACAGATAGTCGATCTCTTCCGCCGAGGCGGACACCGAAAGAAGATTCCCTTGGAAATCGCGATCGGTCGTCCCAATCAACGTGAAGTCGGACTCGTAGGGAATGACGAATACGATCCGTCCGTCGGCGTTCTGCAGCAGGTAGCATCGGTCATGATCGAAGCGCCGTCGAATGACAATATGCGAGCCCTGCACGAGGCGGACTTTGGCCTTTGCGTCCGGTTGACCGATGGCGGAGAGGATGTTCGTGACCCACGGCCCGCCCGCATTGACCAGGCATCTTGCTCTGATCGTCCGCCTCGACCCGTCCGGGGTCGCGACCGCCAGCAGCCAGAGCGCTCCGTCTCTGCGGCCGCACACCGCCTCCGTTCGTGTCTCGATGACGGCGCCGCGGTCGGCGGCGTCGCGCGCATTGAGCGCGACGAGTCGCGCGTCGTCGACCCAGCAGTCGGAAAATTCGAAGCCGAGCTTGAACGCGCCGTCTCTCAACGGCGCGCCGAATTCTCCAGCGTCGAGTCGCACGGTCCGGGTGGCGGGAAGGCGACGGCGCCCGCCGAGGTGATCGTAAACAAAAAGGCCGAGGCGCAGCAGCCAGGCCGGACGGAGACCTTTGTGGTAGGGCAGGATGATGCGCAGCGGTCGCACGAGATGCGGGGCGATCGCCCACAGCGTTTCACGCTCCATCAGCGCCTCGCGAACCAGCCGGAAGTCGTAGTGTTCGAGATAGCGGAGCCCGCCGTGGATCAGCTTCGTCGAGGCGGAGGACGTCCCGCTCGCGAGATCGCCTTTGTCGCAAAGGTAGACTGTCAGACCTCGCCCTGCGGCGTCGCGCGCCAAGCCGCAGCCGTTGACGCCGCCGCCAATGATCGCAACGTCGAAGATCTCCTCGGCCATCGGCTCCTCGCGCCGCCGTAAACAAACGGCCGCCTCCAGATTAACCGGAAACGAAATTAACCGCAATCGAAATCGCTATATTCGAAATTCATGTCGCGCTTGGTCGGCGGGTCGACGGGGCTGGAGTTTCGTAAGGGTATTGCGGTTCGCCCTCGATGTCGCTCCGCCCGCCGGGAGCGGTCCCTTTCGCGCTTTCTTGCAAAGTAGCGATGCCGGTAGCCGCTCGCGTAGGGCCGTTGGCGGTCTGGCGCGTGTCCTGCCTTCCGATAGACAGTTTGCAGGGGGTCGCGACCCGTCAACACCCAACCAATGGCGCGCGCGTTAGACGGCCTGGACGACCGTGTCGATTGGTTGGCGCTCGACGACAGTTTCGATGACCCTGACTTCCTGGCGCGCGCACAACTCTCTGATCGCCGGCGAGGGCAGCTTGTCTGTCACGAAGACATCGACGTCGCGAAGATGACCGACACGAGTTGACGCGACCCTGTCGAACTTGCTGGAATCGGCGACCAACACAACCGTTCGAGCATTGGCAATAATGGCTTGCGCGACCTGGATTTCGGTCAAGTCGAAGTCGAGCAGCGCACCGTCGGCGTCGATCGCCGAGACCCCAATAATCGCGTAGTCGACTTTGAATTGGTTGATCAGTTCGACCGCAAGCGGTCCGACCACGCCTCCATCTGAGCGACGAACGGCTCCTCCCGCGACCACGACGTCAATCCCTGGTACAGGGTAAAGCATCGTCGCCACGTGAAGGTTGTTCGTGACGACCAGCAATCCGGTATGCTGTCTCAATGCGCGAGCGACCTCTTCGGTCGTCGTGCCGATATTAATGAAGAGCGAAGAATTGGCGGGGACTAGCTCCGCCGCGGCGCGACCGATTTCTCGCTTTTCCGTCTCTGCAATTGTTCGACGAGCCTCGTACGCAAGATTTTGGACGCTGGAGGCAACGATGGCGCCGCCGTGCACCCGGTCCAACAACCGCTGGTCGCACAGCTCGTTCAGGTCTTTTCTGATCGTTTGCGACGACACGCCGAAGCGCGCCGCAAGCTCCTCGACGGTCACGCGGCCGGTCTGGCGCGCGAGGTCCACTATTTCCTGCTGACGCGGTGCTTGCATCGCCTGACCTCTCCGCTCGGCGGGCCGGTTGCGCCGCCGAGCCATTTATCCGGGGCCTCAATTGACGTCCCGACGGTGCATTGTCGCGCTTTAGCGCCTCGCCCGGCAAGATGTTCTCGGCTGGCGGCGACGCGGGGTGGAGGACTAGCCCGATCCAAATTGGCCGCAATCGGCGCTAGCCCCGATGACTTACCTCCCAAAGATAGCCGGAGGAAGCCTTTCGGCCCGCGTCGCGGGGCGACAGTCCAGGCGCGACGCCGCGCGAACGCAGCACGATTCTGTAGTCTATATTGCGCTCGCGCCGGTCACACCGGTTGGCGCGAGCGGCGGCTGCGTCCCTCATTCGCTGGTTTGAGCTTCGAGCGGCGGCTTGCCGCGGCCTGCGGGTTCGGAAGGACATTCGACCAAACGGGCAATCGCGTCGCGCCAGAGATGGAGCTTGCGGCGTCGCTCCGAAGGGGCCATGCGGGACGTGAAACGGCGCTCGAGCGCCCAGTTCGTGGCGAAATCGTCGGGCTTCGGGTAAACGCCCGCTTGCAACCCGGCGAGATAGGCGGCGCCGACCGCCGTGGTCTCGAGAACCTTCGGCCGATCCACGGGGGCGTCGATCAAATCGGCGAGCCGTTGCATGGTCCAGTCCGAGGCGACCATGCCGCCATCGACCCGCAGCACGGCGGCGCCGACGCCGCCCCAGTCCTCCCGCATGGCGTCGAGGAGATCGACGGTCTGGAAGCAGACGCTTTCTAGCGCCGCCTTCGCCAGTTCCTTGCGACCTGTGCCCCTCGTCAGGCCGAAGAGGGCGCCGCGGGCGTCGGCGTCCCAGTACGGCGCCCCGAGGCCGACGAACGCCGGCACGAGCACGATGTCCTGGCCGGGATCGGCCTCAGCCGCCATGGACCCGCTCTCGGACGCCGCCTGCAGGATCCCCAATTCGTCGCGGAGCCATTGAATCGCCGCGCCGGCGACAAAGATCGAGCCTTCGAGCGCGTAGGTGCGTTCGCCGCCCAGCTGGTAGGCGATCGTGGTGAGAAGGCGATGCCTGGAGGCGACGGCGCGCTGGCCCGTGTTCAGCAACGCGAAGCAGCCGGTGCCGTAGGTCGACTTCAGCATGCCCGGTTCAAAACACGCCTGTCCGATGATGGCTGCTTGCTGATCGCCCGCTACGCCGCGCACCGGCACGGCGGCGCCGAGTATGGACGCGTCGGTAACGCCGAACTCCGCGGCGCAGTCGCGAACTTCGGGCAGCATCGAGGCCGGCACGCGGAACAGCCTCAGCAGATCGTCGCTCCACTCGCCGCGGTGGATGTCGAAAAGCATCGTGCGCGACGCGTTCGTCGCGTCCGTGACATGCATCCTGCCGCCAGTCAGCCGCCAGATGAGAAAGCTGTCGACGGTGCCGAATGCGAGTTCGCCGCGCTCGGCGCGCGACCTTGCTCCCTCGACATTGTCGAGTAGCCAGGCGATCTTTGTCGCGGAGAAATAAGGGTCGACCAGCAGCCCGGTCGTTTCGGCGATCCGCTGTTCCTGACCATCTCCGCGCAGGCGCCGGCATGCGTCCGCGGTTCGCCGGTCCTGCCAAACGATCGCAGAGTGGATCGGCTCGCCAGTGGCCCGATCCCAGACGAGCGTCGTTTCGCGCTGATTTGTGACTCCGACGCCGGCGAGGTCCCTCGCTTCGATTCCTGAGTTCCTGAGCGCGTCGCGCGCGGTGGCGACGCTGGTGCGCCAGAGATCGTCCGGATCATGTTCGACCCAGCCAGAATCGGGAAACGACTGCGGAAATTCCTGCTGGCTGGCGCTCACGATTCGCAGCGATTCATCGAACACGATCGCGCGAGAAGATGTCGTGCCTTGATCGATGGCAAGAACATAACTGCCCATGAAGGAGGTCCCGGTTCAGTCCCTTTGCCGATCTCTGAACGCTCGCCAGATCGCCCGCGACAGGTTCGCGCCGCTAGGGCGAGCGGCGAGGCGGCGGAGGCCAGAACGAAGCGGCCTTGCTGGCCGCCTCGATCGGCTGTTTCGCTCATTTCGCGGGGGTTAGCGAAATCCCGCCCACTTCCGCGAAGAACCGCCCGACGCGTTCGACGATCAGGTCCTTTTCATTGTCCAATGTCGAAACGTGATAGGATTCATCAAGCCAAAGCAGGCGAACGTCATTGGACTTGACCGTCGTTGCGATCATTGTCGCGTTGGCCGGCGCCACGACATGATCGTCACGACCCTGCACGACAAGGATGGGGCACGTGATCTTGTGGAGCAGATTGGCCGTGGCGTTCACCAGCACCACGACTTCGCCCATGCAGCGCACGGGTACCTCTCCATAGGCGAGTTCCTTGACTCCGGGCGCCTTGATGTCGGAGCCGATGCCTGGAATGCGCTTCAGCGGGGGATTGATCATCAGCGTGGCGCTGAAGCCCTCAGCGAAAACGCCTGCGGCCGCCGCGATCGGGGCGACGCCGCGTACGATCTCAGGAAAGCGCGCCGCCAAATTCAGCGTCAGCGTGCCGCCCATGGACAGGCCGGTCACGAACACTTTCGCCTTCCGCTTGGCTAGCACCTGGAGTTGAGCTTCGGCCTCGCCGAGCCAATCGAGATACCCGGTCGTCTCCATGTCGTCGGGCGTCGTGCCGTGACCGGGCAAGCGCGGTCCGACGACCGTGAAGCCAAAGCGCCGGTGCAAGTTCTCGCCGAGGTAGCGCATGCTCTGCGTCGTCCCGGTGAATCCGTGCAACACCAGCACGCCGATATCATTCCCCTCGAATTGGAATGGCTCCGCGCCGTTTAGCACCGCAACCATCGCATCTCTCCTTGTTTGGGTTCACTCACTTTTCTTGTTTTCCGCCGCGGACGGCGTAGGCGACGGCGGCGAGCGCGATGATCGCGCCCTGCGCCATCTGTTTTCCCGGCTCGCCAAGCCCGAAGCTGGTCAACAGGTTGAAACAGAACATCAACATGAACCCGGCCACGGATGGGCCAAGGGCGCCCCCTCTGTCCGAGCCAAAGCTGACGCCGCCGAGAATAACCGCGGCCAGCGAGTTGAGGGCGAGGTCGGCTCCAATGCTGAGGCTGCCGACGCCGACGAAGCCCAGGATGAGAAACGCGCTGACAACCGCGAAGAGGCTCGACAGAACGTGCGCGAGGAACACCACTCTGACGTAGGGGATCCCCGAGGCCAGCGCAGCCCGCGGGCTTGCGCCGATCGCCTCGACGTAACGCCCGAACGTCGAAGTGCGCAGAAAGGCCGCCACCGGCACGAGCAGCGCGCACCAGACCAGGACGGCGATCGGAAGAATGCCGATTCGGACCTGCCCGACGTATCGCAGGAACGCGGGAGCGTCGCCGGGAGCGCGCAATTGGCTGAACGCCGTGACAACGCCCCCCAGAATGAGGGCCATCGCCAGAGTGACGATCACCGAAGACGCATTCAGGCGCGCAATGAAGAAGGCGTTTGTCGCCCCCACAGCGACCCCAAACAGGAGACAGATCAGGATGAGCGCGGGTTCCGACAGCGGCAAGTATCCACTCGTCATGATGTAGCTGACCGCCATCGCCACACCTCCGTAGGAGAGGTCGATGGAAAGCAGGCGCACACACAGCGACTGTCCAAGCACGGCGACGCCAAGCGGCGCTGTCTGCCTAAGAATCAATAGCAGGAGGAACGGCTGGAGGAGGTTGGGCCGCAGGAGTCCCGCACATGCGAGCAGGGCCAAGGTGCCGAAGTAGGAGATCGGCAAGGCGAGTAGTCGAGCGACAATCGCTTCGCGCCGCGGTGTGGCGACCATCGGGAAATCGGCAGTCGGCTGAGTCATATCCCGATTGCCTTTCGTCGCTGCAAACTGATGGCGCAGAGGAGCAGAAGGCCGGTCAAGACTCCGCGGAAGAACGGAGAGACGCCGAGCAGATTCATTCCGTTGGTAATGAGGCCGAGCGTGATCGTTCCGAGCGTAGCGCCGAGCACGCTGCCGACGCCGCCCGACAGTTGCACGCCGCCAAGCGCGACCGCGGTGACGGAATCAAGCCCGAAGGGCTGGCCCATCGACGGATCGCCTGCGGCGATCCGTCCGGTAAGATAAACGCCCGCCACCACGCCGCTGAGCGAGCACAGCACGTAACATGTCAGTCGCGGGCCGGCGACGCGCACGCCATTGAGCGCCGCGCTCTGAGCATTCGAGCCGATGGCGAAAAGACGCAGGCCGAAGCGCAAACCGTACAGAAGAAGCGAGGCGAACGCGATCGCCGCGATACACCAGTACAGGGCGGCGGGCAGCCAGAAGACGTGCCCTTGGGCCAAGTCCACCAGGACGGTCGGGACGGTTCCGCCGGCCCCCGATCGAATCAGCAGCGCCAGACCCTGAACGAACGTCATGGACGCTAGCGTCATGATGAGCGGATGCACGCCGAACAGGGCGACGCCCACGCCGTTGGTCAGGCCGATGGCAACGCCAAGCGCTAGGGCCACCGGGACGGCGACCCAGGAACCAAGAGAGACGAGAATGACGCTCGTCAGGCTGATGGCCGATCCAACCGAGATGTCCATCCCGCCGATCAACGCCACCAGCAACTGGCCGAGCGACACGATAGCAAGCGCCGTGATCTGATTGTTTACGTTGGTGACATTCTCCACCGAGAAGAAGTCCTGCGCTCCGAACGCAAGAAGCACAAACATGACCACGGGAAGTCCCAGCGAGACAACGCCGAGGCCGGAGCGTCCGAATAAGCCGGGCCGCGCCGCGCTCATTGAACTGGCCCCTCTTGCGGACGACCCAGCAGCGCATATCGCATGACCATTTCCTCCGTCGCCGAGGCCGCGGGAAGCTGGGCGACGATTTCTCCGCCGCGAACGACCAGAATGCGATCACACAGGCCGAGGTGCTCGGTCAGCTCGGTGGAAGTGAGCAGGACGGCGCCGCCCTGATCGGCAAATTCTCTCAGCAGCCGGTAGATCTCGGCTTTTGCGCCCACGTCGACGCCCCGGGTCGGCTCCTCGACCAGCAACACGTCGATCCCGGCGGCGAGCCAGCGGCCGATCATCACCTTCTGCTGATTGCCGCCGGATAGCGCCGAAACGACCTGGCGCGCGTCGCGCGCGCGAACGTTCATTGCCCGCATGAGCTGCCGAATGCGCTCCTTGTCGATCTGGGCTCTCGATGCGAGCGGCGCCCGTCGCAACATGCCGAGGCCGATATTTCTCTCGATCGACAACGAGAGATAGAGTCCTTCTGACTTTCGATCTTCGGGGATGAAACCGACTCCCGCCTTGACGACAGCGACGACCGAGGGCCGCAGACGCGTCTGGCGCCCTTGCCGGTCGTGCTTGCGCGCTTCGCCAGCGGGCGACGCTGCGATTCCCGCCAGCGCCCGAACGATGTCGCGCTGTCCCTGGCCTTCCAGCCCGGCCAGACCAACGATTTCGCCGCGGTATACAGAAAAGGAGACCGCCGGCCCTCCACGAATCGGCGCGAAATCGTCAACGCTCAAGGCGACGGGGGCTTCGGCAGGTCGCGGCTTTCTGGGCGGATAGAGATGGCCAATTTCGCGGCCGACCATGAGGGCGACGAGCCCGTCGCGGGTTAACTCTGCGGTGCGGCAGGTTCGAACATGTCGGCCGTCCTTGAGGACGGTTGTCGTATCGCAAATGTCGAAGATCTCGCCCATGCGATGACTGATGTAGAAGATGAGCTTGCCCGACCGCTTCTGCTCGTCGATCAGGCGAAACAGTTTCTCCACTCCCTGCGCGTCGAGCGCCGCCGTCGGCTCGTCGTAGATTACAACGCGCGCATCCTGCGCGGTGGCCTTGGCGATTTCGACCAGGTACTGTTCGCTGACGGCCAAGTCGCCACAGGCGACGTTCACGTTGAGGTCGACGCCGATCTTTTCGAGTATGTCCTCGGCCTGTCGCCGCATGGCGCCGCGATCGATGAGACCGTTCCGCCTCGGCTCCCGTCCGAGGAATAGGTTCTCCGCCACGGTCAGATTCGGAAGGAGCGTGGCTTCCTGAAAGACCGTGGCCACGCCGGCGCTGCGAGCTTCGGCTGGATTGGCCACAAGCAGCGGACGGCCTCCAAGCAGAATCTCGCCGGCGTCGGCCGCGTGCGCTCCGGCGAGCATTTTCATCAGCGTCGACTTCCCGGCGCCGTTCTCGCCGGTTATTGCGTGCACGGTTCCAGCTTCCCCAGCGAATGACACGTCCGTTAGAGCGGCGATCCGCGCGAATTGCTTCGTGATGCCGCAGAACTCGACAGCGATCCCCAGCTCCCCGGAAACCGGGGAGCTGGGCGCGTGCGCATGGGTCTGCATCACTTCATTTCCCGCTAGCTCAGCGCTTGAAGGTCTCTTTCAAGAGATCTTCCGACAGAGACGAGGGCATCCAATAAGCGTCGGTGAGGTCCGGACGATAGTACTGGTCGAAATTGTCGGCGGTTATCGGCTTGGGATCGTGGGCATAGGCGACGTGCAGGGGCTCGCCGGCCAACAGAGCGGTCGCCGCGTGGATCATCGCCGGGCCAATTTCGGGACTGAAGACAACTCCGACGCTATCCGCTTTCGATTCCTTCCAGATCCGCAGGAAGCCGTTGTTCCCTTCTCCCGTCATGGGCACGAGCGGCTTGCCGATTTCCCGGAAGACATCAATGCAGGCCCGCGTCATTTCCGCGCCGGAGAACCAAATCCCGTCGACGGGCTGTCCAGAAGCGACCAGGTTTTCACACAATTGTTTCGACTTCGCGTAGTTCCATTCCCCGTAGACTTCGGCGCCGACCTTGATGTCGGTACCCTTGATGGCGTTGAGGAAACCGTTGTAGCGGGTGGAGTCGTCGGAACTGCCTGCGACGCCGCGGAACGCCCACACCGTTCCCTTTCCGTGAAGTCTTTCCTTAAGGAATTCCCCGCCGACGCGACCAAAGAATTCTCCGCCGCCGTAGAAAGACACCGTCGCGCCCGGAATCGTCGTGCCCTGGGGGCTGTAAACGATGACCGGTATTCCTTTCGCGTTGGCTGCGGCGACTTCCGTTTTGACGAGGTCCGGCGTGATGGGAAGAATCAGCAGCGCGTCGATCTTGTGCGCCATGAGGTCTTCGATGTCGGCAACCTGTTTTGTAGGCTGCCAATTCGCTTCGACGAAACGAAGCTCCTTCACGTTCGGGTCATGGCTCGCCGCGTATTTGATTTCCTGGATCGTCTGCACAATCCAAGTGTTGCCGACGCCCGGCCACGAAAATCCGAGAACCCAAGGAGCGTCTTTCTTGAACTGCCCAGCGGCGGTCACGTCGTTGGACGCCGACTGCAGCAGAGAAGGCGGCAGTAGTTGCACGTCGCCTGCGACCGCTAGGCCGCTATAGAACGAAACGCCTGCGCACAGCGCGGCACAAAACAGAGCCTTCCACTTCATGCGTCTCTCCCCATTGCGCCACGGCGTTAACGCCGGGACGAAC
>Ga0181520_10004094_pt1 | contig 24838 bp, 22 predicted proteins | sample PEATcosm2014_Bin_29_FD_132451 | JGI IMG/M metagenome (GOLD analysis project Ga0181520, IMG submission 132451) | Peatland microbial communities from MTU Mesocosm Facility, Houghton, MI, USA - PEATcosm2014_Bin02_30_metaG | ecosystem: Environmental > Terrestrial > Soil > Wetlands > Peat | place...
CGCCGACCGGCCACACGATCAACCAGGCGACGCAGGCTTCGGTCCGTGCGACTAGCCGCCACGACCTCGTCGCGACAGCCTCCAGGTCCTCCCATTCGGCGTTCCGCGCCCAGCGCAGTGCCAACCGCGTAAGGGCACGAGTAGCCGGCCCACGTCCTTCACGCGCCTCCTGCGAGCGCTTAGGACGCGTCTCGACGGTCCCCCTTGATCCCATCCGCTTATTATACACCAATATCATGGAATTACTCAACTTCTGAGGGTCACTCAAGATCGTCCCGGGGATAGCGATGCGAAGTCGGCAAGTACGACCTGCCCCTCATCAGCTGGCGGCCATCGTCGTGAGTGGTACCGAAGAAGGGAGATCATAAGCCTGTTCGTCTCTGGACACTCGGCTCCGCGCCGAGGCCCGCGCCGTACGGCACGGTCCATTTCGCCAACATCACCGGACTTGCGGGGGCGGTAGCCCGCGACAGGCTTGATCAGATATTCGCTGGCGTTGACAGCGTTCTTGTCCCGTTCCGCTGACGCGGCTGGCGCTGGCAGGTTCCGGCGGCCGGGCCTAAGCACTTCGACCTGGCCTCTTACAGCTCCGGGGGAGAGACTCGAACTCTCAACCACACGATTAACAGTCGCGTGCTCTGCCGATTGAGCTACCCCGGAATGCAAGCGCGAAGCCTATACGGGCTGGCGGAGGTCGTCCGACGACGTCTTCGGGAGCCTTACCGCGCGGCTCTGGCCACGCCGTGGCGCGCCGGGGCCGGGGACGGTCGTCGCCTTGGCCCGCGGGCCTCTCGTCCCGATCCGCGACACTTGCAGTGGCAAAGCTCTGACGTGCGATGTAAGAAGGGCGGATGCGGTTCAGGACGGGTTTCGTTGTGGGGTGCGCGGCTGGCTTCTATCTGACCCACAAGGCGCGACAACTCCGCGCTCCAGTGGGACGGCGCCAGCTCGCCTTTTCCCCTTCAGAGTGGACGAGGCACAACGGCACGAGCCCACGCGTGCCCGAGCTTAAGGCCGAGAAGGTGCTCGCATTGGGTGACCTGGCGCGGGAAAGGGCGACCGACCTGCTGCGCGGCCCGGTTGGGAAGCTGGCACGCGAGCGGGTGATCGCCCTTTTCGAGAATGCCGTCTCGCCCCAACGTGGAGAGGCGACGAGAAGGACCTGAGAGCGATAGCCGGCTTCAGTCGCCTTCCACGTAGTCCCGGAGCGGGCGCGACACCATCGGGTGACGAAGCTTCGCGAGTGTCTTCATCTCGATCTGGCGAATCCGTTCCCGGGTGACCCCGAAGATCTGTCCCACCTCCTCGAGGGTCCGGATCCGTCCGTCGTCCAAGCCGAAACGGAGCCGCACCACTTCCTGTTCGCGTTCGCTCAACTCCGAGAGCGCCCTTTTCACAGCCTCGTTGAGCAGCATTCGCGTGGCTGCGTCGACTGGCACTTCGGCGGTGTGGTCTTCGATGAGGTCCGAGAGGCTGAAGTCCTCCTCTTCGCTGATCGGCTGCTCCAAGGAGATGGTGTCCTGGCTGATTCGCTGCAGTTCCCGCACCCTCTCGACGGCGAACTGCGTTCGGGCGGAGATCTCCTCGACCGTCGGCTCGCGTCCGAGCTCCTGGGACAGTTGGCGCTGTGTGCGCACGATCTTGTTGATCGTCTCGACCATGTGGACAGGGATCCGGATCGTGCGGGCCTGGTCGGCGACGGCCCGCGTTATGGCCTGGCGGATCCACCATGTCGCGTACGTCGAGAACTTGAAGCCGCGGCGATAATCGAACTTCTCCACGGCGCGCATCAGACCGAGGTTGCCTTCCTGGATGAGGTCCAAGAAGGCCATCCCGCGATTGCGGTAGCGCTTTGCGATCGAGACCACGAGACGCAGATTCGCTTCGATGAGGAGATCCTTTGCCTCCGAGCCCTCGTGGATCGCCCGTTCGGCAGCCCTGCGCTCCTCGAAGGGCATCTCGTCGAAGGTCCCCGACGCCCTGAGCGCGGCCAGTTCCGCAGCTGCCTCTTGGCCGGCTTCTATCTTGCGGGCGCAAAGAACCTCGAGTTCGGGCGACAACAGCGAGACGCGCCCGATCTCTTTCAGATAGGCGCGGACCGGATCAGTGGCCTGAGTGTCGCCGTTACCGCCCCCGAGCGACATTGGCACCGACACGACGCGAGTGCGGGGCTTCGGGAGGATTGTGCCGTTCCCGGAGGCTGCTTCCTGCAAGAGCACGTCGACTTCGATCCCGTCGAGGTCCTCGAGGGCTGGTTCGGCCAGTTCGGGTATGGCGACCGCGGCAGAGCCGTTGGCCGCGCCGTCGCCAGCGACGGGGCCTGTGAAATCAGACTGGGGGGCCTGTTCGGTCGTGCCGGTCATCTCGCCTCCAGATAGCGCTGCAACAGCCACGCTACCAATCGATTTGCAGCGTCACTCACGGCCGGTGAAGTCCTATCGGCGGTTCCCGGCTCCTGCATTAGCTCCAACTCGGACTTCAACCACGTTATGGCTGCTCCAGCCGCAGCAAGCCGGGTGGCGTCCCCTTCGGCGTCGGCCTGACGGGCATCTGCCTCGATTTCCCCGAGCGCCACCTGAGCGGCGCTGCGGGCCAGGGCCGCCACGGTCTGGTCGGGGTCGGCATCCGGTTCTGTCACCGCCAGGCGCCGGAGCAGATCGGCTACCTCGTCGCTGGCGTTCTCTATGGCGCCGTGGAGGCTCGCAGAATCGGTGAGGGCCTTGAAAGCGGCCCGCTGCAGCGGGTCGGCGAACAGGGCCTCGTTGAGCCGCCCGGCCATGGTCTGCGGGTCGCGGACGGCGAGCACGAGAGCGTCTCGGCCGGCACGCTCGCCTGATGGGGCGTGGCCCGGTCGCGTCGGGCCGGAAGGGCGCGTCGAGGTTCGTGCACCGGCGACGGGGCGGTCCGAGGTCCCGTCCTGGTCCGGTTCCCACGGGGGTTCCTCGTCCGGGGGCCGGGCACGCCCGGTCGCCGAGGTCTTGCCGTTGTCGACGGGCGCTTTCCGGCCGGACGCATCGAAGGCACGCACGAGCGTCTCGAGAAGCGGTCTCAGCCGTTCCGGGTCGAGTCTCGTCCGATCCGACACGGTCACGAGGTACTGATCGCGCACCAGTTCATTGGGGTGCTCAGCGACCATTGCAAGTGCCGCTTGTGCCGCGTGGGCCCTGCCCTCGCCGGTCTTGAGCTCGCTCGAGGAAAGGGCCCGCTCCACCCTGAAGGAAAGGAACGTCCTTGCCTGCTCGACCGCCTCGCGCAGCACCTGAGGTTCGCGCATGGCGATTTCAGCCGGATCACTGCCCGGGGGCAGGGCGGCCACGGCGACTTCCAGCTCGTGACGCTTCTCCCACTCGTAAAAGCGGGCGGCTGCGGACTGGCCCGCGGCGTCGGCATCGAACGCGAGGACGACCCGCTTGGCAAAGCGGCCGAGGAGGCGGAAGTGCTCCTCGGTGAGCGCAGTACCGCAAGTGGCGACCGCCCGTCCCAGGCCAGCCGTGAAAAAGCCGATGACGTCGGTGTAGCCCTCACAGATGATCACTTCGCCGGTCTGCACGACCGCCTGTTTGGCCCAGTTGAGGCCGTAAAGGGTGCGCCTTTTCGAGTAGATGGGCGTCTCGGGCGAATTTCGGTACTTCGGGCCTGCACCTTCGCCGGCGCCCGGCAGCACCCTGCCTCCGAGCCCGATCGCCTTTCCGGCCGGGTCGAAGATCGGGAAGATGACCCGGCCCCGGAAAGCGTCTCGCAACCCGTTCTGGCCCTGGTGGGCGAGCCCCGCCTTGATGAGCAGGTCTGCGGGGGCCCTCACCGCTTCCACGAGGGATCTGCCGGACTCGGGCGCCCAGCCGAGGCCGAATTGGCGAACGGTCTCTCCCTGGTAGCCGCGCGACCGTAGGTACTGGCGAGCTCGCCTCGCGTCCGGCTTGCTCAACAGCTCCTCGTGGTAGAAGGCGACCGCCTTCTCCATCACGGCGAGCAGCGCCTTGCGACCCTCGCGGTCGGGCTGGTCCTTGCCCGCGATGTCGTGACGTACAGCTATCCCCGAGCGAGCCGCAAGGCGCTCCACCGCTTCGACGAAGTCGCAGCCCTCGATACTGCGCAGGAAGGTGATCGGATCCCCGGAAGCCTGGCAGCCGAAGCAGTAGTAGAGGCCCTCCTCGGCGTTGACCGAGAAGGACCCCGTCTTCTCTGCGTGAAACGGGCACAGGCCGACATAGCGCCGCCCGACCCGCTTGAGCGGCGTGTACTCACCTATCAGGGCGAGGATGTCGGTGGCTGAGCGGACCGCCGCCACGTCCTCGTCGGGAATCGCCATCACCTGGACGGTATCGCGGCACGCCCGCAGGCGTGTCCGAGATGCCTGATCGGTTTGGTTGGAACCGCCCGGCTTACGCCGAAGCTTGCTTTGCCTTCTCGGCGTCGATCGACAAGACCGCGTGTGCCGCCGCGAGCCGGGCAACCGGTACCCGGAACGGCGAGCAGCTGACGTAGTCGAGACCGGCCTTCGCGAAGAAGTCGATCGAGACCGGGTCACCACCGTGCTCGCCACAGACGCCGATCTTGAGGCCAGGACGGGCGGCACGCCCACGCTCGACGGCCATACGGACGAGCTCGCCCACGCCTGCGGTGTCGACGTTCTCGAACGGGTTGGCGCTGAGCAGGCCCTGGCTCAGGTAAGCAGACATCATCCTGCCCTCGACGTCGTCGCGGCTGAAGCCGAAGGTCATCTGGGTGAGGTCGTTCGTGCCGAACGAGAAGAAGTCGGCCACCTCGGCGATCTGGTCCGCGAGAAGGGCTGCCCGGGGCGTCTCGATCATCGTCCCGATGGCGACCTCGATCCGCTCGGCGGCCTCGGTGCCCTTGGCTTCCGAGGGCGCCGCGTCGGCCAGGGCCTGGACGACCCAGGAGCGCGCGAGGGCCATCTCTTCGCGGGAGATCGTGAGGGGGATCATGATCTCCACGATCGGGTGTCCTCCGGCCTCGGCCCATTCGTAGGCGGCCTCCATGAGGGCGCGTACCTGCATGGCGTAAAGGCCCGGCTTCAAGACGCCGAGCCGCACGCCGCGCACGCCGATCATCGGGTTGGCCTCACGCCAGGACATCGCCGCCTCGAGGAGCTTCTTCTCGTCGTCGGACAGGCCTTCCTTTGCCTGCTTGACGAGGAGGGACTCGACGTCTGGGAGGAACTCGTGCAACGGCGGGTCGAGCCCGCGGACGATGACAGGCAGTCCGTCCATGGCCTTGAGGATGCCGAGGAAGTCAGCCTTCTGTGCGGCTCGCAGCTCCTCGAGTGCCGCGGTCTCCTCCTCCGGTGTCGAGGCGAGGATCATCCGCCGCATGATCGGCAGGCGGTCGTCTCCGAAGAACATGTGCTCGGTGCGGCACAGGCCGATGCCCTCGGCTCCGAGCCGGCGGGCGTTGGCCGCGTCATCGCCGGTGTCCGCGTTGGCGCGCACGCCGAGGCGGCCCGAACGGATCTCGTCGGCCCAGCTGAGCAGCTTTGTCAGCTCCGGGGGAGCCTGAGCGGCGATGAGGGGCACGGCACCGACGACGACGGTGCCTTCCGAGCCGTCGATCGAGATCACGTCGCCCTCGCGTACGACGGTGTCGCCCACCCGGAAGAGCTTGTCGGCCGCGCTGATGCGAAGGGCTTCGGCACCGACGACGGCCGGCTTGCCCCAGCCACGGGCGACGACCGCAGCGTGGCTGACCAGTCCGCCCCTGGCGGTCAGGATGCCCTCGGCCGCGAGCATGCCGTGCACGTCCTCGGGAGAGGTCTCGTTGCGCACGAGGATCACGTGTTGGCCGTTGGCGGCCGCAACCGCGGCGTCGTCAGCGCTGAAGCAGGCGGCACCGACAGCGGCGCCGGGCGAGGCCGCGAGGCCCTTGGCTAGCACCGGCAGCGAGTTGTCCGCGAATTGCGGATGGAGTACCGCCTCGACGTTGTCGGCGGTCGTGCGCTGCACTGCTTCGGCGTGCGTGAGGGCGATGGCCGGATCGTCGACCATGTCCACTGCCATGCGAAGCGCCGCGCGCCCGGTGCGCTTGCCCACGCGGGTCTGCAGCATCCAGAGCTTGCCCTGCTCGATGGTGAACTCGGTGTCGCACATGTCCCGGTAGTGCGCCTCGAGCCTGGCGAAGATCCCCAACAGCTCCTCGTATATCGAGGGGAACCTCGTCCCGAGCGCGGAGAGCGGCTCTGTGTTGCGGATGCCTGCCACCACGTCCTCGCCCTGGGCGTTGACGAGGAAGTCGCCGTAGGCGCCCTTGGCCCCGGTAGCGGGGTCGCGGGTGAACCCGACACCCGTGCCCGACTTGTCGTCGCGATTGCCGAAGACCATTGCCTGCACGTTCACTGCCGTTCCGAGATCGTTCGGGATGTGCTCCCGGAGGCGGTAGGCGACGGCTCGCGCCCCGTTCCAGGAGGCGAACACGGCCTCGATCGCTCCGCGAAGCTGGTCGATCGGCTCCTGGGGGAAGGGTTTCCCTGTCGCCCGCTCCACGACGCCCTTCAGCTCCTCCACGAGCTCTTGCAGGGCTGCCGCCGGCAACTCGGCGTCCGAGGACCCTGTGCGCTCTTTCAGGGCCTCTAGGGGGCCGTCCAGGTCCTCCCCGGGTACTCCGAGGACGATACGGCCGTACATCTGCACGAAGCGCCGGTACGAATCGAATGCGAACCGCTCGTCGTTCGTCTGCTTGGCCAGGCCTTCCACGGACCGGTCGTTGAGGCCGAGGTTCAAGACGGTGTCCATCATGCCCGGCATCGAGAACTTCGCCCCCGAGCGGACAGAGACGAGCAGCGGGTCGTCCGCGTCGCCGAGCCGGCGTCCCATGCGCTCTTCGAGCCGCGACAGGTGCTGAGCCAGCTCCGCGTCGAGCTCCGCGGGCCAGCCCGTCGACATGTACGCACGGCAGGCGTCGGTCGAGATCGTGAAGCCGTGGGGAACCGGCAGGCCAAGCACGGAGGTCATCTCGGCCAGGTTGGCGCCTTTGCCTCCCAGTAGGTCCTTGAGCTCCATCGGCGCACGAGGATGCGCGTGGTCGAAGTCGTACACATAGCCCATGGGGGACCTCCTAGGAATTGTCGCGGCAGCCCGAGCCTAAACGACGCCCGCTCAATGGCCCAAAACGACGGCCCGCCCTCGGCTGGACCACAGTGCTCAGCGCTGTCGGCGGTTTCGGCCTTCCTCAGTTGCCGAGGCGCCCCGAAAGGTGGGGGACGACGTCTTCTATCGGGAGTCTCGTCTGCTCTGTCGAGTCGCGGTCGCGGACGGTCACCTGCTGGTCCTCGAGGCTCTCGAAGTCGATGGTCACGCAGTACGGGGTGCCGATCTCGTCCTGTCGCCGGTAGCGCCGGCCGATCGACTGGGTCTCGTCGAACTCGCACATGAAGTGGCGCTGGAGCCGGTGCAGGACATCCCTGGAGACCGGGGCGAGCGTGTCCTTCTTCGAGAGGGGCAAGACGGCGACCTGGTAGGGGGCCAGTCGCGGGTGCAGGCGGAGCACCGCCCGGCGCTCGCCGCCGATCTCGTCCTCGTCGTAGGCGGCCAGGAGGAACGCCATCATGGCGCGGGTGGCGCCTGCGGCCGGCTCGACGACGTGGGGGAGGTAGCTCTCGCCCGTGGCCTGGTCGAAGTACTCGAGGGAGGTGCCGGAGGCCTCCTGGTGGGCGCGAAGGTCGAAGTCGGTCCTGTTGGCGATGCCTTCCAGCTCGCCCCAGCCCCACGGGAAGAGGAACTCGACGTCGGTCGTCGCGGCGGAGTAGTGGGACAGCTCCTCGGTCTCGTGTGGCCGAAGGCGCAACTTCTCGCTCGCGATGCCGTAGCGCCGATACCAGGCGAGGCGCTGGTCGCACCAGTACTCGTGCCAACGCGGGCTGTCAGCGGGCGGGACGAAGAACTCCAGCTCCATCAGCTCGAACTCCCGCGTGCGGAACACGAAGTTGCCGGGAGTGATCTCGTTGCGGAACGCCCGGCCGATCTGGGCGATCCCGAACGGTGGCTTGCGCCTCGTGGTTGTGAGGACGTTCAGGAAGTTGACGAACATGCCCTGGGCGGTCTCGGGGCGAAGGTAGGCGACCGACGACTCGGCCTCGACCGGCCCGACGTAGGTCTTGAACATGAGGTTGAAGGGCCGCGCTTCGGTCAGGTCCCTGGAGCCGCAGTTCAAGCACACGCCCTCGATCTGGTCGGCGCGCCAGCGCTCCTTGCAGTTGCGGCAGTCGACCAGGGGATCGGTGAAGGTCGCCAGGTGGCCCGACGCCTCCCAGACCCTGGGGTTGGTGAGGATCGCGGCATCGATCGGCACGACGTCGTCGCGCTCTTGGATCATCGCTCGCCACCAAGCCTCGCGCACGTTGCGGAGCATGAGGGCACCGAGCGGTCCGTAGTCGTAGGTCGAGCGGATGCCGCCGTAGATCTCTGCCGAAGGGAAGACGAAACCTCGCCTCTTGCACAGGTTGACGACGGCCTCGAACAGCCCAGGGTTGGTCGCGGACTCAGGAGATGTCGGCATGGCGGCAGGTTAGTTGGCCGCGGGAGCCCGCCTCGGCGCCACCGTCCGTGACGGCTTCTGCCCCATGGCCGGCCCGCCGCCGTGTCGAGTGAGGTCACGAGGCGAGGGGAGGACCTCCCGGCGCGGTGTCCTGCTCGGTTGCGGCGCTCGGGAAAGGCGCGGCCTGGGGCCCGGCGTCCTCGTGCGGCCGCTTCTCGCCGGCCGCCCCGGGCGCGGCGTCAGGTCCGCCCGTGTCCGGGGCGACATGCCAGCCGGCCGTCGAGATCTCGGTGCCCCGGTGCGCCGAGCGCAGCTTGCGGTCGAGGTGGTACTCGGTCGCCAACAGGGCCAGGCGCTCCGCCTCCGCCGTCGCGCGGCTGGGTGCCTGATCGAGCGCGTTGCGCAGCCCGCCGCCGAGAACGAGGCGGATCAGGGCCACCGTCTCGGCGCCGACCGACTGGCCGCGGCGGCACGAACGGCACAGGAACCCGCCTTCTCCGGGGTCGAACGCGACCAGCTCCAGCTCAGAACCGCAGCTCGCACACCGGTCGACAGATGGCCCGACCCCCTCGAGCACGAGAAGCTTCCAGAGGAACGAGGCGAGCAGGGCCGGTGACGAGCGCTCCTCCAATGTCCGCAGCGCCCCGACCAGCATCCGGAACATCTCGGGCATTGGGTGGCGTTCGAGCGCGACCTGATCGACGACCTCGAGCATCGTCATGGCGACGGGAACCCGGTCGAGGTCCGTGCGGATGGCTTTGAAATGCTCGATGGCCTCGACCTGGCTCACGATGTCGAGCTCGCGTCCCCGCCAGCACATCATCGTCACGTAGGTGATCGGTTCGAGGCGGCCGCTGAGGCGGCTCTTGGTCTTGCGGATACCTTTGGCCACCGCTCGGACCTTGCCGTGCCCGGGCGTCGCGAGCGTGACGATCCGATCCGCTTCCCCGAGCCGCATCGTCCGCAGCACCACGCCTTCGTCCCGGTAGGTGGCCACCTCGTCGGTCAGCCCCTCATCCGTGTTCCGATGGCGATGAGCCCTATCCCCACGACGATCACGACCAGCAGCGTGACGGCCGCCTCGTCGCCCATGACCGCGAGCGCCACGACGAAGGCAAACGCAACAGCGCCGAGGAAAAGCCCCGAGATGACGCCGATGTGGTCTCGGATCCGGAACTTCTCGCGGGGCTCGTCATTCACCCCTCGAGCCCCCCGTAGCGCCTGTCCCGACGCTGGTACTCACCGACGGCGTCGAAGAGGTTCTGCCGGCGGAAGTCGGGCCATAGCACGTCGGTGAAGACGAGCTCCGAGTAGGCGAGCTCCCAGAGCAGGAAGTTGGAGATGCGGAACTCGCCAGAGGTGCGGATCACGACATCGGGATCGGGCATGTCGGGCCAGTAGAGCCGCTCGCGGAGAGCCTTCTCGTCGACCTTGTCCGCAGAGACACCGTCGGCGACGAGCCGTCGGACCGCGTCGACGATCTCCGCCCGGCCGCCATAGTTGAAACATATCGTGAGGGTCAGCCGCCGGTTCGAGGCGGTGAGGGCCATCGACTCGTCCATGTGCCGGATAAGGCGACGTGGGACGCGCCAGTCCCTCCGGCCTGCAAATCGTATGCGCACCCCCTTGGAGTTCAGGTCGTCGCGGTGGCGCGTAAGGATCCCTTCGTTGAAATGCATGAGGTAGCGCACCTCGTCGGGGGGGCGCCTCCAATTCTCCGTCGAGAACGCGAACATCGTCAGCCAGTCGACCCCGAGCTCCAGGGCTCCCTCCACGGTGTCGAACATCGCCTCTTCACCTGCGGCGTGACCCTCGGTGCGCGGCAGGCCGCGTTGGCGCGCCCAGCGGCCGTTGCCGTCCATCACGCAAGCGACATGCCTGGGTATGCGAGTGGGATCGATGTTCGCGACGGCCATCGCGCCGAAGTTACTCCCGCTTGTCGCCCGTGCTCGGCCCACCCTCGCACCCAAGGCTCGCCCGGCGGTCTCCTCCGGCGCCGCCTCGGGCGGGCGGGGCCTACTCGAGCGGCCCGATCTCCGATTCCACCGCTTCGACGAGCTCCCCGGAGCGGACGAGCGCGATCGTCGCGTCGACGTCGGGCTTGAGCGCCCGGTCCTTGGTGAGCGTGGGCACGACCCGGCGCAGCGAAGCTATGGCCGCCCGGTTGGCGGGGGCGGCCAGCAACGGAGCCCGCAAGTCGCAGGCTTGGGCGGCGGCGAGCACCTCCATCGCGATCGCCGCCTCGGCGTTGCCGATGCACTCGCGTGCGTGGCGCGCGGAGATCATGCCCATGCTGACGTGGTCCTCCTGGCCGGCAGAGGAGGTGATCGAGTCGACGGCGGCGGGGTGCGCCAGGCTCTTCATCTCCGACACGAGAGATGCAGCTGTGTACTGGCAGACCATGAACCCGGAGTTGACGCCCGCCTCCCCGACGAGGAACGCGGGAAGCCCGTTCGAGGTCTTCGGGTCTAGGAGCCGAAAGAGCCTGCGCTCGGAGATCGAAGCGAGCCCGACGGTCGCCGCCGCCAGCGAGTCGCAGGCGAGCGCGACGGGTTGGCCGTGGAAGTTCCCGCCCGAGAGGATCTCGCCGGTTCCGCTCAGGACGACGGGATTGTCCGAGACCGAGGCGAGCTCGATCTCGAGCGTCTCCACGCTGTGGCGAACGACGTCGCGGAACGCGCCGTGGACCTGAGGTGCGCAGCGGATCGAGTAGGCGTCCTGGACGATGTGGTCGCTCTTGCGGTGCGACGACAAGATCTCGCTTTGGGCGAGGAGCCTCATCAGGTTCCGAGCCGACGCCATCTGACCGGGGTGCGGGCGCAGTCCAACGACCCGGGGGTCGAACGCGCGGTCGGTGCCGAGGATGGCCTCGATGGTGAGGGCAGCCGAGATGTCCGCGATCTTGCCGAGACGTCCCGCCCTGAAGGCGGCCAGCACCCCGATGGCGGTCATGGCCTGCGTGCCGTTGATGAGGGCGAGGCCCTCCTTGGCCTCGAGGACCAGCGGTTCGAGGCCGCAACGGCGCAGCGCCGCCATCGCCGGGAACCGCTCGCCCGAAAGGCGCACCTCGCCTTCGCCGATGACGGGCAGGGCGAGATGTGCCAGGGGCGCGAGATCGCCCGATGCGCCGAGCGATCCCTGTTCGGGCACGACGGGGAGGATGTCGAGATCGAGCATCTCGATAAAGCGCGAGACAACTTCCCGGCGCACCCCCGAGTGACCGAGCGCAAGCACGTGGGCCCGCAACGCCAGCATGGCGCGGACCTCTTCACGGGACAGTTCGTTGCCGACCGCCACCGCGTGCGAGCGAAGCAGCCCGTGTTGCAGGGCCGTTGAGTGCTCGGGCGTGAGACGCACGTTCGCCAGGGCTCCGAAACCGGTCGTCACTCCGTAGACGACCGCCCCGGCCCGCAGGGCCGCGACGACGACGTGACGGGCCGCGTCGACCCTTTCTTGGACGTCCTCGCCCACTGTCGCCCGTGCGCCCATGGCGATGTCGACGACGTCCTCGATCCGGAGCGGGCCGCCGAGTTCCACCGATGAGGATGCGCTCACCAGCCGAGTATTGCATCGGGTGGATCCGGCCCGCGGACGAGGCTTCCCAGCTTTGCCCGTCCCGATCGTTATGCTCCCGAGAATGGCGGACCCGCGGATCCCAGAGGAGCTTTTCACCGCCCGCCTGATCTTGCGCAGGTGGCGTCCTTCCGACCTTGAGGCGTTGGCGGGAATGTTCGCACAACGCGCGGTATGGGAGTTCCCCTTTGCCAGAGGGCTCACCAGGGACGAGACCGAACACCGGTTGCGCCGTTATCTCGAGACCTGGGAGCACGACGGCTTTGGCAAGTACGCCGTCGAGCTGCAGGACAGCGCGGACCTCGTCGGCTGTGTGGGCCTTGAATTCGCCAACTGGTTCCACGAGATCGACGGTGAGGTGGAGATCGGCTGGCGGCTCGACCCCCGGCACTGGGGCCACGGCTATGGCACGGAGGCGGCTCTCGCCAGCCTCAGGGCCGGCTTTGACCACCTCGGTATCGACCGCGTCGTCGCCGTCATCGAGCCGGCCAACGTGGCCTCTTCGCGACTGGCGGGGCGCATCGGGCTGCAGGCGGTTCGCGAGACCGTGGAGCCGAGGTTCAACAAGGTGCTTGAGGTCTGCGTGGTCGAACGTGAGCGTTTTGCGGAACTGATCCGCCCGGTCACCGCCGACCACTCCTACGCAACGACCGGCTCGGTCGTGGAGGGCCCAGCCGCCTGATGGGCGCGAATGTCCCTCCGGAGGGATCCGGCGCGTGATCAAGTACCTCGGCTCCAAGCGACGCCTCGTCGGCACGATCGCCTGCCTCGCCTCGGGTTGTGGCGCTCAGAGTGCCGCGGACCTGTTCACCGGTACGACCCGCGTCGCCCAGGAACTGAAGCGCCAGGGTGCATTTGTCACCGCGGTGGACACGGCCACCTACTCCGAGGTGCTCGCCCAGTGCTACATCGGCCAGGACGCCTCGGTCGTGGACCACGCCGAGCTCGAAGAGGCGATTGCCGAGCTCAACGCCCTTCCCGGTCGCAGGGGCTACTTCACAGAGGTCTTCTGCGAAAAGTCCCGCTACCTGCAGCCGCAGAACGGCGAGCGCATCGACGCTATCCGTGACGCCATCGAAGAGCGCTACCGGGGGAGCTGGCTTTACCCGATCGTGCTCACGAGCCTGCTCGAGGCCGCCGACCGGGTGGACTCGACCACGGGCTTGCAGATGGCCTACCTCAAGAACTGGGCGCCGAGGTCGTTTCTCCCGCTCACCTTGAGGGCCCCGGAGCTCCTGGCCGGCCCGGGTCGATCCATCCGTGCCGACGCCCGCCAAGCGGCGTCGTCGATCGGCCCCGTCGACTTCGCCTATCTCGACCCTCCTTACAACCAGCACCGCTACTTCACCAACTACCACGTCTGGGAGACCCTGATCCGCTGGGACGCACCCGACCACTACGGGGTCGCCTGCAAGCGGTCCGACTCGAAGAGCGCCGCCACCCGCAGCGAGTTCAACTCGCGACAGACCATGGCCGCCGCCCTAGCCGAGGTCGTCGGAACGATCGACGCCACAATCGTGGTCGTGTCTTGCAACGACGAGTCCTGGCTCGGACGCGACGACCTGGTCGAGATGTGCGCTCGACGCGGGCACGTCGAGCTGTTGGAGTTCGACTCACGTCGGTACGTGGGCGCCCAGATAGGCATCCACGACCCGGCGGGCCACAAGGTGGGCCGGGTCTCCCACTTGCGCAACACCGAGCGGCTGGCGGTCTGCGGACCGAAAGCCGAGGTTCTCGGCGCCATCGGCGCCTGGCACGAGCGGGCGGGGGACTGCGACGAGTCGCCGCCGGCCGGGTCGTACGAGCCGTCGGGCTCGGTTGCGAGCGGGGACGCGACGACGGGCGGGCTTTGAGGTCACGGTGACGACATCGACTGTTGTGCTGGCTCTCGCAGTGTTCGGCGCCAGCGCCGTCGAGATGGTGGAGGCGCTCACCATCGTCACCGCGGCGGGCGTGACCCGCGGGTGGCGCTCGGCCCTCGAGGGAGCAGCGGCCGCCGCTGTCGTGCTCGCTGCGCTCGTCATCGCCGTCGGTGTCCCGCTCGCCCGGCTCGTCCCGATCGACGTGCTGCGCGTGGTGATCGGCGCCCTCCTGCTCGTGCTGGGCCTCGACTGGCTGCGCAAGGCCGTGCTGAGGGCGAGCGGGCACAAGGCACTGCACGACGAGGACGAGATCTACGCGAAGACCGTCGCCGAGCTCTCGGACGGCTCCGCCGCAAACGCCGGCAACGAGAACGCCGGATCGTCACGACGCCGGCCTCGGGACGCCACGGGCTTCACCGTCGCTTTCAAGGGCGTCTTCCTCGAGGGCATGGAAGTCGTGCTGATTGTGATCACCCTCGGGGCGAGCTCCGGTCACCTTGCCCTTGCCGCGGTGGCCGCGGCTGGCGCAGCGGTCGTGGTCTCCGGCGCCGGGTACCTCGTGGCACGCCGGCTCTCCGAGGTCCCTGAGAACACCATGAAGCTGGCTGTGGGCGTCATGCTGACGAGCTTCGGCGTCTTCTGGGTCGGCGAGGGGTCCGGGCTCCACTGGCCGGGAAGCGACCTCATGATCCTCGTTCTCGTCGGGGTCTTCGCCGCGACGGCTCTGGTCCTGTCGCTCGCGATGCGCAGGATCGGGCCTTCGCCAAGCGCGGAGCCTGACGCGGTCGGCTCCAGATGACCGCCGTCGCCCGGGCGCTCGGGGCCTTCGCAAGGTTCTGGAAGGACTTCCTGATCGGCGAGGCGCCCGAGTTGTTCGTCGGCACGCTCGTGTTCGTGGGTGCCGCCCAGGCCCTCAGGCACCACGGTGCCGTCGCGGTCTTCCTGTTGCCGCTCATAGTGATCGTGTTTCTCGCAACCAGCGTCGTGAGAGCCCGGGACAGGTCCTGAGCCTTCCGGCGGCCGGGACGACCACCAGTCCGGTAGCGTCCCAGCGTGACCGAGCCGAGCGTCGCCGAGCTGTTGGCACGCGTCGTGGCGACGCTTCCGGCGGGCGAGGTGCGCGCAGGCCAGCTAGAGATGGCCGAGGCGGTGGTGAGGGTGTTCGCCTCTGGAGGTCAGCTCGCCGTTGCCGCCGGGACCGGCACGGGCAAGTCCCTCGCTTATCTCGTGCCGGCCGTGAGATCGGAAAAGCGCGTCGTCGTCGCAACCGCGACCAAGGCACTGCAGGACCAGCTCGCGAACAAGGACCTCCCCCTCGTGGCCCGGGGACTGGGCCAGGACGTGAAGTGGGCGGTGCTCAAAGGGCGCTCGAATTACGTCTGTCGCCAGCGCCTGCACGAGCTGGAGCGCCTCGGGGACCAGCAGCGCCTCGAGGTTCCCGAATCGCTTTCGGAATTGCCCGCGGACCTGGAATTATTCGACGGCGAGCCGCCTGGGACGGGGAGCCACGCCCGTCCGACCAGCTCGTCGCGGTCGGTCACGGCCCGGCGGATCGGCGCCGAGCTGAAGCGTCTCGCCACTTGGGCAGACTCGACCGTAAGCGGGGACCGGGCCGAGCTCGACTTCGAGCCGTCGATCCCGGCGTGGTCGTCCGTGAGCGTCACGGCCGACGAATGCCCGGGAGCCCGGCGCTGCCCATCGGGGAGCGAGTGCTTCGCGGAGGCGGCCCGCACAAGGGCGGCCGCCGCGGACATCGTCGTCGTGAACCTCCACCTTCTTGGCGCTGATCTGCGATGCGGCGGAGAAGTGCTGCCTGAGCACGAAGCGCTCGTCATCGACGAGGCCCATGAGCTCGAGGACGTTTTGGCCGCGTCGCTCGGCGTCGACGTGAGCCCCGGTCGCCTGCGGGCGCTCGCGTCGGCGGCACGCGGGGCCCTCACCGCGGCGGGACGGCGCGCACAGCGCGGAGATGACACGGCACCGGCCCGGGCGGTCGAGGCGGTGCTCGGCGCGGCGGCCCGTTTCGAGGAGCTGCTGGCCGACGGCGAGGAACGCCGGCTGCCCCCTGGTCTCGGCGGCGAGTTCGGCGATCACGTGAGTCTCATGATCGACCGCCTCGAGCGGCTCGGCGTCGAGCTCAGGCGTGGGTCGGAGGGCGCCGGCGGGCACGGGGGCGCAGCCGAAGGCGAGGGGGGCCCTGCCGGCGGAGGTGACGGGGCCCAGCGTTGTCTAAGGGCCCTGCTAGGGGTCGACCGCTGCCGGGAGGAGCTCGGCACCTGCCTCTCGGCCGGCAGCGACGAGGTGGTCTGGGTCACGGGGGGGATGCGCCCTGCCATGCACTCGGCGCCTTTGGACGTGAGCAGGGTGTTGTCCGCCCAGGTGTTCTCGGAGATGCCGGTCGTGCTGACGAGCGCGACGCTGCCACGCGGGCTCGCCGTCCGGCTGGGCGCGCCTTTGGAGTCGACCTCCGAGCTCGACGTCGGCAGCCCGTTCGCCTACAAGGCACACGCGCTGTTGTACTGCGCGACGTCGCTGCCCGATCGCCGCCGCCCCGAGGCCGAGGCTGCGATCCACGACGAGATCGAGGCGCTCGTGCTCGCAGCGGGCGGCCGCACGCTCGCCCTGTTCACCAGTCGCCGCGCCATGACCCTCGCCGCCGAAGTGCTCGCCGAAAGGCTCCCCTGGCCCGTGCTAGTGCAGGGTGAGCTCCCCAAGGCCGTGCTCCTCGAGGCACTCAGCGCCCAATCGGCCGCCTGCCTGTTCGCGACGATGAGCTTCTGGCAGGGTGTCGACGTCCCGGGCCCGGCCCTCACGCTGGTCGTCATCGACCGGATCCCGTTCCCCCGCCCGGATGACCCCTTGATGGCGGCGCGTCGGGAGGCGGCGGGACGGGCCGGATTCCAACAGGTCGACCTCCCGCGGGCGGCGACCCTGCTCGCCCAGGGCGCCGGGCGCCTGATCCGGACCGCCACCGACCGCGGTGTCGTCGCCGTGCTCGACCCGCGCCTCGCCAGGGCCTCCTACGGGCCGGTCTTGGTCAAGGCGTTGCCGGCGATGCGCCGGACCCGGGACCGGGCCGAAGCCGAGGCCTTCCTCCGTGGCATCCACGCCGAGGCCAGCGGCGCCGTGGGGGCCTCGTAGACCGGTGAGAGGCCGGCGTTGCCCGCCGCCTTCGGGGCGAGACTCCGGCGGCCGTAGACTCCTTGTCACCTATGGAGCCCACTAGCGAACCACGCCAACAAGCTGGGGGGACGCCTGGCGCCGTCCTGTCGCCCGGCGCCTTGCCCGGACTTGCCAGCTCGATTGTCTGCGGAGGCTGTGGATCGGTCATCGACGCGTCGGAGCCGTACCCTTTCCGTTGTCCCCGCAGCGGCGACGGGGGCGACCACGTCCTTAGACGAGTGCTCGATGTGAGCAGGCTCTCGTTCTCGCTCGAGGACTCCGAGGCGAACCCCTTCGTGCGCTGGCGCGGCCTGTTCCACGCTTATCACCTCGCCACCGCCAACGGCATGACCGACCGCGCCTATGTCGATCTCGTGCGTGATCTCGACGCCGAGGTGGCCAAGGTCGACGGTCACGGCTTTGTCGTGACGCCGTTCCGTCAGGCTCCCCGACTGGCCGGTTTGCTCGACACCGGCGCCTCGGTCTGGGTGAAGGACGAGACGGGCAACGTCGCCGGCTCGCACAAGGCCCGTCACATGTTCGGGCTCCTCGTCCATCTCGAAGTTGTCAGGTTGCTCGGCCTGTCCGAAGGACCCGTCCCGCCGCTCGCCATCGCCAGCTGTGGCAACGCGGCCCTTGCGGCGGCGGTCGTCGCAGCCGCCGGGCGCAAGCGCCTCTTGGTGTTCGTGCCGACGGACGCCGAGGCTTCGGTGCTCGACCGGCTGCGGTCGCTCGGGGCAGAGATCACCGTGTGCCCGCGCCAAGAAGGCGTCGCCGGCGACCCGACATATCACCGCCTGCAGGCGGCAATCGCGGACGGTGCCCTGCCGTTCACCTGCCAGGGGAACGAGAACGGGCTGGCGATCGAGGGCGGCGAGACTCTCGGCTACGAGATGGCGGCGTCGCTCGTCGGCGAGGGCGCTCTCGACCACGTCGTGATCCAGGTCGGCGGCGGCGCCCTCGCCAGTGCCGTGGCACAGGGACTGTCCGAGGCCGCTGCTTTCGGAGTGCTGCCCCGGACGGCTCGGGTGCACACGGTGCAGACGGCAGGCGCCTGGCCGCTCGCCCGGGCATTCGCGCGGGTCGGCGAGCGCCTCGGGGCTGCGCCTGGCCCCTCGGAGGTCCGTGAGGCCGTGCGCTACGCAGCCGCGCACCGCTCCGAGTTCATGTGGCCATGGGAGACGGTGCCCCACAGCCTGGCCCACGGCATCCTCGACGACGAGACCTACGACTGGGTAGCGGTCGTCGAGGCGATGCTCACCACCGGCGGCGGGGCGCTCGTCGTGGACGAGGACGAGATCGTCCAGGCGAACGCCACCGCGCTCGAAGCGACGGGAATCGAGGTGGACGCCACGGGCTCGGCGGGGCTCGCCGGTCTCGCCCAGCTGTGCCGTAGGGGGCTCGTGGTCAAGGGCGAGCGTGCCGCCGTGCTGTTCACCGGAGCCCGCCGCTGAGAGTCGCCCGGCTCAGTAGCCGAGGCGCTCGATCATCTCCGGGTGGCGTTGCCAACCCTTTTCCACCTTCACGAACAGCTCGAGGTAGGCGCCGGGCTCCAGCTGCTGGCGCACGGCCGTCCCGGCCGCCTTCAGCACCCGACCCCGTTTCCCGATGACGATGCCCTTTTGTGACTCTCGTTCCACGAGGATCTCGCAGCGGATCCTCGGCCATTCCCATTCGGTGACCCGGCAGGCGATCGAGTGCGGCAGCTCCTCTTCAGCATTTCTGAGCAGCTGCTCGCGCACGAGCTCGGCCACGTAGAAGGCCTCGGGGACGTCGCTCACCATGCCGGCAGGGAAGTAGCGCGGCCCCTCGGGCATCCGGGCGGCCAGGTACTCGACAAGAGCCGGGACGCCCTCGCCGGTCTTGGCCGAGATGGGGAAGTACTCCGCGCCGCCGAGGCCGAGCTCGGCTGCGGCGAAGGCCAGGTGGTGGAGCACCTTGGAGCCGTCAACGCGGTCGATCTTGTTGAGCGCTATCACCGTGTCGGGGCGCAGGCGCTCGGCTATGTAGCGGTCGCCGGCCCCGATCGGTGCGCTGGCCTCGAGCAGGAGAACGCAGCAGTCCACGTCGTCGAAGGTCGACGTCGCGGTCTGGTTGAGGCGGTCGCCGAGGGCAGTGCGCGGCCGGTGGACCCCGGGCGTGTCCGTGAAGACGATCTGGCTGTCGGGCCGGTCGAGCACGCCCCGGACACGGGTCCGGGTCGTATGCGGCGTCGCCGCCGTGATGGCGACCTTGGTCCCGAGGATCTGGTTGAGCAGGGTCGACTTGCCCACGTTGGGTCGGCCCACGAGGGCGACGAAGCCGGAACGGAAGGTGGGCTGCGCATCCCCGGCGTCTCGGCCGCCGCCTTGGTGTGGGGCGGAGCCGTTCATCGGCGCCTCTCGGCGTCGGCCCCGTCATCGGGCTCGGAGGGGTCGCCTCGGGCGTCTCGTTCCCCGCGGCCGCCCGAGCGCTCCTCGCGTTCGCCGAGCCGCTTGGCTCTCTCGGCCAGCCACTCCTCGTCCGGGATCCTGGGGCCGGTGTGCAATGCAGGGCCGTTGAGCCTCATGATCCGGACGCTGCCGATGCGCCGGCCCTGCAGCTTCTCGGCCACGAGCAGATGCCCGTCGACCTCGATCGACTCGCCCTCGGACGGAACGTGTCCCGTGAGGGCCAGCACGAGCCCGCCGATGCTGTCCCAGTCCCCGGCGGGCAGGTCCGCACCGAGGAGGTCGTTCACCTCGTCCACGTCCATCTTGCTCGAGACCCTGAACTGGCCCCCGCCGAGAGGCACGATCAAGGGGTCGTCCACGTCGAACTCGTCGACGATCTCGCCGACGAGCTCCTCGATGAGGTCCTCCAGCGTCACGACTCCGGCTGTGCCGCCGTACTCGTCGATGACAACGGCGAGATGGAACTGGCCGGCTTGCATCTCACGCATGAGCGGGGCGACACGCTTGGTCTCGGGCACGTAGTTGGCGGGGCGGCACACGTCGCGAACCGGGCAGTGTTCCTTGCCACTGCGGGCGGCACGGATCAGGTCCTTGGTGAAGGCGATCCCGATCACATCGTCGAGGGTCTCGTTGAACACCGGGATGCGGCTGTAGCCCGCCTCGATGGCGCGTTCGAGCACCGCTCCCGTTTCGGCGGAGTCCTCCACCGCGACAACATCGGGCCGTGGCACCATGACCTCGCGCACGATCGTGTCACCGAACTCGATGATCGAGTGGATGAGCACTCTCTCGTCGCCCTCAATGGCCTCGTCCAGCGCCGCCACGTCCGCAAAGGCCAACAGCTCCGACTCGGTGACGTCGGCAGCGGACTGGGCGGCGCGACCGCCCGGGGTTATGAGGCGTGCGAGACCGATAAGCGCGCCGGACACAAAGCGGGTTGGCGGGAACCTGACCAGTGTCGTGACGAGGGGCGCCGCCAACAAAGCGGCGCGATCGGAGTGACGCACGGCCCACTGCTTGGGCACCGCCTCGGAGAACACGAAGATGACGACGACCTCGAACACCGTCGCGACGGCGACGCCGAGCGGGCCGAAAACCTGGGCGGCGATCACACCGACGAGGGTGGCGGCCACGAGCTGGCAGAGAAGCACGAGCAGCAGGATCGGTGCCAGGAAGGCCTCCGGCTCCTCGACCAGGCGACGTAACGACCGGGCACCCCGCTGTCGGGCGTCGTCGAGCGACTTGGCGCGCGCCCGAGTGGTGCGCGTGAGGCCCGTCTCCGCGAGCGAAAGGATGGCCGAGCCCGCGATCAGGATGAATACCGCCACGAGGAGGCCGGCGTCGGCGCCGGTGAAGCTCCGAGTCGAGGCCAGGATCACGGACCTGTGCCTGGTTCTCGATGGTGCGCGGCAAGCAGCTGCTGTTCGAGCGCCTCCATCATGGCGGCTTCGGCGTCCTCGGCGTGGTCCATTCCGAGCAGGTGCAAGATCCCATGAACGAGCAGGAGGGCGATCTCGTCCTCGTAAGCCCCTGCGTGCTCGGGTGCCTGTCGCCAGGCGACCTCCGGGCATATGACGACGTCGCCGACGAGAAGCGGCATCTCCTCGAACTCTGCCGGTCCCCGCCCCGGCCCGCTCGCCTCCTGGTCCGGGACGTGGCCGGGGCCGATCAGCTCGTCCTCGATCGGGAAGGAAAGCACGTCGGTGGGTCCCTTGCGCCCGAGGAACCTCTCGTTGAGGCCGGCGATCGCTTTCTCGTCGACGAACATGAGCGAGAGCTCGGCATCGTCGCCGATGCCACGGTCGGCCAGCACCCGCTCGGCGAGCCTCACCCAGCGGGCGAGATCTACGGGCCGATCCGACTGCTCGTCAGCAGCGAAGACCTGGGCGCTCACTGGAGTGGTTGATGAGCCGGGACGCCCACAGCCGCCTGTGACGTGCTCTCGTGCGTCCCGTTGCCGTCGGGGCTCTCGCCGCCTTTGGCCACGCCGGGATGAGCGGCACCCGACCCGATGCTCCGGGCCTTGTCGGAACGGTCGTAGGCGGAGACGATCTCGCGCACGATGCGGTGGCGTACGACATCACCTTGCCCGAGGCGGATGAAGGAGATCCCCTCGATCTCGCCGAGCAGGTCCTCGAGCTCCAGCAGCCCGGAACGCCCACCGGCTATGTCGATCTGAGTCACGTCACCGGTCACGACCACCTTGGTGCCAAAGCCGATCCGCGTGAGGAACATCTTCATCTGCTCAGGCGTCGTGTTCTGGGCCTCGTCGAGGATGACAAAGCTTGCGTTGAGCGTGCGGCCCCGCATGAAGGCGAGCGGCGCCACCTCGATCGCTCCCCGTTCGAGCAGCCTCTGTGTCCCTTCGGGCTCGAGCATGTCGTAAAGGGCGTCATAGAGAGGGCGCAGGTAGGGATCGACCTTCGCCATGAGATCGCCGGGCAGGAACCCGAGCCTTTCCCCGGCCTCCACCGCCGGGCGCGTGAGGATGATGCGTGCGACCTCTTTGGCCTGGAGGGCCTGCACCGCGAGCGCGACCGCGAGGTAGGACTTGCCCGTGCCCGCAGGTCCGATTCCGAAGGTGATCGTGTTGGCGGTGATGGCGTCGACGTAGCGCTTCTGGCCCGCCGTCTTCGGGTGCACCTTGCGGCCCCGGGCGTACCGGCCGACCTCGGCGGTGAGGACCTCCGACGGCCGCACGTCCTCCTTGACCATGTCGATGGTGTGCCCGACATTGGTCGGATCGAGCCAGTGGCCCCGCTCGAGCAGCGACACGAGCTCTTCGAACAGGCGACCGACGCGTTCGGCTTCGGGACCCTCGACGGTGATCTCGTTGCCGCGGACGTGGATCCGCGTGCCTTCGAACGCCCCTTCGACGGTGCGCAACAACTCATCACGTTGGCCCAGCAGGCCCACCATGAGGTGGTTCCCGGGGACGAGGATCTTTACCTGGGTGGACGACACTTGGCTCTCGGACGAAGGGTACCAGGCACTTCGCCAAGCGCGGGTCGTCCCGGCACCCCGCGCCGGCTCCGGCGCGCTCTCGAGGTTGCGACGGCCATGGACTGGGGCTGTCCGGGCACCTCGGTCAGGCACATCAGCCGGGCGGCCAGGCGAGCCGCCGTCCACCGAGCACGTGGAGGTGCAGGTGGGCAACGCTGTTGCCGGAGTCCGGGCCGACGTTCAGCACGAGGCGGGAGCCTCTTTCGGAAAGGCCCTCGGCGTGGGCGACCCGCCGTGCCACCTCGAACATCTCCGCCAGTAGGTCCCCGTGGTCAGCGGTCAGGTGGGCGGCGTCGACAATGTGCGCTTTGGGAATCACGAGGACATGCGTCGGCGCGACCGGGTGCAGGTCCCGGAAGGCGTACACGAGCTCGGTCGAGGCAACCCCGGTCGAGGGGCGCTCGCCTGCCACGATGTCGCAGAAGAGGCAGCCGGCCACGGGCGCGATCCCTAGCGCCCGCCCGAGCGGACCGGTGCGGGGCGGAGGTGGCCGGCGTCGTGCCGGGCGGTGTCCGCAGGCAGCCGGAGCCGGCAGGCGACCTCGTTGGCGAGCAGCCGGCCGCGAAGGGTGAGCACGGCACGGCCAGTCTCGCGAGTCACCAGCCCCGAAAGGATCTCGTCGTCGGGCAGCGCGTCGGCATCGACGCCTTCACGAGTGCGCACCGCCAGCTCCAGGTACTCGAGCTGGCGGTGGCCGGAGTCGAGACGTTCCTCGCCGGCGACCGGCGAACGGTTGGAAGCGATCGCGGCCACGTAGCGCTCGGGCGTGCGGATGTTCCAGAACCTGCGCCCGTCGATGTGACTGTGCGCCGCGCAGCCCACGCCACGGTATTCCCCCTGACGCCAGTAGTTCTGGTTGTGGCGACACTCGTGGCCCGGGCGCGACCAGTTCGAGATCTCGTACCAGCCGAGACCGGCGGACCCGAGCACGCCGTCGGCGATCTCGTAGCGCCGGGCCTGGACGTCGTCGTCGGGGTGGCGGTCCGGGTCGCGCCACAGGGGCGTGCCTGGCTCCGCCTGGAGGGCGTAGGCACTGAGATGGGGGGGCGGCGGGTCGAGGGCGAGCACCCCGTCGAGGGTGGCCGTCCAGTCGTCGTCCGTCTCGCCCCTGGCACCGTAGATGAGGTCGACGCTGAATGAGTCGAAGCCGGCCTCTCCGATGGCGGCGACGGCGCGGGGCACTGTCTCAGGGCTGTGCCGGCGCCCCAGGCTCATAAGGACGTGGGGCGCGAGCGACTGCACTCCGAGCGATATGCGGGTAACCCCCGCAGTCGCATAAGTGCTGAGCAGCTCCGGTGTGACGTCTTCGGGGTTGCACTCAACTGTCACCTCGGCGCCTTGGGCGCGGCGGACGCCGTCCAGCAGCCGTGCGAGCTCGGGGCCGGGGAGCCGGGACGGGGTCCCACCGCCGAAGAAGACCGTGGCCGCTTCGCCTAGCCCCTCGGCGTAGGCGCGCCCGAGCTCGATCAGGCACGCGTCGACATAAGCCTGCGAGAGATGGTCAAGCCCCGCCCAGGTGGCAAAGGCGCAGTAATCGCAGCGGCGCGCGCAGAACGGCACGTGCACGTACACGCCGAGACTCTGCCCGGCACCGCCGCGGGGCTCAACCACGAAGCAGGCCGAGCTCCTCCAGCCGTTTGAGGAGCGTGGTCAGGTTCTGGCCGAGCATCGAGGCCATGACGCGCAGGTCCTCGGATCTGATTGTCAGCACTTCGCCGTTGAAGTCCTGCCGCTGCACCTGCACCGAGGCGAGGAACCGCCGCAGGAGCTCGCGTTCGGGGCCCTGCACCTCCGAGAGGCGCAACAGGTCGACGGCGATCTTGAAAGGCTTGCCCGAGGCCTCGGGATTCTCACCGTTGCTGTGGAACGCGACGCCGCGCCCGGCGGCAGGGGGCTCCGCCGCGTCGGGCGGTAGCAGCTGGTCGACGGGCACGCGGTACAGCCTCGCCAGCCGCTGGAGCCGCGGCACGGAGATCGTGCGCTCACCGCGTTCATAGGCGCCGAGCACCGACGCCTTGAACTCGAGCCTGGAGGCCTTCTCCACTGCTTGCAGGGAAAGCCGCTTCTGGCGCCTCACAGTGCGCAGCCGAGCACCCACGGCGACCGCGTACTCGGGGTCGACTCCTTCTGTCTGGGTTGGGGGCATTCCCGTCACTCTCCGGTCGGTATCGACGCGTCGTTGCGCCCCGACACCGTCAACCCGAAATGGACTCTCTTAGGCTGTGTCGAAACGCCGGGTCCTCGCCTGTGACCACCGAGCCAGGGCCCACCCCTTAAGTGTTGCGCGTAGTGCCGGTTTCCTGCAAGAACGCCGGAACG
>Ga0181520_10004096_pt1 | contig 24831 bp, 14 predicted proteins | sample PEATcosm2014_Bin_29_FD_132451 | JGI IMG/M metagenome (GOLD analysis project Ga0181520, IMG submission 132451) | Peatland microbial communities from MTU Mesocosm Facility, Houghton, MI, USA - PEATcosm2014_Bin02_30_metaG | ecosystem: Environmental > Terrestrial > Soil > Wetlands > Peat | place...
TGTCAGGCAAAATCCTTGAACTGATTCACGACCGCCGCAACGAGCGTGTTGTCAAGCCAAAGGCCACTTGCCCGGACCGCCGGTTATATGTCCCGGTGGATTGGCTTTGTAAACACTGGTCGACTGAGGCGGTCGACTGAGGCGCAGGACGTTAGATGTCGGTCCAGAATCAGCACTTTTAATTCGCTGTTTGATGACACATTGAGAGTTCCAACAGAGGTGAACCTTCTTTTCCCGTCGTCAATGCGCCTCTGCAGCGGCGGCTGTCTCTTCTGCGCTGGGACGCCGCATGATAAACGGCAGCGGAGTAAGCAGCAGAACCACAACTCCCATCACCCAAAATGAGTTCTTGAATGCGAGCACACTAGCCTGCAAGTCAACTTGAGCTGACAATTGCGCGAGCGCCTTGTGCGACGCCTCGATCGCACTCATGCCCGATGCCATGAAATTGTGCGTCAGACCATTTAGTTCTCGCATGAAAAAGGGGTTTCCTTTTCCGGTATGAGCGCTAAAATTGGTGCGCTGGATCTGACGTTGCCGGCTGATGAATGTGCTGAGGAGCGAGACGCCAATTGCCCCGCCCACGTTGCGGGTAAAGTTGCTTATTCCCGATACCTGGTTGAACTTTTCCCGTTTCACGCCAACGTAATTGAGAGTGCTGATCGGAATGAAGACCAGAGGAATACCAATTACCTGGATAATCCGGTACGAAACAAGCGTCCCGAAGTCGATGCCATAGAAAATCCCGGTGACGTGGAAGAGCCCGATGGCGGTGACGACAAATCCAATTGCAATGATTAAGCGGGGATCGAACTTCTGCGCGAGGAGGCCCGCAACCGGCATCATTACCGCTAATGCAATCCCTCCAGGCGACAATGCAAACCCCGTAAGCGCGGCCGTATATCCGAGACTGTTTTGCAAAAGAAGAGGGAGCAGGATCGTGCTTCCATTCAGGACCATCCCCAATACAAAGCTGAACGATACGGCGGTTGCGAAGTTGCGATTTCTCAACAGACGCAAATCCATGATGGGATCTTCATGCCGGAACTCGTTTATGACCAGCGCGACGAGAGCTATGACGGAAATGGCAAGGCAAGTGGAAATCACATTGGAAGAAAGCCAGTCGTTCTGTTCGCCCTTGTCGAGAACGAATTGGAGTAGCCCGACGCCGACCACGATCAGTCCCATTCCCAGGTAATCGATCCGCTTAGATGAACGCCCGACGTTCCTGAGATAGACGGGGTCGTGAACCACTCGCTGCGTGAGCACGAGCGAGAGAATTCCGATGGGGACGTTAATGAAAAAGATCCAGTGCCAGTTGTAGTTGTCCGTGATCCATCCACCCAGCGTCGGTCCAATCGCCGGGGCAACGACGATCGCCATACCGTACATCGCGAATGCCATTCCCCGTTGTTTCGCTGCAAATGTGTCAGCGAGAATCGCTTGTTCGGTCGGGCCAAGCCCGCCTCCGCCGGCGCCCTGGAGGACGCGGAAGAAGATCAGCATGGGCAGGCTCGTTGCAAATCCGCACATAAGGGAACTGAGAGTGAAGATGGCGACAGACGCCATGTAGAAACGCTTGCGCCCGATCACGTTCGACAGCCATCCGCTCATTGGCAACACGATCGCGGTGGATACCAGATAGCTGGTAATCACCCAGGTGCTTTCGTCCGGGCTGGCGCCCATCGATCCAGCCATATGCGGAAGCGCAACATTCGCAATGGAAGAGTCGAGGACCTCCATAAAGGTGGCCAATGTCACCGTCATCGCAATGATCCACGGATTAATCGCCGGCCTAGTGACAGGGGCCGGCATTGCAATTGCCGCTGCATCAGCCATGACTACTCCACATAGACTTTTGGTTCGACGGACATTCCCGGGCGCAGCTTGTCGAGATCCTTCTGCCCAGGATTGAAGCGAATCCGGACAGGCATACGCTGGATTACTTTCACGTAATTTCCAGTTGCATTCTCAGGCGGAAGAACGCTGGTCCGAGAGCCCGTGATTGCCGGCATGCTTTCAACTGTTCCTGCAAAATCCTGGTGCATTGCATCCACATGGACTGTGACGCGCTGTCCGGGGCGCATACGTTCGAGTTGCGTCTCCTTGAAATTGGCGGTAACCCATAAGTCGTCAGTCTGCACAATCATCAGAAGTTGTTCGCCTGAAGACACCCGGGCGCCCGGTTCCGCGCTGCGTTGCGTCACAACGCCAGATACAGGAGCAACGATGCTGGTGTAGGTAAGATTGAGTTTTGCCTTTGCAAATACCGCCTGCGCCGCCTCTGCGTTGGCTTCTTGACTCTTAATGTCTGCCTCGCGCATGGCGAGCCGTAGAGGCGCGCTATTGCGGGACTCCTGCAATTTGGTCTTTTGCTGGTCGAGTTGGGCCTGCCGCTGAGCGACAACCTTCTCGGCTGACTCCACCGATGCCTGATTCCCAGCCACAGTCTGGACTTGAGCGACGGCGGTTGCTTTGTATTGGTCATAGTCGGCGCGCGAGACTTCGTTTCTTTCCATGAGTGTCGTGTAGCGTTGAAAGTTCGCCTGTGCTCGCTCATCAATCGCTTGCGACTCCTTGAGCTTTGCGATGGCACCTGCGAGATCATGCTGAGCCGATTCGACAGCCGCCTCCGCGCCGGCTATACCCGCCGAGTCCAAAGCAAAATCAGATTCATTCGTAATGCGAGTCATTGGCAGATTGGGGTCGGATGCCGCCGATTGAGCCGCCGCCTGATCATATTGGGCCTGCGCCTGGTCCACAGCGATCTGGTAGTCTCGGGGATCCAATTGAATCAGGGTGGTTCCAGCCTTGACCGTTTGATTGTCGTCGACTACGACAGTTTGAATGGTTCCCTCGACACGCGACGCGATAGGAACCAAATGCCCGTCGACCTGTGCATCATCCGTGTCTTCGATGCTCCGAGAGTACAGATACCACCCTCCGCAGATAGCAATGGTCAACACGATTGCTGTGGCGACGATGATCTTACTGGAAATTCGAGGAGACGGAGCGAGCTTCTCGGTAGCGGACGCATTTTCTTCAATCCCTGGCGTCTGCGGGATTTCGACACTTGTACTCATTGCGCTTTCCTCTCAAGTAGTTCCGGTAGGTCCTTTTCAGCTTCTCCCATGGCATGCGCAAGAGTGATCTTGGCAATGTACTGAGACAACAAACTGTTGACGTAATCGTGATCTGCCGCCGCCAATGATTCCTGAGAATTGACGACCTCAACGGAGTCGGCAACACCAACAGCGAACCTGTCTTTTGACTGCTCAAGTGTTTCCGTAGCTAGTTGGCGATTGCTTTCGGCGAGTGCAACTTGATCGTCCGCCACCTGACGATCGATCAAGGCAGTGCGGACATCGGACTCAACCGCTCCACGCTGGTCGGCGAGTTCGGCTCTTCTTTGCTTCACCACCGTGTCGGCCTCAGCTGTTTCCGCTTGAATGCGCCCACCCTGAAAGATGGGGATATTCAAAGCTGCGGAAGCCTGAAAAACGCCGGCACCCTGGTTCTGATTGATACCCTGGAGACCATACGTTCCACTGATGGATATCGACGGAAGCCGTTGCGCCGAGGCAGCCTTTCGCGCCTCTTCTGCGGCCTGGAGTTGGGCTTCTGCGCTTTTCAGATCAAGCCGCTGCGACCACGCGCGCTCGACAAGCTGCATTGCAGGTGAAGATTCGGTAGAGAGAGCCGCGAACTGTTCTTTTGGATTGATATGCGTTCCGATGCTCAATCCAATCAGCCGGGCGAGTTGAATTTGGCGCTTCTCAATCTCTCCCTGTTGAGAGCGCAGGCGTTGCTGCTCTCTCTGCAGCTCAACCAAACTTCTGGTGGCTTCAATCGGCGCCTTGTTGCCGGCGTCGGCTTGAGATCGCGCCTGCTTATAGATCGCTTCGGCATAAGCGACCTCTGCCTTTTGCCGCTCGCCCAGAGCGATGTCTGCCATCAGTTGCAGATAAACACCGGTCACTGCAAGAACGACTTCTTCTCTTGCCTGGCGTGATTGGAGCGCTTCGGCTTCGACTGACTGCTCCCGGGACCTCAGATTGCGAATCGCTGTTACATCCAACAGGCTCTGCTGGAGTGCTCCGTGAAGGTCGTAGTAGTGGAACGGGCCAACTGTCGTTGGAAAATTAAACCCTCCGCCGGCGCCAAACGCGCTCGCACTGAAGCCTTCCGCGGCAAGGTCCACTTTGGCCGCGTTCTCAGATAAATTGAATGCCACACTCGGCAAAAGCGAACTGCGTGCCTCCGCACGCTGGGCCTTCGATGCATCGAGTGCAAACGTAGAACTAACGATTCCGAGGTTCGTTTGCAAACCGCGCCGTACAGCTTCGTCGAGGGTCAGGTCTAGATCCGAGGGGGCAGTTTCTGTGGTTTGAACGCTTCCCGCGAATGCACCCGGTAGTTGAATTTGGATGTTCGCGCTTGAGCCGGATGGAATTGAGGCGCTCTGGTGAACGATGACCTCTCCAGATTCGCGTCCTGACAAAGGCAATTGCACCGCTCTTGTTCCTGCTCCGGCTTGTGCGGCTAAGGGTATACCAAATGCAGCAGCCAGAATGATTGCACTCAAGTACCGACAACCCATAAGTGCGATCGAAGTATTCCGATTGAGTCTCATATCGCCCATTTCATTTCCGTTAAACCGTTTCCTGAAGACGCTGCTTGAAAGCGCTCCGCAGAATTCACCGAAATCGTTGCGTTCTAGCTCAATGCCTAATTCCTGCACGCAGAGTTGTTGGCGCCTGCAAGACTAAGGAATGTAATCGTCAGTGGTGCGAAACTCTCGGTTCCAGCCTTGAAAGACTGTCCGACCATCGCACCGGGTGTGCCGTCACCAGCCGCCTCGAGTCGCTTTCCGTTGAGCAATACTTCCTCACTCATCACATCGGGCGCGGAGAGTGTAAAGCGCTCTCCAGACGTTGGAATGGTCAGTTCCTGCGTGGCCGTGCGGTCCAGGTTTAGAACCATCACCGTCACGCTGCCTTTCATATCGGTCGAGCAATGGGCATAGATTCGGAGTTTGGAGTTGGGGGTCACGCCTGGATCGAGAACGCGAACCCCCATTTTGCGTTTCCAGAGCAACGCAGCCCAGTAGTCCGGTCGCGGTTTTAATGTTTCTTCGTCAATTAACCCGTAGTCGCTTGATGCCAATGTGTTGACCATGACTGATTGAACGCCCTTCTGTGCCAGGGATCCAAGTTGATCCATGAAGCGGAAGGAGTCGAGGAATTTTGAAGCCCAGGAGTCACCGCCGCAACCTGCCTCGCCCGTCTCCGTCAGCCACATGGATTTTCCGGGGAGATACTTGTCCCGCAAACCAGCATAGAAACCTTCGACGGTGAGATTACGGTCGAACCAGTCTGCATTCAGAGCCATCTCTGGCGTCATAACGAAATTAGGCCCCATCGCTGCAGTGCACCGTTTCGAGATGGTGCCGTAGAAGTGGTAGGAGAACGCGTCGAAAATCGGGCCGCTACTCCTTAACATGTCTTCTGTCGGGATGATCCTGGGCATCGGAGCACCATCAATCAGCGGGGCTCCTTCCCCAATGCTCCCAGGTCCAAGGAAGACAGTGTCCGGTGATTCCTGCTTCAAGAAGGTCTGAAAGATCTTGGCATCTCGCGCGAAAGCAGCACCGTTATACCCGCTTGGCGCGCCGCCAATCAAAGCGAAAGTGGGCTCATTCATGAACTCGACTGCGGCGATCTTCCCGCCCGCGCTCCTGGTGTACTCGAAAAACGCATGTGCTTGATCGGGCGTCCAAACATTGTCAGAGTCTCGCGTGCCTTTGGATGTCGCCACGGATGCAACGATGTCCGCACCAACGGCATGCGAAAAGTCGATTACGCCTTTCCATTCAGCGCGGTTCATTACCCCCTTGAATCCGTCGGGCACTTTGGAGAGCAATGGAGCGTCATCGTCTTGGAAATAGGTGCTGTTTCTCCAGGTTCCGCTCACTCGCATGTACGATGGCGCTAAGGCAGCTGCAAGCTTTCGCAGATGCGGGTTTGAAAGGTCAATTGGAGGGCGATATTGAAATAGGCTTGTATCCATGCCCGATGGCTGATTTGAATCCGTCTTGGATGAAGGGGGCTCATTCTTTGAGGGTCCTTCTGCCATGTAGGGCTTCCAAAAGCGTCCACCGGTGACCTCTACAGCCTCGACGTTGAAGGATAGGTATCGTGGGTCGACCTGGGCAATTTGCTTCATCGTTCGCGGCTCGAGGGTGGTCTGCGCGAGACAGGACGTTGCGAGAAGGATGATCGGAAGCGTGAGAGCTTTCATTGCGAGTGGCGTTGTTGGCGAGTTGGAAGGCATGCTCATTTCTCCTGTCTGACAAATCCGGGATCAAAGTGACGCTGAATCGGTAACTCCAGTCTCCGTGCATACGTGTCGACACGTATTGATTCAAGCGCACAGTTCGGGGCCTGCCCGATCGCTTATCAGCCTAATGCGGATCTACGGCGGCTCCCGGCGATTCGCTTCACATCTTTCATCAGTCTTGTCCTTCCGATTCGTAGGCGGCGGTGCCCGCCCAAGCCTAATCAGATCGTGGTTTCAGATCGCAACGTATATTTAGGGCTTCATTATTGCCAGGCGAGAAGTGCGGGCTGTTTCACCCGCGTTGGGTTTTGCCTGATCACAGACAATTCGAGTAAGACGAGAGAATACCTGCTCCACCGCCGCGGAGAGATCGGAATAATTGCCCCGGTACCAGGCCATGATCGCAACATTCATGGCCGAAACGGTCATGGCTGCAAGCAATCGCGGCTCAAGATCATCCTTTGATTTGCGACCGAGCCGCTCTTTGAAAGCAGCCGCGACGCTCTGCTCCACTTCGATCATTCGGGAAGCGTGTGCTTGCGCAGCAGATGAACTCCGCAACGAGATGTCGATTACCAGCCGCGTCCGCGGGTGAGTGACTTTTTGCCGCGCGATAGACAGAACGGTCTCGTGCATGATTTCGAAAGACGAGAGATTTGGCGGGCACGCTTTTATGGCTGCCGTCAAAGCAGTCCCATAGTCCATCACGTTCTGCGCCAGCAGATCATCCTTACTTGAGAAATAGCGGAAAAATGTGGCGCGTGACACCCCTGCCGACCTTGCAACGTCTTCCACCGTTGTGTCGTCGAAGCCCTTTACTGCAAATGTTTCAACCGCAGCGTCAAAGATCGCATCCCGAACAAGTTGTTGTTTGCGGCTCTGAAGACTTGCTTTGGTCATGCCCAACCCCTTTGCATATTTGTTTTCACCCTTCTAGTTATCCAGTTTTAGATTCTACATGTTTATTTTGAGATTGTATATTGACAATGAGACTAAGTCTCACTTATGCTCGGAAGACTGGCGATTTGGCGCCAATCAATCTACTAGAGGACTGACAAATGAGATCAATGATTCTCCTAGCACTTTTGGCGTCCGCGGCCGTGACTTCCATGGCGGCGGACAACGCGTCACTCACCGGCAAATGGAAGATCCACCAGTCGGTTATGGGCAATGAAAGCGATTCTGACTGCACCTTCACGCAGAAAGACAATGATTTGACCGGCTCCTGCACTGCCGATCAGGGTTCAGGAAAGATCACAGGAAAAATTGACGGGGCCAAAGTTTCCTGGTCGTACGACACCGAGTACAACGGCTCTCCTCTCACCGTGAAGTTCACCGGAACGCTGGATTCTACCGGGAAAATCGCAGGGACGGTTAGCGTTGAAACGTTCGGAGTTGACGGTGACTTCACTGCCACGCCGGTAAAAGACCAGAACTGAAACGTCCGAGGCATGCTACATGAAGTATCTCCGGGTTTATCGCAGGCTTTTCTCGTTTGTACAGGCAGTCGCCCTATGCATTCTGCCAGTCTTGGCCGAATCCCAGAATCTCTCGGTTCCCGCCGACCGGATTCAACCGAGCGATTCTGTTATTCAGCAGCGCGCCAATGAGTTGCTGAAGCAGATGACGACTGACGAGAAGATCGGTCAGATGAGCCAGATCTTCGTCTTCGGAAACGGCCTGAGCGTTGAAGAGCGGATTCGTTCGGGACAAGTCGGATCCGTACTCTTCATGACAGATCCTGCGCAGATCAATCACCTTCAGCATGTGGCAGTGGACGGGTCGCGCCTGCATATTCCACTTCTGTTCGGCCTCGACGTCATTCATGGCTTCCGGACGATTTTTCCTGTACCGATTGGAATGGCGGCATCATGGGATCCGCAGATGGTGGAAGGGGCGCAATCGGTTGCCGCCGAAGAGGCGCGAGCTGCAGGTGTCCATTGGACATTTGGACCTATGGTCGACATTGCACGCGATCCGAGGTGGGGCAGAATCGTCGAGGGAGCGGGTGAGGATCCGTATCTTGGCTCGGCAATGGCTGCGGCTCAAGTTCGCGGCTTCCAGGGCCTGTATGTTGGCGCCCCGAACCACATTGTCGCCTGCGTCAAGCATTTTGCCGGATATGGCGCGGCTGAGGGCGGCCGCGATTATGACGAGTCCGACATTTCGGATGACCAGTTATGGAATGTCTATCTGCCACCATTCAAGAGTGCTGTGGACGCGGGCGTTGGGACCCTGATGAGCGCCTATATGGACCTTAATGGGGTTCCAGCCACCGGCAACAAGTGGCTGCTGCACGATGTGTTGCGGGACGATTGGCATTTCAAAGGCTTCGTGGTCAGCGATAACGAAGCGGTGAAAAGTTTGCAGGCCCACGGTTTCGCGAAAGACCCCGCAGATGCCGCGATTCGCGCCTTCGATGCCGGTGTGAATATGGAGATGGCACTTGGCAAAACCGCCTACGGAGAGAATCTACCGGAGGCCCTGAAGGCCGGACGGATCACGATCAGGGAAATTGATGATGCAGTTCGGCCGATTCTAGAAACCAAAATCAGGCTTGGCCTTTTTGAACATCCATATGTGGACGAAACGTTAGCGAAGATGACCATTAACGATCCCGGACATCGAGTAGAAGCTCTGCATAGCGCAGAACGATCTGCTGTTCTTTTGAAAAACGAGCAAGGCTTGTTACCATTGCAGGCTTCGCGCTATAAGACGATTGCAGTGCTGGGACCCCTCGCCGATTCTAAAGTCGATACGACTGGATCCTGGGTGTTTGGCGGTGATTCGGGCGAGACCGTTACAGTGTTCGAGGCGCTTCAGAAAGAAGCCGGCGTCGAAACTCACGTTGAATATGCACAGGGCGTGCAATTAGCGCGACTGTTCCCTTCGCCATTCGACGGGATTTCGAAAGTCAAGAAACAGGCCCCGTGGTCCGAAAGCCAGTCTTCTGAAGAGCTCGCCAGAGCTGTGCAGCTCGCGGGGAACTCCGATTTGACCATTATGGTTCTGGGCGAGGCCCAGAATATGAGTGGTGAAGACGCTTCCAGGTCATCGCTGGCCTTGCTTGGCAATGAAGAGCAATTACTTGAATCTGTTGTTGCAACCGGCAAGCCCGTGGTCCTGGTGCTGATGAATGGAAGGCCGTTGGATATTCGTTGGGCCTCTGAACATGTTCCTGCCATCCTCGAAGCGTGGTATCCGGGCACTCAGGGTGGCAATGCAATTGTGAATCTGATTTATGGCAAGGCGGTGCCCGGCGGAAAGCTTCCCTTTACCTGGCCTCGGCATGTTGGGCAGGTTCCCATTTTCTATGCGCACAACACCACGCAAGCGCCGAGTGCTCAAGATAAGCGTTATTGGAATGAAGAGAGCACTGCTCTTTATCCGTTTGGTTTCGGCATGAGCTACGCTACATTCAGTTTCTCCAATCTCCAGCTGAGCAAACCTGAGGTGAAGACTAACGAAACCCTCGATGTTTCGGTGGATGTCGAGAACACAAGTGAAGTGGCTGGCGATGAAGTGGTCCAGTTGTATTTGCATCAGCAATCTGGAACCAGCTCTCGGCCGGTCCGGGAATTAAAAGGATTCAGACGAGTCTCGCTCTCGCCGCATGAGAAGAAGACAATTCACTTCACAATAGGCAAAGACGACCGCACGTACTGGAGCAGTGCAACCAAGTCGTGGGTTATCGATTCCTCTCAGTTCGATGTTTGGGTTGGTGGTGATTCCACTGCATCACTCCACGAAGCTTTTTCCGTTATCCCCTGAATGGAACTGCTGAGCGCAAGGCATGGAGCCGGCACTCAGAAGGAGCGCACGCATGGTGGCGAAATTACGTTCGGTCATGGCGGATACTTCGGCAGTTAGCCGTGTGAAACTGGCAGTTTATTGCTCTGCAATTCTGATGATCTTCAGTGCGGCGTTCAGTCGCGCACAGAGTGTGACTGACCCACTGCTGAAGGGTTTCGAAAAACCGCCAGCGGCCGCGCGCCCACTCGTCTGGTGGCACTGGATGAACGGCAACATCTCCAAGGAGGGCATCAAGCTCGATCTTGAATGGATGCACCGCGTCGGCCTGGGTGGTTTTCAGAATTTCGATGGAGCACTTGCTACGCCCATAGTGGTCGACAAGCGTCTGGCTTACATGAGTCCGGAGTGGAAGGACGCTTTCAAGTACGCAACCACGCTCGCCGATCAGCTTGGGCTAGAAGAAGGGATTGCCGGCTCACCAGGTTGGAGTGAGACGGGCGGTCCGTGGGTTCCAGCTAAGGAGGCCATGAAAAAGTACGTATGGAGCGAGATTCGCATCGAAGGGGGCAAGCCATTTACAGGCGTTCTTCCCCATCCTCCATCGAATACCGGCGCGTTTCAGAACCTGCCGGTCGAGGACGTTGGAGCAATGATGGGAGCGGTTGCTCATACCACTGACTTTTATGCCGACAGCGCCGTTGTGGCCTACAAGGTGCCTGCCAGCGATGTGCCGTTCGATTCACTTCACGCCAACATCACTAGCAGCGCAGCTATCGATATATCGACGCTCAGCGATGGCGATCTGACCAAATCCACATCCTTGGCGTTGCCCAGCCAGTCCGGCGAGAAGGCCTGGATTCAATACGAGTTCCACGAAGCGCAGACGATTCGTGCAATTACCATCGTGGCTGGCAGGAAAGCTCCAGGTGGTTACTTTTCCAACGCAAGTAGTGGCATAGTTCTTGAGTCAAGCCCGGACGGCAAAGACTATCACGCCGTGACAGAGATTCCCAAAGGGGGTGCAACGGAGCACACGCTATCCTTCAATCCGGTTTCAGCGAAGTTTTTTCGAGTTACGTTTGCCTCGCAATCAAACTCAGTGCCCGTCGCAGAACTGGTTCTACATCCCGGAGCGCGTGTGAACCGATTCGAGGAGAAAGCGGCATTCGATCCGATGCCCGACCTTTACAGCCTTGCAACTCCGGAGTTCGCTCCACAGGATGCCATCCGCAAAAGCGATGTCATCGATCTCACCGGCAAGATGCGGTCGGATGGCACTCTGAATTGGACCCCGCCTGCCGGTGAGTGGGTCGTACTGCGCTTCGGCTATTCGCTCCTCGGGATCGCCAATCACCCCGCTTCCAAGGAAGCTACGGGGCTCGAAGTTGACAAGCTCAACTCGCGGTACGTGAAGAACTACATGAACAACTACCTCGAAAACTTCAAGGAGATTGTCGGAACGGGGATGATGGGCAAGCGCGGCATTCGCAACGTGGTTAACGATAGCTGGGAGGCAGGCGCGCAGAACTGGACCGACGACATGATCGAGGAGTTCACTCGGCGTCGCGGCTACGACCCGCTTCCGTGGCTTCCCGTATTGACTGGCCACATCGTCCAAAGCTCTGAGGCTAGTGATCGGTTTCTTTGGGATTTCCGTAAGACCATCGCGGACCTGACCGCGGACGAGCACTACGGCCAAGTGCATACCTCACTCAAAGAGCGTGGCATGGGCTTTTACAGCGAGTCTCACGAGGATGGGCGCGCGATCATCGCAGATGGTATGGAAGTGAAGAAGTTCGATAACGTGCCGATGGGCGCGATGTGGACCCAGAAGATTGGTGTGAACAATGTGATGTACGACTTTAACGCCGATGATCGCGAATCGGCGTCGGTGGCGCATATCTATGGTCAGAACCTTGCCGCGGCGGAGTCGTTCTCAGAGTGCGATGCTTCTACAGCCTGGTCCTGGTCGCCAGCAACATTGAAGCCGACCGCAGACATGGAATTTCTGAACGGGATCAACCGCTTCGCGATTCATGAATCTGCACACCAGCCACTGATCGACAAAGTGCCGGGCATGACCATGGGCCCATGCGGACAGTGGTTTAACCGCAATGAAACCTGGGCCGATGAAGCGGGCCCGTGGATTACCTACCTCGCCCGTTCAAGTTACATGCTGCAGCAAGGCCACTTTGCCGCTGACCTGGTTTATTTCTACGGCGAAGATTCCAATCTGACCGCGATCTATCATGCTTCGTCGCCAGAGATTCCGAGTGGCTATAACTTCGACTATGTCAACGCTGACGCGCTCATTCACGTTCTGAAAGTCGGCGCCGAGGGCCGCATTACCACACCGGGGGGCACGACTTATCGCCTGCTCGGCCTCGCGCCGTACAGCCGGCATATGTCGCTGCCCGTGCTTCGTGCCATTCATCAACTCGTTATGCACGGCGCAAGCGTCGCCGGCCCTAAGCCCCTCGACGATCCCAGCCTCGCGGACAGCCAAAGCGAGTTCCAAAGGCTCGACAACGAGCTCTTTGGAGACGGGCACAGCGTGCATCGCGTGGGCAAAGGAACGGTATATGCGGGGTCTACAGTTGCCGAAGCGCTCTCTTCCATGCACGTTCTTCCGGACTTCGATTCCACAAAACCGGAGCCCGGCGCAGACCTCGAGTTCACGCATCGCAAGCTGGCTGGCGGCGATATTTACTTCGTCGATAACCGAACTGACAGGTTCGCCAGCGTCGATGCAACTTTCCGTGTTGCCGGCCGCATTCCAGAGCTTTGGCGAGCGGATACGGGTAAGACGGCCCCCGTCTCGTACTCAATCGCCAACGGCCGCACTACCGTCCCACTCAATCTGGAACCGTGGGGCGCCGAGTTCGTGGTCTTTGTCAAGCCTGCCAGGGAGACATCTCATATCGTCCCCGGGACGGTCGAGACCCAAATCGCGATTGTCGACGGCCCATGGGGCTTGGCGTTTCAGCCCGGTCGCGGTGCCCCGACTCATGTCACCTTCGACAAGCTGATTTCGTGGTCGGAGAGCCCTGACAAAGGTGTCAAGTATTTCTCGGGCGAAGGCACCTATTCGACAACGATCCAAGCCGCGGCCGATTGGTTTGGAAAAGGCGCGACACTCTGGATTGACCTCGGTGAAGTGAAGAATCTTGCAGTGGTGACCGTAAATGGGAAAGAACTTGGTACAGTGTGGCACGCCCCTTACCGGATCGACGCGACGTCAGCGCTGAAGCCTGGAGCCAACCAGATCGCAGTGAAAGTGATCAATTCCTGGGTCAATCGATTGATCGGCGATCAGCAGCCGGACGCAACGACCAAATACACATTCGCCACTTGGAAACCCTACAAGGCGATCTCACCGCTGCTCCCTTCGGGTCTGATTGGACCTGTCGTTGTTGTACGAGAAACCGGGAGACCAAAGCTGAAGTGAATTGGGAGGTGGCGAAACTCTGAGCCATTGGCGCATCGCGCCTTTCCAATTTGAGATTTAAAGAAGGGGCAGTTATGGACCGCAGGCGATTTATTCAGGCGACGACGCTCGTCGGCGCACACACCATCACATCCGGTTTTGTCAGCGGTCAACAGACCAATGGCGGGCCTATCCAACCTGTCATTTCCATTAAGACCCAGCAGACGATGGGAGCACTGCCACACGTATGGGAGGAGTGCATGGGCTCCGATCGCGCGGTTGTCGCCTTCCGTGAGCAATGGCTTTCGGATCTCGAATTGGTAAAGAAAACCACCGGAATGAAATCCGTTCGATTCCACGGTCTCTTCAATGATGAGATGGGGGTCTGGCCATCTGGATCAAAGCAACCTAACTTTCTTTACGTTGACATGGCGTTCGATGCCATGTTGGATCGAGGCGTCAGGCCACTTGTCGAACTCAGTTTTATGCCGGGTGCACTGGCTAGCAACAAGTACACAATCTTCTGGTATCGCGGTAACACTACCCCTCCCAAAGATCCTTCTCAGTGGGGAGAACTGGTAGGAAATCTAGCGAAGCACCTGGTTGACCGTTACGGAGTTCAGGAAGTTGAGACATGGAATTTTGAAGTGTGGAACGAGCCGAATATCGTCTTTTGGGCAGGCACAAAGGCAGACTACTTTGAACTTTACCGGCAATCTGCAACAGCGATCAAGAAGGTTGACAAGCGGCTCAGAGTGGGTGGGCCAGCTACTGCCACGGCGGCATGGGTAGGCGATCTGCTCGAGTTCTGCGCCTCCCAACAGGTACCTATCGATTTTGCATCCACTCACGCTTACCCTGACGACCCACAATCCAAAATGTTCGGTGAAGGCGTTCACTATCCCTTCGAAGAAGTGTTGCCGAGTGCGCTGACCATGGTGCAGAAGCAAATCAAGAACTCGAAGCTCCCGGACACCCCTCTATACCTGACGGAATGGTGTTCTCAAAATCCCGCATTTATAGCGCACACAATCAAGTCAACAATCGGACTCGCCGAAGTAATGTCGTACTGGACTTTCAGCAATGTTTTTGAAGAGCAGGGAGTCCCAAAGGCTTTCTTGAACAACGGCTTCGGACTGCTGGGAATGAGGGGCGTCCCGCGACCATCCTATTACGCTTTCGCCTTGCTTCATAAACTGGGAGATATCCAACTCAATACCGACGGTGGCCCAGTTCTCGCGACAAAACGTAAGGATGGAACGCTCGCCATTCTTGCCTGGAACTTGATTCCGCAAGCGCCGGGCCAACATTCTGCAATGGGCGATCCGCTCGTTCAAAGCTCGATGTCCTATGACACAAAGGGCGAGGGCCTGAGCCTTACTTTTGCGTTCGATGAAGTTCATCCTCATGCGCGTGTGCGCATTACGCGAGTCGATAACACGAGTGGAAATTTTCACCGCGCCTATGAGGCGATGGGCAGTCCGGCCTACCCGACGACGGAACAGATCGCGGAACTTAAGCAAAAAAGCGAACTAATGACGCCGGAAGTCGTTCACTTGAATCCGCGGAGACAGATCTCTATTTCGATTCCGCCCAATGGACTGGTGCTGTTGGAAGTTGGTTAAGATGTTTCCCCTCATGGAATCAGCAAACGGTTGCTGAATGATCAGTCGTATTTGTAGCAGTGTAACTAGGCAGGAGTCAGATATGTTCTCATTTCGAACGTGCATCGCGAATACGCCTCACCGTCTGATAGCTGGGGTGCTTCTGGCAGCGGCAACCATCCTCCCGGCTAAGACCGCCTCCAATCCTCGGATGGTTTTCTCAGCGGATGCAGACTGGAAGTTCGCTCTTGGAGATCCTGCGAATGCCGACTCTCCACAATTCGACGACAATTCATGGCGCACATTGACGGTTCCTCATGACTGGAGTATCGAAGGGCCTCCGAACGAGAAGAATTCAACCGGAGGCGGAGGTGGATACTTTCCCGCTGGTGTTGGCTGGTACAGAAAGACGTTTACGGATCCCCCGAGTTGGAAGGGCAAGCGGGTTTTTTTAGAGTTCGACGGTGTTGCGGGGGATACAACCGTCTATCTCAATGGACAGAAGATCGGTATTCATCCTTACGCCTATACGAGCTTTCGCTTCGACATCACATCTCAACTGAAGCCAGCTGCGAAAAACGTACTGGCACTCCGAGTAGACAACTCATTGCAGCCGAACAGCCGTTGGTACAGCGGGGCAGGTATATATAGACATGTTCGCGTTGTGGTCACCGAACCGATCTATGTTTCTCCAGTGGGAGTCTTTGTAAGTACACCCTTCGTCTCCGCGTCGTCGGCAAAAGTCGCGATAAAGACGGAAGTGCAGAACGACACCTCGGACGCGAGCACGGTGACGATTCAGACGACTATTTTGAGTTCGACCGGAGCAAAATCAAGTGTCCCCGATAAAAAGATCAATCTTCCCGCGGGCCAGTCAGCTGAGGCGGATCAAGAGATCACCATCGCCAAGCCAGCGCTATGGTCGCCAAAGAGCCCCCGCATGTACCGAGCTATAACGCGGATCATGAAGGACGGAGAGTTACTCGACGAAGTTGAAACTTCATTTGGGGTTCGGTCGCTCGAATGGTCTGTGGAGCAAGGGTTGCTGTTGAACGGCGTACCAATCAAGCTTGCCGGCGGCAGTGTCCACCATGACAACGGTCCACTCGGCGCAGTTGCGTTTGATCGGGCCGAAGAGAGAAAAGTAGAACTGCTGAAGGCAGCAGGGTTCAACGCCGTTCGTACCGCGCACAACCCGCCGTCGCCTGCCTTTCTTGATGCCTGCGACCGCCTGGGGCTGCTCGTTCTGGATGAGCCTTTTGATGTGTGGACAGTGAGCAAACGCAAATACGACTACGCCCGCTTCTTCAAGGATTGGTGGCAGCAAGACATCGATGCGATGGTTAAACGTGACCGAAACCATCCCTCGATTATCCTGTGGGGAATAGGCAATGAGATTCCAGAAGTGTTTACACCAGAGGGCGCGCCCATAGGGAAGGATCTGGTGGGTCGCATTCGCTCGCTGGACTCAACCAGGCCGCTTACCCAGGCATTTCCCGGAGCCACCTACGGTACGGATCCCGATGCTGCGATTGCTAACGTCGATATCGCAGGCTATAACTACAACCTTGCACAAAACCAGGAAGAGGACCATCGTCGAGTGCCTGGCCGCATCATGATGACGACCGAATCCTTCCCTTCAGAGTCCTTCGAACAATGGGACCTGACCCAACAGCACTCATATATCGTTGGGGAATTCGTGTGGACGGCTATGGACTACCTCGGAGAATCTGGCATAGGCGCCTGGAGCTACGGAACTCCGAAGCAGGCTACCGGCCTGGCCCAGATGCAAGTTTTCCTTCGAAAGTATATGGCAAGTTTCGGGGCCGATGGGAAAAACCCGATCGCCAATTTCCAGAATGGACAGCCCCCAAGTCCGCTTTCCCCTGGGTTCCCTTGGCACGCGGCATACTGCGGGGATCTTGACCTCACGGGCTACCGAAAGCCATCGTCTTATTATCGCGACATCCTCTGGAACGGTGGAGATCGCGTGTACGCGACGGTTCGCTTACCTGAACCCGATGACAAGAAAGTCCTGGCTGCTGGCTGGGCCGTATATCCGAGTCTGTCGAGCTGGACATGGCCGGGTGAAGAAGGAAAGCCGTTGACGATCGAGGTCTATTCCGCTGCGGAACGCGTCCGCCTGTATCTCAACGACAAGCTCATCGGTGAAAAGCTTACAGGGCGCGAGCAGCAATTCAGGGCGGAATTTGAAGTGCCCTACGCGCCTGGGACCCTGAAGGCAGAAGGCCTCCGCGGGGACCGTGTTGTAGGGCAAAGCACTCTTCAGACGACTGGACATCCAGTTGGGTTGAAGCTCACCGCAGATCGAAAGACGCTATTCGCTAACGGTCAGGACCTCGCATTTGTCACGGTAGAAGCCGTCGACGAGCAGGGTCGCCTGCAAATGAGCAGCAATCAGCGTGTTCACTTCAGCATTCGCGGAGCTGGAACGATTGCGGCGGTCGGAAGCGGAGATGGGCGATCTCAGGACGCCTATTCGGGTGATGTATTCAATCTGTTCAATGGGCGTGCCCTTGTGATCTTGCGGACGACTACCAAGAGTGGCGAAATCACTTTGAATGCAGTTGCTGAAGGTCTGCACTCGTCGTCGGTTTTAATCGAGTCAAAACCCGGAAGCTCGTTGCCCAACCTCCCTTGAAGACTCTGTCGTTCAAAGAATCTCCGGCTGCCAAATTCAGTTAATTGCAGGAAAAGGAAGGTCAACTTGTTCCAATCTGTATTGAAATTCAAGAGGCAAGTTCGGATCACAATTGTACTCCTGGCGCTTGTAGTTGGCCTCAGTGCGATTGCACAAGCTCCCGCAGCAGATCAGGGCGCTCTCGGTGCTCAGTTCGGCGTGAACACCATCCCTCTATGGTCTTCCGACAGCTCCGCCCAGTCTACACTCACCGTCTTTCGGCCGCAGACCGGTACGGCGAGCCATACTGCTGTTGTCATCGCGCCGGGCGGGGGATACATGGTGCTCACAATGAACCTCGAGGGGCGCCAGGTCGCAGACTGGTTTGCCGCACATGGTATTACGGCATTCGTGCTCAAGTATCGGCTCGGGAAGAGCGATCCTTATCCAGAACCACTGCAGGATGGACAGCGCGCGATGCGTCTTGTTCGATCGATGAGTGACGAGTTTCATCTGGACCGGGAGAAGATCGGTTTTGTTGGATTTTCAGCTGGCGGGCACCTGGCAGCAATGGTCGCAACGACCGGCGACGATGGAAACCTGCAAGCGGCCGACAAGATCGACCAGTTCAGCGACCGGCCCAACTTCATAGTTCTTGGTTATCCATGGCTGAACGCGATGCAACCAAACAACCAGGGACTGATTACGTACTGCTCAGTTTTGCATAACTTGCCGACAGAGAAGTGTAAGGACTGGGAGACCGAGTACACGCCGTCGCTACACGTAAGCGAGAACACACCTACGACGTTCATTTACGCCACGACGGATGACAAGACGGTACCGGTATCGGCGAGCGTTGATTTATACACCGCATTGATCAGGGCCGGGGTTCCAGCGGAGATGCACTTGTTCCGGCACGGCAGTCACGGCAGCGGTCTCGGTGATGGAGATCCGGCTCTCGAGATGTGGCCTGCGCTGCTGGAGAATTGGCTTCGTGGGCAAGGCTATCTTTAACATTAGTTGCGGCGACGCGTTTTTGATCACTTCGGCAGCAATGCACGCATCTTCCTGGCAATGGTACGAGCTGCAAATGAGGGGCTCAGGCGATAAAACTTGTCCATGAACGCGGCGTCCTTTCCCACAAACAGGTGAGACTTGCCCTCTTCGATGCCGCGAACAATGATTGCCGCAGCTTTGGATGCAGGCAGCGCCTTGGGAGCAGGCATTGTCGTCGCAGCGCCATTGGCTTCAGGAATGGTAGGACCTTTCAATCCGGAGTTTGCACGAATGTTCGACGCAACGGCACCTGGACATACAACGGTCACGTGAACGCTGGTGTGAGCAAGTTCGGCGGTTAACCCCTCGGTCATAAGCTTCACCGCCGCCTTAGCCGCGCAATAAATCGTCTGGCCTGGTACTGGAACGAAGCCGCCCATGCTTGAGAGATTCACTATTTGTGCTTCCGGGCGATTGAGGAGGTGCGGCAGGAACGCCTTGGTGACAAAGAGAGTCCCGTAGAAGTTCACATTCATCACACGTTCGATGATCGAGTAATCCAGTTCATTCAATCGCAAGAAAGGCTGAATAATGCCGGCGTTATTGATAATGCCGTCGACCTTGCCAAATTCAGCAATCACTTGTTCCGGTAATGCATCCACAGCCTGCCTGTCCGCGACATTGACGACAAAACCCCTAAATGAATGTTTATTGTGAATTGCCAAAATAGCAGTTTCGTCAAGCGATGCAGCGTTGAGATCGACTCCAGCTACAAGCGCTCCCTTTGACACGAGGCATAGCGCGAGTTCGCGTCCGATACCGCTTCCCGCGCCAGTGACGACGATGACTTTGTCTCGAATATTCAAAGTGGGCTCCTGGTCATGATCATTTGATTGCCGGGAAGTCGGTGCAAGTTTCTGACCCGCAACGAAAAGAGGCCGGTGATTCGTCAAAATCACCGGCCTTTGGTTATGGCTATAGTCGTCGGTTAGAAGACGAACTTGCCTGCAAACTGAAAGACGCGGCCCCTAACGGCGGAAGGCGTTGTGGAAGAGATTGTGCCAAACGTAGCTTGGTTGCTTACGTCCGCAGACGGGAACGAGAAGTTCGGCGTGTTGGAAACGTTGTATGCCTCTGCTCTGAATTGAAACTTCAGACCCTCGAGTATTGCGAAGTCGCGGAATAGAGAGAGATCAGCGCGTCGTTGGTGGAAACCATAGAGTTGGTTTCTTCTCTCGCTGCCTGGGTATCCCCAGGGCTGCTTTGCAAAGGCCGTTGTATTGAACGCCTTGTAGATTGAAGGGTTGCTGACCTTCCAATTTCCGATCTGCTGTGGACGATCGTAATAGATTGCGGCACCTAGGTCGGTTCTCTCCGACAGGTCATCCACGGAGTAAGGCTGCCCAGTCTGCCAGTATCCGACCCCGTTCATTTGCCAGTCTTTGAGCAATTTTCCTGTAAGGCCCGTGAGCGATTTCGTGAACGGGAATGTGTAGACTGCGCTCAGGGCGATGCGGTTGCGGAGATCGTTGTCGCTATTCCCGTAATCGTAGTGCTGCCAATTAAAGGGCTCGGTACCCCAGGGAGACGTTGAGTAGGTATTTCCGTTGGACTGATTGTCAAGCTCGTGAGCCCAGGTATAGTTAGCGTTCACGTTCACGCCGTGACTCATATGACGGACAAATGTGAGTTCGAGCGCATTAAATGACGAGCTGGCTCCCGACACATTCTGCGTGATGCTACTAACATTGGGCAGCTCGCTGCTATAGCGGGCCGGTGGTGGATCAGGGCTTCCAGTGTTTGGATCTATCGTGAGAGGACAAGAAGATGAGATGCCGTCAGCAGGGAGGGCGCCGGAATAAGGCTTCAGACCACAGAGAGGATCCGGCAGATCGACATTTGGCTGCGCAAGCAGCTTTCTACCGAGTTCTCCGACATATGCGATAGTGATCACATTCTGTCCCCACTGTTGCTGGACGTTGAGATTGAATTGCTCCATATAGGCTGACCGGAGGTTTGGTGCGGTCGCCGTGAGCGCTCCATTCAAGTCGGCGGCTGGAGAAATAGTCACCTGGGATGGCGAGGAGGGCGGCGTCGGGATGGGCCCGAAAGCATAGCCCCCGGACATCTCGTACAAGATGTTCGATGTGTCAAGTCCCATAGCATATTGAGGACCGAAGGCGTATGAGTACGGCGGGTTATAGTTTGTGAACACCTCGCTGTTGCGAGGTGCGTAGCTGAGGCCGAACGCGCCGCGGACTACCGTGCCGTTGCGGACCGTGGCGGCAAATCCAAAGCGCGGCGACACGTTTGTGTGGTCGGTCTCCAGCCCCGCCGATGGATTGCTGCTCGAGGCCGTAATCATGTTAAAAGTTGCAGAGGTTAAGGTTTGGTTGCTCACTCCGAGATTCGACATCTCATTTTTTGCGTCATGAGCCGGCGTATACACGTCGTAACGGATTCCGAGATTCAAGGTCAGGCGCTGCGTAATTCGCCAATCGTCCTGAAGGAATTCGCCTGATTCCCATGTGCGGCCCTGTTGCGTTGACAGGCCAAGTTGCCGTTGCCCCTCCAATGCGGCTCCGAGCAACAGGTCCGCCATGGATAGATTTGGCAACTGACCTTGGGAAATATAACCACCGTCGCCGAAGTAGTAATCGCCCAAGGAAAAATTGCCGGCATAATAGCCGTTTGCCTGGCGCCGGATGAGCGATGCTCCCGCCTCAAGGCTATGTTTTCCTCGCGTGTAGGTGAGGGTTACCACTTCCTGTTGATTATTGGAGACCGACAAACTGGGCAGGTAAGTGCTGTCGCCGAGCGAAGCATAGCCATCAATTGGATAAATGTCTGCAAGCCCGGTGGTTGTGGAGCCGACGTTGACGCCTGTAAAGCCGAGATCCGCACTCACATTGTTGCCTTGATTCAGCGTGACGTAGTTGTTATAGAAACGGGTATAAGCGGTCTTAGCTTCGAAAACCAAATTCGGTGTGAAAATATGCATGTAGCTGAGCATGCCGTTATCGGCCTTTTCGTAGGCCGTTCCCTCGAAGCCATAAACGTTACCACCCGGTTGAATCATAGTGCTCGGGTTAGCTGGATCGGGCACAGCGGGAAAAATGCCGGGGGTAAGTGTCGTCACGTTGTTATACGAGAAACGCGCAAAGATGGAATCCTTCGCAGAGAAATGGTGATCGACGCGGCCATCGGCGGTTAAGTTGTATTGGTAATAGTGCGGCGAGGCTGTGAAGTTATTCACCGTGAGAGTTGAATTGTTGTTTGTCGGCTTTGGGTAAAGCTTGTAAGCTGCTTCTCCGGCGGGGTCCAGCGGATAGAAAGAGACGTTCGGGCCGCCGATGTCGGTGAAATCTCCAATATGGTTGTACTCATACAAAGTCGGAACTGTTGCAGTTTGAGTTTGACCCTGAATTTCCCTTAGGTCTTCTACGTCGGCAAAGAAAAACGTCTTGTCATGTTTTATCGGGCCGCCGATGCTGCCTCCGAACTGATTCTGCCGCAATTCGGGTTTCTTCGATACGCCATTGGCAGCCGTTGCAAAGAAGTCTCGGGAGTCCGTTGCATCATTCCGGAAGTATTCGTAAGCCGTGCCATGAAAACCGTTCGTCCCACTCTTGGTCAGCACGTTGACGGCGGCTCCAGCAGTAGTGCTTATCGATGCCGGATAGTTGCTTGTGGCCACATTCACTTCTTCGATGGCGTCAATGGATGGGCGGATTGCGGCGATATTCCATTGGCTCTCGTTGTTGTCCATACCATCAAGCATGTTGTAGTTGAGCGCGTCCGACTGCCCGTTAACTGAGACTTCAGCCGACTGACGGCGGTCAGCAGAGCGGTTTCCGCTTGCGATTCCATTCGCCGGTCCAACGTTCGCGCCCGGCGCAAGGTCTACCAAGCTGTAGTAATTACGACCTTCCGTGGGCAGATCTTGCACCGCCTCCGGTTCCAGAGTGTCGCCCAGTGTCGTTGAATCGGATTGGAGTGCAGGGGGTTCTGAGGTGACTGTGACCGTTTCTGATTGGGCGCCGATGGTTAGAGCCGCGTCGATACGCCTGCGCTCGCCCACGGTCAATAGGAATCTGGGAAGATCGAGCGATTTGAATCCTGATCTTTCCACGCGAATCGTATAGTCGCCCACCTGCAAAAGGGTAAACGTATACTGCCCTTGTCCATCGGTGGACGCCTTTCTGATCGTCTGGGTCTGTGTGTGCGTAATTATGACAGTGGCTCCCGGAATCACAGCTCCACTTGAGTCGGTTACAGTTCCCAGCACATCGCCCGTCGTATTTTGGGCAGAGGCGGTGCGGTGTTGAAGGATAAGTCCCATGACAAGAAACGTCAGTGCGAGAATTGTCAGATTGATTTTGCGAAAAGCGAACATCGACTGTCCTCCTGAATTGAAACCGTCAGTCCGATTACGTTGAGTCACGGCCCTGCCCGTTCTCGAGCCGAGCGGACTCTATTTTTGTCGAGGTCTCTGCGACGAAATGCGAGAGGAATCCCTCCACGTCGATTCAAATGCATACATGTGAACATGTATTTGAATGACGGTAAACATATATACTGGAAAATGTGCGATTGTCAAGAGAAAGAATTGCTGGGCTCAGCATTTCCCAACCCTGCTAGGGAGAAGCCATTGATTTGAAAGGGGAATTCGAGTGCATGCTATCCGGTCAAGGTTCCGGATGAGAACGCAGCCTAGCGGCCAGAACCCACAAGGATGGTTCCAGATTGGCGGACTCGCGAATAGACCGCGCCAAGAAGTGCCGTTGGACACGTTGCCGGCAAATGCCGCGGCCTTTATTTGGCATGAAACTGGTTAATCTCACGCAGACAACTACGCGGAGTTCATTTGCTCGAAGACATGGCGGCGCACGCAGCGCACCAACTCTAGAGTCTGAAGTACCAACTTGCCCGATTGACGAACGTAGTCTTGGCCTTTGCGGTTACTGTACGTTAGCTTCGGGGGCTTCCTTGGCCAATAAACGGCTGGCAACAAGTCACTTGGTGGAGGGCCGTTTCCTTCTCTCAATTGGCCGTGACATTGCCTTTGGGGACTCAGACCCGGACTGACCTGACGGAAAGAGGCACTCAAAAGTCTCTTCAAGGATCAATTTGACTTCCTTGGGACTCAGGGCGTCGGGTTCGAAGTGAGTATCTAGCATAAGGGCACCAGCGATCGCATTCAACGCGAAGAGCCTGCTCATGATCTTCGCGCGCCCTGGTTCCTCTTTGACCCCGTACCTCTCCGCGAAAGTATCAAAAATATAGGTTCTCCGATACAGATCTCTGAGCTGTTTCATTGAGTTCGGGTTACGGAGTCCGAAGAGTTTGAATTCCAAAGCCAGTATCGCCCATTCCGGATCATGAGCCTCGGAATAGAACTTCTTAAGAGCTTTCAGCCGGAGTTGAGGACTCTGCTCGCTTTGGCTTTCTATAAAATGCATGGCGCGTTCGACCATGACCTGCATTTGCTGCTCAAGAAGTGAGAGAAACAGATCTTCTTTACTTTCAAAGTGCGTGTATACGGCCCCCCTGGTTCGGCCCGCTTCTGCCGCGATGTCATCAATTTGAGCCCGTTCGAATCCATCACGAACGAATATCTTCCGAGCAGCCTGAAGCAAAGCGGCGCGTGTCGTCTCGCTTTGCAATTGATGCTTGTTAGGCCTGGGGGTTTTCATGGCGCAATGGTAAAACACGTACGCAGTGTTTGTAAATGCGTGTCCGTCTGTATGGCTCTTGCCGAATCCTCACAGCGATTCGCAGAGTTGCATTGCCGCATGAACTCGTTTAGGTTGCGTGGACTGCGTCACGGATACCTCCTTCGGCGTCCACCACTCTATCCAAATGCCAGAGAGGCCACCTTGCCGCGCTAGCGACTCAGTGCAAATTCCCGCATGACACATCGAATACCAATCGCGGGTATCGAAATATCGACCAGTGTTTACAAAGCCAATCCACCGGGACATATAACCGGCGGTCCGGGCAAGTGGCCTTTGGCTTGACAACACGCTCGTTGCGGCGGTCGTGAATCAGTTCAAGGATTTTGCCTGACA
>Ga0181520_10004098_pt1 | contig 24811 bp, 23 predicted proteins | sample PEATcosm2014_Bin_29_FD_132451 | JGI IMG/M metagenome (GOLD analysis project Ga0181520, IMG submission 132451) | Peatland microbial communities from MTU Mesocosm Facility, Houghton, MI, USA - PEATcosm2014_Bin02_30_metaG | ecosystem: Environmental > Terrestrial > Soil > Wetlands > Peat | place...
GACCACGGCGTATGATACCAGTGGGAGTGGGAATACGGGGATATGGTCTGGCACAACCCCTTACTACGCCAGTGGCAAGGTGGGACCCTCTGCAGGGAGTTTTGACGGGACGGATGACTATGTAAATATTTCATCCATCGACTCTTCTCTGAGTGGTTCTCAGGGAGCTATTGCGCTATGGGCATATCCTATGAGCACCGCGACCTCGACAACGGGTTACATTTTTTCATCCTGGGGACCTTCTTCGAATAGGTTCTATATTTCTTATTATCCACCACCATCCAACACGGTAAGCGTGACAAGAAGTAACCCATCGGTCAGCATAGGGTTAGGAACTATTCCGCTGAATAGTTGGTATCACATCACATTAACGTGGAACAGCTCCATGATGTATGGATATCTCAACGGTAACCTTATCGCATCTTCGAGTTACACAAACTCCAGCTCCCAAGGGGGAAATTCAACCATTGGAGCTTATCAAGATGCCCCGGCTCAGCTGTTTCCGGGGAAAATTGATGATGTCCGCATTTACAACCGCGCTCTCTCGGCGGCAGAGGTGCAGGGTTTATACAATGCCGAGAAATAACGTAGAATCGCTTTGCGAGCTACGGGGCGAGCGGGCAAGGTCCGGGACTCAGCATTAAGATGGATGCTGAAATGAATTCGGGATGACAGGAAAGATTCCTCGTCCCTCGCAAAACTTCGGGACAGGCTCCGCTCGGAATGACCAAACGAAGGCAATCGCATGTTCGGAGTCGAACTCCGAGCATTTTCTTAAACTACAGATTGAGCCCTGGCTTATTGCCGATCTCGTAAGTGGTGCTGTTATCGCCGCCGTCGGTGGTCACAACATCGTTGGATCCGCCCGCCCCATATTTTTTGCTTTCCATAAAGGCATTGATCTCAAAATAATATGCGCCGTTGGTGGTCGTCGCGGCATAGGAATAATAATAGCTGGCGTTATTCGTGGGATCCACCGGGAGCGAGGAAAGGGGAGTGCCAATGGTTATCTGAGAAAAGTTGACCGGCAACCATCCTGTTGAATCGTTCTTCCGGTACAGAGTGACGGTCGTACTGACGTCCTTCGCATAGGTATTTACAAAAACACCGCAGTTCGCAGTCGAAGTTCCCTGTCCAGCTATTGTCGAGAGATAGCAACTGCCGTAGCCGGACGATGACGAAGCAAGGTTGGGGTTCGCCGTGTCCACGAGATAGAGCGAGAGGGCGCTGCGCAGCGTGCTCAGATCCGAGATGCGCGAGGAATCACGCGACTGACGAAGCATCTCCGCCGGGTTGATGGTCAGAACCACGACGATCGAAAGGATCGCGATGATAGCGATCACGATCAGAAGCTCGATGAGCGTGAAGGCATCACGTGCACTTGTATCATTCTTTCGATGGGATAAAAAATATTTCATGGAGAAATGGCAACTTTTATTTTAATTCCTCCCGCGACCGCCTCGACCCGATGAATCTGAAGACGAGATAGCTGACAAGAACATCAATAACAAGCAACAACGCTTCCGCTATCCCCATGTTTTTCATCATGGCATTATAAGCTGTAAAGGCTTCAGTATAAGGTTCCTGAATCACGATACCCCAGCCGTATTTCGAAATTGGCTCGTACACCAAGAAGTTATTCTGATTTCCGGACGGGTCGCTCGTGATCATCTCGCCGCTTTCTCCGGCGAGGATGTTTTTGACCGGCGCAACCGATGCGAGATTGACGACGCCGTCGGTTGCTGAATATTTCGGATGCGCCACGACGTTACCCTTTGAATCTACGATGTAGGTAAACCCGTAGGTTCCCGTAGAAAGCGCGTAGCCAAAATCGAGAAAGTTATCCGTAGGGATCTGCATAACGAGTATGCCAATAACGTCGTTACCATTGAAGACGGGAGCCGCGATCTCGATGACATTGAGGGATGGGGTTGCGGCACGCCTCACCACGGAAGATACGACGACAGTGTCAGTTTGTACCGCCGTCGTATACCACGACGTGCTTGATGCGTTATTCCCGATTCCTCCGATCAGTGTCGGGTAGGCCGACTGTTCAACGCCGTTGCTATCGAAAAAGACCATGCGGTCGATGTAGGGATCGTAGAATGAGGGATTATTCTGTGCGTCTCGGACGACCGATGCGGCGGCGTCCCAGTTTCCCTGAGATACCGCGGCGACGATTTTTGGCGACACCGCCAAGGAAGATGCTATCTCCGTAAGGCGATTCAGTTTGAGTTGGATCGCGGCGGAGGCGATATTTTCCTCGTTTTGGAGTTGTGAGGAAACCTGTTGTTTCAAGGTAAAGCCGTTATTGTAGTAAAACCAGCCGACACAGATCGGGAGAATGAGAAAAATTATAAAAACGACAGCCGTTACGGTGGCCTGTGAGGTCCGCGAAGAATAACCAGAGAGTTTCATGTCCTCTTTATGATAAGTCGGATAGATGCATCGTGCAACGAAAAGTTATCCACAAGAAGGGGCGATTTCAAGAACATTGTCGTGAGCCTCACGTTTCTCGCATTTCGCGAAGATGAGACCGTTTTTTGAGCGCCTCGCGCTTGTCGGATTTTCTGCGCGTTCGGCTGAGGCCAAGCTCCAGTTTGATAAAACCGTTTTTGAGATATGCCCTCAAGGGAATGAGGCGCCGGCTTTTGTCCTGGAGCACGCCAGTGATATTTTTTATTTCATCTTTGGCGAGTAATAACTTTCGAGCGCGATCCTCGGTGTAGCCCGCGGGCATATTTTTCGGTTGATATGGCGGAAGATGTGAATTGACGAGCCACGCTTCGCCGCCGCGGATCAGAACCTGTGCGCCCGCGATCTGAAAGTGTCCACCTTTCGCGCTTTTTACCTCATACCCTCTAAGTTCAATGCCGGCCTCGAATTTCTCTCCGATATCGTAATCGAACCGCGCTCGTCGGTTTTCTGCAATAATGTTGGAATCAATAATAGATGTCATTCTAGAATTTCTTAGAGATCCTTTGCGTACCTCCCTGCTTCGCCAAAGCTACGGTGGACATGCAGGATGACTCCGCCGAGTGCGGTCACATCTTTTCCGGGGCTTCGATGCCGAGGAGATTAAGGCCGTTTTCGAGAACCTGCGCTATTGCTTCGGTGAGTAATATTCGTTCGCATTCCCGCTCCGAGCCGATGATCCTGTTTCCGTTGTAGAACGCGTTCCATGTTTGCGAAAGCTCGAACAAATAGAGGCAGAGATAATGCGGCGCGAAATCTTGGAGCGAGGAAGCAACGATCTCCGGGAAGCGCGACAATTTACGGAGGACAGTCCTTTCGCTGTCCTGCAATTCGCCGAGATGGGACACTTTTGATATTGATGTCGCATTTTGATATTTTTCCGGCGCTTTTGAGAGAACGCTTTTTGCGCGGGTCGCGGCGTATTGGATATACGGACCGCTCATGCCGTGGATGTCGAGCGCCGCGTCGAGATCGAAAACAATATCCTGATAGGTGTCGTACTTGAGAAGCTCGAATTTGATGGCTCCGTTTGTGACGGCTTTGAGCGATGAGAATTCGCCATATTTTTCACGGAGCACACCTTCCATTTTTTCAAGAAATGTTTGGATCGAGATCGTGGTTCCCTTACGTCCACTGATTTTCACCTGGGTCGCGCTTTCTTCGACCGGCATGCCGAGCTCCCTCGCTGTTTTACGCGAAAGATAAACGAAGCCGTAATTTACGTGATGATAGTGTTCGGCTTCCTTCGTGAAACCCAGAACACGCAGCGATTCCATGACACTTTCTTGGGGATAAGTTTGGGTTTGGTCAATGACGTTCACGATGGCGTCCGCGTGCGTGAAATCATGCCGGACCTCGCCACTGGTGGAGACCGTCATATAGAGCGGCTCCGTCTGGGTTTTCCAATCAAGTTTCTCATAAGTGAAGTCAGGGAGAACGCCGAACTTCCAGAGATGATTCGCGATATCGTTGCCGACGTAGGTCGGCACGCCGTTTGATCGGACGATGATCTTGTCTTCGGCGCCCGGCATTTTGATGACCCAGCATCCTTTCCGCTCGCCGTCGGTCGCCTGATAAAACGCAGATTTTGTTTTTAAGAGATCGAATGTTTTTTCCCAAAATTTTCCTTTCAAAATATCGCTCTCGCGGACGATAAGATCATAAGAGATGTTAAGCTTTGCGAGAACCTCGAGTGTTTCACGGAGAATTTCAAGCGTCAGTGTTTCTGCGCGCTTCGCCTCTGGCGTATTCTGCTTCGCAATATTTATCTGGATTTTTTCTTTTTCTTTTTTTAATTTTTCATCTTCCTCGATCCTTTTTTCTATATCGGTGTATGCTGCAGACGCCCAGGCAATGGTCGTCGGGAAGTCACCTGGCTTTATAATTTTTTTCTTTTCGGCGATGAGAATCGATGCGATTTGCTGGCCGACGTCATTGTGATAATAGAGCGCTTTGGCATCATATTTTGCGAAGCGATAAAAATTCATCAGGGCGTCGCCGATGCAGGCGTTCCGAAGATGGCCGATATGAGGTTCTTTATTGGGGTTGATCTGCGTGTGTTCCACGAGGATCCGCTGATTTTTCTTCACGGGCGCGCCGTACCGTGGGCCGGTCATTATAATATTCGCAGCTTCGTCCGCCAGAAATTCATCGGAGAGCCGGAAGTTGATGAACCCCGGTGCGGCGACCTCGGTTTTTGCGATGAGCGGCGAGGAAACGCCGCGCGCGACTTCGCGCGCTATTTCCATGGGTTGCCTGCGGAGTTTTTTCGCAAGCGTGAACGCCAAATTGGTCGCGAAATCGCCATGGTCCGCGAGCGCGGGATGTTCAAGTTTGATATCGCCGTTTCCGACCGGAATGTCAGCCTCCGCTGCGGCATTTCGGACGACGGCCCTGATTTCATCTTCTATCATAGGCACAGTTTAACGCATTCCGAGATTTTCTGCGATATTCCCGCCGTGAAAATATTGCAGAGATACGACCTCGATATTTTTTTGAAAAATCGCTGATTTTCTGCTATCGTGGTGGGATATGGCTCAAAAATCTCCAAAAAAATCGAAATCGGCGAAACATCAAAAATCCACATTTTTTCGCCCTGTTTTTTTGGAAGACGATTTCAGTTTGCCGAGGTCAGAAGAAAAGGTTTTGGCGTTTTGGAACAATCATGGGATTTTTGAAAAGTCGGTTGCGAAGAACGCGCCCAAAAATAAAAACACGAAAGCGAAGGAATTTATTTTTTATGAAGGCCCGCCGACGGCGAACGGACGACCGGGCGTTCATCATATTTTAAGCCGGGCGTTCAAAGATATTATTCCGCGCTACAAGACGATGCAGGGGTTTTACGTCCCGCGCAAGGGTGGATGGGATACGCATGGTTTGCCGGTCGAGATCCAGGTCGAGAAACAGCTCGGGCTGAAATCGAAAAAGGAGATCGAACAGTACGGCGTCGCGGAGTTCAATAAGAAATGCCGCGAATCGGTTTGGGAGTTCAAGGACGAATGGGAACGCATGACGAAGCGAATGGGGTTTTGGCTTGATCTTAAAAATCCCTACATTACCTACGAACCGGAGTATATGGAAACGCTGTGGTGGATCATCGCGCAGTTTTGGCGTAAAAAATTTTTATATAAAGGCCATCGCGTGGTGCCATGGTGTCCGCGCTGCGGCACGGCACTTTCATCGCATGAGCTCGCACAAGGATATAAAGAGGTCACAGATAATTCAGTATACGTTAAATTTCATTTGAAGCCCGGCCAGCAGTTCGGTACGCACGTCACCAAGGATGCAGCTTATGTTTTATCATGGACGACAACACCATGGACCTTGCCGGGAAATGTCGCCCTTGCTATGGGTGAAAAAATTTCTTATACCGCGTTGCGGGCAGGGGGCACTCGAGAGCTCTATATTGTCGCAAGCGATCTTGTTAAAACTGTTTTTAAAGACCAGGACGTCGAAATTGTTCATCACGATATAAGCGGGAAAGACCTGTTGGGTCTCAAATACGAACCGCTTTTCGACGTAAAACCGCTTCAGAAGGAAAAGTCCTACCAAATTTATCAGGCGGATTTCGTGACGACGACCGACGGCACGGGTGTGGTGCATACGGCCGTGATGTACGGCGAAGATGACTATGCACTCGGCAAAAAGATCGGCTTGCCGGAACATCACACCGTGAGCGAAGACGGGAAATTTACGAAGGATGTGCCGGGTTTCGAGGGATTGTATGTGAAATCCAAAGGAACCGAGGAAAAAATATTCGAGCACCTGAAGCAAAACGGAAATTTTCTCCGCACGGAGGAATATAAACATGAATATCCGCACTGCTGGCGGTGCGGCACGCCTATTCTTTATTACGCCAGAACCTCTTGGTTCGTGGCAATGTCAAAGCTTCGCAAACAGCTTATTGCTTCAAATAAAACTATTAACTGGATTCCGGGACATATCAAGGGCGGCCGTTTCGGCGAGTGGTTGAAGGAAGCAAAGGATTGGAATTTTTCCCGTGAACGCTACTGGGGAACGCCGCTGCCGATCTGGGAATGCCGCGACTGCGGCCATACGGCCGTCGTGGATAGCATAGAGACATTAAGCGATCTCGCGGGTGGATCGAGAAATAATTATTGGGTGATGCGTCATGGTGAAGCGGAAAGCAACCTCTTTAACATCATCGATTCGGGCGAGCGGAAATATCTGCACCTCACGCCGCGCGGTAAAAAACAGGTACTGGCTTCGATCACGAAGTTCAAGCATGCGCTTGCGAAAAAAAAGATGAAGCTTGATATGATCGTAGCATCTGATGTAACGCGAACGCACGAAACAGAAGAGATTGATGCGTCGGTTTTTGCCGGAGAAAAAGTACTCCTCGACAAGCGTCTCGAGGAAATTCATCTGGGACCGACGCTCGCAGGTTATCGTGACGGAAAATATGGTAAGGATTTCCCGACTTATAAATCGCGCTTTGAGACGCGACCGGAGGGCGGGGAATCGCTCCGCGACGTCCGTACGCGAGTCTGGGACTTTCTGGCGGAATACGAAAAGAAATATCAAGGCAAAAATATCTTGATTGTGACGCATGAATATCCAGCCTGGATGCTGTTTGCGTCCAGTGAAGGATGGAGCGAGAAGCGCGCGATTGCGGAAAAAGAAAAACTCGGGGAAGATTTTCTCGAGTTCGCCGGGATCCGCAGGCTTGACGTTCGGAACGTATCACGGAATGTTAGCGGAGAGATTGATCTCCATAAACCGTATATTGATCGCATTACGATACCGTGTAAAAAATGCGGAGCGGTGATGCGTCGGGTGCCCGAGGTTGCCGATGTCTGGTACGATTCCGGCGCGATGCCCTTCGCTCAGGGACATTGGCCGTTTGAAGGCAATAGGCGATCCATGATCGGCGATCAGAAACATCCGGCGGCATATCCTGCCGATTATATTTCAGAGGCAGTCGACCAGACGCGTGGATGGTTTTATACATTGCTCGCCATTGCGACGCTTTTGGGCTATGGGGCGCCCTATAAAAACGTGATCTGTCTCGGGCATATTAACGATAAGCACGGACAGAAGATGTCGAAATCGAAAGGCAATGTCGTCGACCCGTGGATGGTGATGGATGCCTATGGCGTAGATGCGGTGCGTTGGTATTTTTATACTGCGACGCCGCCCGGCGAACCAAAAAATTTCGACGAAGCAGAGGTTGGCAAGGTTCTGCGCAAGGTACACCTCATCGTTTATAATTCATTTGTTTTTTGGAAGACGTATGCGAAAAAAGATCGGCTAACCGCTAATCGCCGATCGCCCAACGTCCTCGACCGTTGGATCCTCGCGCGGCTCAATGAACTTACGGCCGCTGTCGCTAAAAAGTTGGATCATTACGAGGTTCGCGAAGCTGCACTCGAGATAGAGGCGTTTATTGACGATCTTTCTCGTTGGTATATTCGCCGCTCGCGGCGCAGGCTTCAACGGCCGGAAAGCAAAAAGGATCATGAGGCGGCATCCGCAACGCTTAGGGTCGCGCTGTTCTCCCTGGTGAAGATGATGGCGCCGTTCACGCCATTCTTTTCGGAGGCGCTGTATGGTTCGCTTGGCGGGAATAGGGAATCAGTACATTTGGACGAATGGCCAAGGGTCGACCAAAAAACGATCGACAAGAAGTTGATTGCAGGAATGGCGTCGGTGCGCGAGCTCTCGGCGCTTGGCCTCGCGAAGCGCGCGGAAGCGGGAATAAAAGTTCGCCAACCATTGGCGTCAATGACGATCGGCGTCAAGCTTGCCGAGGACCTCGGGCAGATTTTAGCCGACGAAGTAAATGTAAAGAAGATCCTGTTCAATAAAAAAGCCGGGAACGGCGTTCTCCTGGATGCGGCGATCACGCCTGCCTTGCGTGCGGAAGGCATCCGGCGCGATGTGTCCCGTATGACACAGGAGTTTCGGCAGAAAGCGGGGCTTCGACCAAAAGACCGGATCTCCGTTTTCCTTGTTGCGCCAGAAGAAGCCGTGGATGCGATTCGTGCGGAAGAAAAAATATTCTTGGCCGATATCGGCGCAAAAAGCATTTTCTATTCCCGCTCGGAGAAATTCGATGCTGAGGAACTTGGCAAGTGGGAAGGCAAGGAAATTTGGATCGGTATAAGGAAAATATAAAAAATTTTTTGTGAGCACTCATCTTCAACGGAACAACTTTGATGTCTTGAGTAGGGATTATGACATGGCGCGGAAAGGTTATCCGCCAGCATTGTTTCGGTATCTCAAAAAACTGGCGCACGGCATTGAGGCGTCTCGGTCGTACGCCATTTATAAACCTGATTGGGAAAACAGATACTGATTTACTCAAAGTTGCTTTTTTGCAATCAAAGCCTCGAGATCGGTATTTTCCGAAAATTTTTCCGAGGGGATCGCCTTGCGAAATGCAGCTTTGAGATCCTTCTCGAATGCAGGCGCATGTTTCCCAAGTAGTGCTTTGGAACTGAACGACATCGAATAGAAATATCCAATAATTCCTTTGAGGTCCCATACATTCCTTATCCTTTGCTTGTAAACCCTGAATGTCTTAAAAGGCGACTCGTGAATGAAATCTTCAAAGTGTTTCTCCGATACTTTGAAATATCCTTTCCCCGCGCGACGATGTTCGCCGAGATACTTTTTAATGACGCCCAGTGCCGCGTATCGCCACCTGCTTTTTGGCGTCCAAGTGGTGTCTTTCCGCCGCTCAGAAACGATCACGACACCTCCTCCAGGTTCCAGTATTTTATAAAGCATGGCGAGTGTTTTTTTCTGGTTCATCCAATGGAACGAACGTCCCATTACAACGAGTTGAAATTTGCCCATACTTATTTTCAGATCCTCAGAGCTTCCTTTTACCCATTTGATATTTCTAACTCCGGCTTTTTGCGCGATTTGCTTTCCCTCTTTCAGCATCGCCGCATCAGGATCCATGGCGATCACTTCTTTGAAATAGGGCGCAAGCGGCACAGAAAGCTGTCCTGTGCCACAACCGAGATCGAGCATACGACCACCTTTATCCAATTTGAATTCCTGAACGACATACTTGAAAAATCGCTTCGGATAACCGGGCCGGTAGCGAGCGTAATAATAAGCTGTACTTTCAAAAAGGTCTTTCCTCATACTTTTTAGACTTTTTTCTATAATTCATAGTATAGCTTAAAAGCCTAACCGAGGTCTCTTGGTCTCTCGATAATAAAACTAGCGCGTTGCGGTACTGGAATTACAACGCGTGAGCCAGATGAACTATTTTTGAGATGGGTTCTAATCGCAGGCTTTTCAATTTGCGATGTCTTTGTTTTCTGAACGCAGGGATCTCCGATTTTCGCTTGGGTAGCAGAAGATCAAATTTCAATAATCACCGGAAGAATCATGGGGCGCCTGCGGGTTTTGTTGTAGATGAACTGGCCCACCTGATCACGGATCAGGGTTCTCAGGTAATCCGCTTCAATGTCGCGATAATTTGGCAAACGTTGGGTGATGCTCCGCACGCGCTTGCGAACCTCCTCGACGATGTCCTGATTTTCTTTGAGATAAATGAAGCCACGCGAGATGATATCGGGATTTTTGAGAAGCTTTCCCTTATCGCGGTCAAAGGTCGCGATGATAACGAGCATGCCCTCCTGCGCCAGGGCACGTCGGTCGCGGAGGACGATTTCCTCGACGTCACCTACGCCCAAGCCATCGACCATAATATAGAACGCCGGTACGGTTTCGTCGGTGATCTTGAAATCGCTTTTCGTGAGCTCGGCTACCTGGCCGTTATCCATGAGGATCACATTCTCTTTCGGGATGCCGGCCTCACGTGCCGTAACGCCATTCGCAGCGCGCATGAAGTAGTAGCCGTGGATCGGCATAAGAAACTTCGGTTTCAAAAGATCGATGACGAGCCGGATGTCTTCCTTTGGTGCGTGACCGGACGAGTGGATGTCGACGAGTGCGGAATGATAGACGATGGCACCCTGCCGCGCGAGATTATCTTTTACTGACTGCACGCTTCGTTCATTGCCCGGAATGACGGATGAGGAAAGCACAAACGTATCGCCCGGTTTGATCGTGATGTGGCGATGTTCGCCGGTTATGATTTTCATGAGGCTGGCATTCGATTCGCCCTGCGCGCCAGTTGAAAGGATGAGCAGCTTGTCGTCCTTCATGCGGTGCGCTTCTTCAATCGGAATAATGGTTCCTTCCTTCGCCTTGATGAAGCCGAGGTCCTGCGCGATCTGGACATTGGTTTTCATTGAGTAACCGGAGAACGCAACCTTACGGCCAAGCCGTTCGCAGATCTTAATGATCTCGCCGATGCGGGTAAGGAGCGATGCAAAGGTTGCCACGATGACCCGCCCTTCTGCCTGTTTGAAAATCTCCTCAAGATTTTTTTCGACGGTCTTTTCCGAGATCGAGTGGCCGGGCTTTTCAGCGGCGGTGCTGTCTACCATGAACGTATGGACGCCCATCTTTCCAATGGCGGCAAACTCGTCGAGTCCTTGTGGATTGCCGGCATCGTCGTATTCGATCCGGAAGTCCGCGAAGTGAACGACATTGCCGATCGGCGTTTTCAAAAGTACGCCAGTCGTTTCCGGAATGGTGTGCGGCACGCCGAAAAAGTACGCCGTGAAATAGTTTGAGAGCTTGATCTCGTCGCCGCTCTTCACGGTGAGCACGTTCATTTTTGGCGCATTCGGAAAATCTTCCTGGCGCTTCTCGATGATGGCTTTTGTGATGGAGGTCGCGTAGATCGGGGGATTGCCGAGCTTCTCAAGAACATGCGGCAGGCCGCCGATGTGGTCGTAGTGGCCGTGCGTCAGGATTATCCCGTGGATATTGTCCTTTCTCTTCTCGAGATAGGACATGTTTGGGATGATATAATCGATGCCTGGCGTTTCCTCTTCGGGGAATTGGAGACCGATATCAATGATCACAATCTCATTTTTGTATTCGAGGAACGAACAGTTGCGCCCGATTTCTTCGAGGCCGCCGAGCGGGATGAGGCGGACCGCGTCTTCATTTCTGCCGTGCGACGCTGCGGACGGTTTACTCGCTTGGCCGAAATTGCTATGCGTGAGGCCGCCCGAGACGCCTTGCGGCATGCGCGGCGTTGATTTCCTGGCATTCCCTGGATGTCGCGGCTGTCCACCGGAAAAATTCTGGCGCTGCAGGTCTTCGGTCGAGAAATGGCGCAACGGACGCGGCTGACCACTCGTTGGTTTGGGCGTTCCGCTAGCGGATCTTGCCGGGTGTTGTCCCTCTCTGCCCCGAAATGATTTTTGGGCATGCGATCCGCCTTCATTCATGGGCCTTGGCGGACGCGGTCCCGCGCCGCCTTGAAAGGGCTTTGCGGGGCGAGGTCTGCTTTCGCTGATAAGCTTCGGCGGGCGAGGCCTGATCTCCGGAGGTTTGATGTGCGGCCGGTCGTTGTTGGATTTAGTTGAGTCGTTATTTTTTTTGAACATAGTTTTTTATATTTTACTTTCGTTGTTTATTTTTCTGCCATTCCCGCGAAAACGGGAATTCATATTTTTTTATTTCTTATCTATTGTTTTTAATTTTTTGAGTGCTACTGAAACTGAGCTGACGACTATACCTGTCTTTTTTACAAAATTGATGGACCATTTCGGTTTTCTTTTCCCGCTCCACACGATAATAAGCTTATTGCATCGATCACCGATTTTTTTAACATGTTGACCATAAAAATATCCTATTTCTATCCACGTCCCTTCTGAAGGTGCGATGCCTGGGTTCGCGATCATAATGTCGGCGCATTTGATGCCATTCAGGTCGTCGGGGAAAAATGTGTCGGGCGATGTTTGATCGGAATCAAATTCCCAGTCATAAAAATCAAAATCAGTTAGCTTCTTAAAGCGCTCTTTCCAATTGTTTTCGTATTCATTCGATTGGCCCGCAAGGTAAACCCTTGGTTTCCGTTTCATAAAAATTCAAAACAATATTCTATATCGTGCTTGTACTGCGTAGCTTTAGCGAAGCAGTGCCGAGGAGGGGATTTGGATACTTAAGACCTTGACTTCGCTCGCATCTTCCGCCAGTGCGCCCCGTCACATGTGCCCCCTAGAGGATTCGAACCTCCATATCCTTACGGATACACGCACCTGAAGCGTGCGCGTCTGCCAATTCCGCCAAAGGGGCACAGGTGACGGGGTAAATCTGCCGGCCTGCCCCCGTCCCATTTTTATTGACGACTTTTAAAAAGTTTTGGTGCAGTTTTTTCTCGTGCCTAATAATACGTCTGGCGGTGTTTTTAAAAGTGCGATGGGGTTCCGCCACCTCGGCATTCCATCATCTTACTTGCCTCGCCGTAGTCCCGCTAGGCGGGACGAAAGAGAGAGCTTCAGGAAGAATAACCCCACTATCTTCAATTCACAACTCAGCAATCTTCAAAACCTTTATTGAAAATTATTGAATTGTACATTGGAAATTACTTGTGAGATTCCGCCAGGAAAGGTGCAAATAAACGGGAGGATGACGAATTGAATGCTCAGTATAGCATAGATTGAGTGAGGGAGTCAAATGTTTGCATGGAAGGGCGCCATATTATTAAAAATATATTAAAAGATTTTTGACTCACTTGTAGTTGATATTATTATTGAACCTATGCCTAAAATGACGCTGGAAAAATTGGCAATAATGGTGGCAAGGGGATTCGAAGAAATCCACGAGAAAATCGATGCCTTATCCCGGGAATTAGATATTGTGAAACAGGACGTCACGGTTTTAAAGCAAGATGTTGCGATCTTGAAGCAGGACATGCACGAAATTAAAGAAGAAATGCGATTGCAACGTTCGGAGTTGCTGCACATAAACATCAGAACGGAGCGTCTCGAAAAAAAACAGGAATATAGTAGGTAAAGCTATTTCAGCGCTCTCGTTGTTTCGAGATACCAGTTGGGTACGTCGCGGAAAAGGTCGGAGGGATCGCTCAGAGTGCTCGTGGCGATCCCTTGAACGTTTTTACCTGCAGCATAGAGGTCGTCCGTTGAGTAAAGGAAAATGGCGGGAGTATCGGCGACAATATCGTTCTGCGCTTCGGAAAGTTCTTCTGTTCGCGACGCATCGTTCATATTCGTTCGTGCCGCTTCGATCAGGCCGTCGACTGTCGGATTGTCGTAGGTCGCCAGATTAAGACCGGGCGAAAATCGTTCTGAGGAATCCCAAAAGGCGTAAAGATCGGAACTTGGTCCCAGGATATTTCCGAAGAGCAATGCTTCATAACCGCGATTATTTACGGTATCGCTCATAATGGTTTCAGGAGAATCGGTCGCGATGGTGGTTGGTATTCCTATGCTTTGCCAATCGTTCTTGACGATCTCCGCGGTTTTTACAAGGAAGTCGATGTCGGGGACGGTGATCGTCACCGTAAGCGGGATGGTGGTCACCTTTTCTTTTTTTGAGCGATTCCCGTTTGTGTCGAGTTTCCAGCCGGCGGCATCAAGCGTCGTCGAGGCGAGGCCTTGCGAGCTGGTGGGAACTGCCGCGGCCAGCAAAGAATATGCAGCGTCTTGAGGGATCGGTCCGCCATCCGTGATGCCATTGCCCCCGAGCGCTTGCGAAACGAGGTCGTTCCTGCCGATGGCGAGCGAAAGGGCGCTGCGCACGGCAGGATCTTGCAGCGCTTCGTTTGAACTTTGGTTCAGAAAAATCGCGTAATAATCCGTCGTACGGAAACTCGCAAGATCATAGGGACGGTCAATTTCCTGAATCTCCGCGGGGGATGCAAGCGCGAACCCGTCGACCATGCCGGTATTGAATGATTTTACGAGATCAGTTTCGTTTCGAAAGAAGGAGAAGGTAAAGTTCGAGATCAGCGGTTGGGTACTGAAAGAACCCTTCCATGCGGTGAGCTGGTAGGAAGAGATAAAACCGTCCGAGCCCCGGTCGTAGGACGTGAATTGATACGGCCCGCTGCCGATCGGCTTCAGGTTATAATCGGAGAGCCGCCAATTTCCCGGCGGGACATCGCCGAAAATATGCTTGGGAATAATGTAAAGATTTTGAAGGTTGTCGCCGAAGAATGCGTAGGGGGCGGGGAGGGTGAATTGTACCTCGAGTTCGCTCATCCGGTTTGCCGTGACGCCTTGCCAGTTTGCGGCGAGCGGCGATGCCGCATCGGGATTCTGAATGCTCTGGACGGTAAAAATTATGTCATCGCTCGTAAGCTGTTCGCCGTCCTGCCAATGAAGATTAGGTTTCACGCGGATGGTCCATGTTTTTCCATCAGGCGATGCGGCGATCTCGTCGGCAACATCAGGCACATTGCTGTAGACCATCTTTACAATATCCAGGTCTGTCTCGGATGAAGCCGTGACGGGGTTTACGTATTCCGGCTGACCGACGGCGCCCTCGGTGTAGTCGCCACCTGCGGCGGGCACGGTGGTCGTCGCTTGGGCGACGAGGATACCGATCACAACGCAAAAACTGACAATTGTGACGACGGATGCGGCGAGAAAGGCGATGCGCTCCCGATTGGTAAACGCGAAAAAGATTTTCTTAAAAAAAGACATAATTCTCAGGGATTCAGGGTTCATGAATCAAGAGAACATTACTCTCGAATCATAATTCTTGAATCTATCGCTATCTTCCACCGAGCAACTGCCAGACGGCCAATGCTACGAAGATGACCGCCGCCACGATAGTGCCGATGAAAATAAACTTTTCCATGCCGCGCCGGGTCTGGTAATAGCCATCATCGCCACCGCCACCAAAAAGCCCGGACATGCCGGATGACCGTTCCTGAAGCAGGATCAAGCCGATGATAATAATGGCGAGGATAATTTGAATAATGGCGATCATGGTTTTGTAAAATAAGATCGAGACATGAATTACGAGATACGAATAATTTTACCCACCATTCTTATCTCATAATTCGTACCTCATAGCTCCTATTTTTGGCTATGCTGCGATATGAATGATGAAATTCACGGCGCTTACAATAAGAGTTGCATAAACGAGCGCCGGAATGTCCTGAATTGTAACGGTTCCCCGCAAAAAGTCAATGTAATTGAGAAGCGTGGGCAATATCCAGAGAATGAGGGCGTTCACGATGAGAATGCCGATGCCGAGCGTGAGAATGATGACCGGGCCAAGTACGAGAGTGAGGATTGGCTTCAGGAGACCGTTCAGAAGCGCGAGTACGAGCGCCACGAGTGCCAGCTGTACCCAGTCCGCAGTATTTAGCACGAAACCGGGGACATAGAGCCATGCAAGCCAAAGTGCCAGCGCATTTCCGGCGACGACGATGATAAATTTAAAAATTCCTTTCATGGGATGATTATAACAAACTTATGCCTCCATTGTCATTCTACATGTTTCGCTATAGCTTTGGCGAAGGTGGGGGCCGCGAGAGATTCTGTCCCTGTATAATTTAAATAAAAGAAAGGATCCCTCGCGGGGCTCGGGATGACTTTAAAAAATCTCGCAATGCGAGATTTTTTAAAGTCACTTTTTCGGTATCAGCTTTGAGAGGCGGGATTTGATCCGCCGCGCCTTGTTCTTCGTGATGACGTTCGTCTTCGCCGCTTTATCCACCGATTTGTAGACCGCTGAGAGTTTGGCCGGTGCGTCCTCCCACTGCTTATTTGCGACGAGCTTGCGGTAGGTCTTTACGGCACCTTTGTAGGCGTCCTTCTTCTTAATGTTCCGTTCGCGCCGTGTCTTTGCCTGCCGGAGCGCTTTTTTGGCTGATGAAGTAATTGGCATTATTTTTCTGTTCCTATCTTGCTCTTCTTTTGTCATCCCCGCGAAGGCCGGGATCCACGCTTTCTTTTATATGGTGCTTATTATATTGATATTACCCAAAATAACAAGCCCCTTGACAAATCGTCAAAAATCATGTTATCATTCCATCAGTTGCAGCCCCTACGGCTGAAAGAATTTCAATTTAAACATGAGGAAGTGAAGTCATGACAAAATTAGATCTCCGTGAGACTGGAGAGCTTTCGATCGCAATCCCGTCGTTGAAGCGTCCGGCGTTAGAAGAGCTTCAAAAAATGTACTTCCGTGCAGGAAGTATTGAACGGGATTTATCCACCGAAGCACCCGTCGTGCTTAGGTTGACAACCGTTTTGGACGTTAATGAGGTACGGATTGACGGGGAAGAATACGAAAAACGCCTTTCCTCAAGTACGTCTCATCCACTGCTGGGTTATCAACAAGCCCAATGGTTGGTTGCGCATCAGGGCGACTATCCAGTTCTCATGGCTTTGCTCGGACAGATTCGTATTGATTGCCCCGGCATCGTCATGTTAGGTCTTGATGGTCCTGATGACCGTTTTTTTCCATCTGTCCACACGCTTGGATTTCGCTGGTCTACAAACCGGCATTGGTGGAAAGAAGGATTTTCAAGGAGCGATCGTGTGGCTATTGGCTGATATAAGGTCGCACTTCGGGTTTCAGTAGCCACCGCTACATGAGACCCGATTTTTTTATTTCGTCGTGTCATCGCGTATCGACACAGAACAGCTTATAATGAAACTATGCTCTATAGCATTTTCGGAAAACTTGTTATGAAAGGGGAGAATTTCCTCGCGATTGAGGCGAGCGGTGGGATCGGATTCAAGATTTTTGCGAGCGAGCGGACGATCCGGCGTGCGGGCACTGTCGGCGGGGAGACGAAGCTTTTCACGCATTTTCACGTCCGCGAGGACGCACAGGAACTTTATGGTTTTCTTTCCGAGGACGAGCTTTCTTTTTTTGAACTGCTGATTTCCGTTTCGGGCGTTGGTCCGAAATCGGCGCTTTCGGTTATCGATGTTGCCACGCTCGAAGAACTTTCTGCGGCAATCCACGAAGGGCGCCCCGATCTTTTGACGAAGGCCTCGGGTATTGGCAGAAAGACAGCAGAACGCATTATCATTGAACTGAGAAACAAAGTGGCGTCATCGGGATCGGGCGCCGTCGTGGAAAAAATGGATACCGACGTGGATCTTGTCGAGGCGCTCTCAAGTTTGGGTTATCGTCGCGAGGAGGCGCGCGAAGCGCTCGCGAAAGTTCCGGGAGACATCACGGGAATTGAGGCGCGGCTAAAAGAGGCGTTGCGGATATTAAGCGGAAGGAAATGAAATTTACAATTTTCAATTTAGTAATTTAACAATGATCTTAAATTGCTTGAAAATTAAAAACTGCAAATTTTAAATTATTTTATGGCCAATCTCAAAGATTCAAAACTGGTACGTTGTTTCTACAACAATCTCCCCGGAGTTTTTTCGGCATACCATTTTCTGTGGTCGTGGTTCAGTGCGCCGCGGCACGGCCGCCCGAGCGAAAATCTTTTCGTCATTGGCGTCACGGGTACCAAAGGCAAGACGACAACCCTTGAGCTTTTGAATGCGATCCTCGAGACGGCCGGCAAGCGTACGGCGCTTTTGGGTTCGTATCGCATGAAGGTTGGCGAGGAAAGCGGCAAGAACGCGCTAGGCAATTCGATGCCTGGGCGTGGCTATATCCAAAAATTTTTGGCGCGCGCCGTCGCTGCGGGTTGTAGTTACGCGCTCGTCGAAGTGACGTCGCAGGGCGTCGTCGCGCATCGGCACAGGTTTGTTAACTGGAACATCGGTGCGATTACGAATCTCGCACCGGAGCATATTGAATCGCACGGCTCGTTCGAAAATTATCGCGCAGCGAAGCTTTCGTTCTTGCAATACGTTTTGAAAAAAGGCGGCAGAGTATTTTTAAACCGTGACGACCAGTCATTTGAATTTTTTAAAAACGCCTTGCCGGGCGAGCGGACCATGACGTACGGCAAAGACGACGAATGGATCAAGAGATATCTTCCCAGGCTCAGCCCGATGCGATCGCTCCAGGGCGGACCGGTAAAAAATTTTTTGATGAGCAGTTTTAACGAAGGGAACGTTGCCTTAGCTGTTGCGGTGGCGCTCGAGATAGGCATTCCGGGGAAAATGATTGCCGAAGCGATCATGAATTTCCAGGGCGTGCCGGGGAGAATGGAATTTGTGCGATCGGGAGAATACACGGCAATCGTTGACTATGCGCATACGCCGGATTCACTTGAAGCTGCCTATCAAGCCGTGAGGCCGGAGCCGACGCCGAATTATCCAGCGCCGCGCCTCATCTGTATTTTAGGATCGGTCGGCGGGACCGGCGAAAAGAGGTCGAGCCGCGACACGTGGAAGCGTCCCGAGATGGGGAAGATCGCCGCGCATTATTGCGACAAGATATTTTTGGCGAATGAAGATCCGTACGAAGAGGATCCGATGCAAATTTTGAATGAGATCGAAGCTGGCATTTTGCAGATGCCCTATCCGCGGCCGGAGATCATAAAAATTCCGGATCGCCACGAAGCGATCCGGCGGGCCGTCGCGGATATGAAAGAAGGGGACGTCGTGATCGGCACCGGCAAGGGAAGCGAAGACTGGATGCATATCGCGGGTGGCAAGAAAATACCGTGGAACGAGAGAAAAGAATTCGAAGAAGCGCTACAAGAAAAAAGAAAAGGATAAAAAGGGTCATTTCGAGCTCTGCGAGAAATCTTTATATTTTTCTGGTTTGCCGCCCTAATTCGTTTTTGCGGTTTTATAGAAATAAAAAAAGAACCCGATTTTTTAATCTGGGTTCTGCTTCGCAATGCAGAATGTAGAGCCTGCCTCTTGAAAATAGAAAAATAAGAGGCAGGCTACTAAAGAACTGGAACCTAACTCACCATCGTCAGTTGCGGCTGACGACTTCTCCCGTCTTTCTGCGGAGAATCAGAATTATTGGAAGAAGAACCGGAAGCCACGATAGCTGCCTGAGACGCTTTTTCTTGGAGTTTCAGATCGCTATTAGTATATTCCTTTTCCCTTCTTTCTTTTCGCTGTTTCCTCAAAGAAGACATAAACCATCACCTCCCTTCGCATGTCTCACGCCAAAGGTTATCGTAATTTGTTTCTGGAGTCAATTGGGGATAGAATAAAAGGTGTAAATGTTTTAGTGTTGTAATGACCTAGTGTCGTAATGATTATCAAAACAGTGCAACACTATAACAATTACAACACTACAACAATTTCTATGCATCTTACTTTTTATGGCGGGACGGGTGAGGCGACGGGATCGAACTATATTCTTGAGTCCGGCGATACGCGCATCATGATTGACTGCGGATTGCATCAGGGAAGTCACTATGCGGAAAAGGAAAACTTTGAATCGTTTGCGTACGATCCGAAAAGCATCGCGGCTGTTTTTATCACGCATTCACACCTGGATCATATCGGCCGCTTGCCGAGCTTGGTGAAAGCGGGATTTCCGGGAACGATCTACGCGACCGGCGCAACGAAGGATTTCGCCGAGCTGATGCTTCGCGATTCAGAACATCTTCTTTTAGCCGAGGCGGAACGCGAGAAGAAACCGCCGCTTTATAACGATGACGACATTGAGGCGGTGATGCGCGCGTGGCGCGGCTTGGATTACCATGCACCCGTCACGGTTGGCCCATTCACGGTGGAATTGTATGATGCGGGACACATTTTAGGATCGGCATTTATCAAGGTTCAGGCCGAAGGCAAGACTATTGTTTTTTCCGGCGATCTCGGTAACTCGCCGGCGCCGATCATCAAACCGACCGAAACGCTTCCTGAAGTCGATTACTGCCTCATTGAATCGACCTACGGCGATCGTGTACATGAAGATGTTAGCGAGCGGCAGGAACTTTTGGAGCACGCGATTCAAGACACGGTCGCGGCCGGCGGCACGCTCATCATTCCGACGTTTGCGATGGAACGCATGCAGGAATTGCTCTATCATCTTCATCAGCTCTTCGCCGCCGGACGCATTCCGCACGTTCCGGTTTTTGTTGACAGTCCGCTCGCCATCAAGCTGACCGAGGTCTATAAAAAGCACGAGAGCTATTTTAATGACGAAACGCGCAGGGAAACGCGAGGCGGCGGCGACATCTTGAATTTCCCCGGTCTCCGGCTCACGCTTACCACGGAGCAGTCGAAAGAGATTAATAACATTTCACCGCCGAAGATCATCATGGCGGGCGCGGGCATGTCGAACGGTGGCCGTATTCTTCATCATGAAGTGCGATATTTGCCCGATCCGAAGAGCACGATTCTTTTCGTAGGTTATCAGGCGCCGGATTCTCTGGGGCGGAAGATTCAAGAAGGCGCATCGGAAGTTTCGATTTTTGGCGAAATGGTGCCGGTGCGTTGCCGGAGAATCAGCATCGGCGGTTACTCGGCACATGCCGATCAGCCCCATCTCGTTTCGTGGCTCTCTTCTGCACGGCAGTCGCTCAAAAAAGTTTTCGTGGTGCAGGGCGAGGATGCGTCGAGCCAAGCGCTGGCTGCGAAGATCAGGGACGAGCTTGCGGTCGCAACAGAGGTGCCGAAGCTGGGAGAGGTGGTAGAATTATAAAAGAAAAAAAGAATCATGATGTATGAATCATGATTCATACATCAATCATAAACTATGAATCCCGACTATCATCTAAAGTTTAAAGTTTGCGTTTCGGGTGCGGCGGAGACGGAGTTCATGGCGCCGGACGCCATGGAAAAGATCGAAGCGATCGGCCGGCTTATCGCGGAGGAAGGCATGATCACTGTGACGGGTGCCACGACGGGAGCTCCTTTTTGGGCGGCCAAAGCGGCAAAAAAGGCCGGCGGTATGGTGATCGGTGTTTCTCCGGCGGCGACGAAAGAAGAGCACGTCAAATCGTATAAACTTCCTCTCGACCACCATGACCTCATTATTTACACTGGTTTTGGCTATTCCGGCCGCAATCTGCTGCTTACCCGTTCGGCCGATGCCGTGATAACGGTGTGTGGAAGGATCGGTACGCTGAACGAATTTACGGATGCATTTGAAGATTCCAAGCCTCAGGGCGTGCTCTTGGGAACCGGCGGAACGACCGAAATGATCAAAAAGATGCTGGAGGAAGCGCATCGCGGTATGGGTAAGGTGGTGTTCGATACCGATCCGAAGGTGCTCGTGCAGAAAGTGAAGGCAATGATCGAAGAAGATGAAAAAAGCTTAGGCATCGAATAGCCCTTGTCATTCCGGTCCTCGCCTTCGCAAGGATAAACTCCAGCAGGAATCTGGGAAAAAAATTCTGGATTCCATGTCGGAGCACGGAATGACCAACAATAAGATTATGAAAACAAAAATTATAAAAAAGAAACCGATCGCAAAAAAGGCGAAAAAACCGGCGACAAAAGCGAAGAAAAAACTAACGCGCGTTGTAAGGGCGAAAAGGGTTGTGAAAAAAATATCGCGGCCGAAAGCGAAGAACAGCAACAAACCGATTGGCACGGTGACGCATTTTTATAACGAGATCAGCGTTGCCATCATTCGTTTCAAGGAAAAAGTGCCGCAAGGAACCATGCTTTATTTCAAAGGAGCAACGACCGATTTCAAGCACCCGGCAAAATCAATGCAATATGACCATAAGCCGATCGCGATCGCGCCGAAGGGAAAACAGGTCGGCATCAAGGTTCCGAAGCGGGTCCGCGAAGGCGACAAAGTGCATCGCGTCCAGTAAGTGCGAGAAAGAACATGGAAAGGGATATCGAATCCTCGCCCGAAAAGCCACGCAACAGGAATGTCTTTTTCGTCGGACTTCTCAGCTTTTTTGGCGGCATCAGCCAGGATGTTTTTACGCCGATCCTACCGATCTATTATACGAGCATCCTGGGGTTCGATAAGACCTTCGTTGGCGTTGCGGAGGGACTCGTGACCGCAAGCAGTTATATTTTTAACGTCGCCGCCGGATATTTTTCCGATAAATTTAAAAAGCAGAAGCCGATCATTTTCCTTGGCTATTTTTTTTCGATGGTGAGCCGTCCGCTTCTCGCATTTCTCACGTCGTCGCCTGCCGTCATCGGGCTTCGCGCGATGGACGGTGTCGGCAAGGGGATCAAGGACCCACCAAAGGATGTGCTGATCGCCGGTTCCGCAGAAAAGAAGGTGCGGGGTAAAAGTTTTGGCATCGCCCGTATGCTCGACACGCTGGGATCGGTCGCCGGACCGCTCATTCTTTTCGGACTCCTCTATGTTCTAAAGGGGAGCGGGTTTCTCTATCACGAGATATTACTTTTTGCCGCCGTCCCGCTTCTCATCACTCTCGTCATTCTTATTTTCAACGTGAAAGAGGTTAGTCCGCAAAATCGGCCTCTCGGCGAAGAGACTACGGAGGCGGGCCCGCTGCCGAGACCGTTTTTTCTTTTTCTCGGCATTGTTATTCTTTTCACGATCGGCAATTCATCCGATGCTTTTTTGATACTTCGTGCGCAGAGCCTCGGCGTGACGCTGCTTGAAATTCCGCTCGTCATCGCCTTGTTCAATCTGATCTACGCGATGTTCGCGGTTCCCTTTGGGTCGCTCTCGGACCGCATCGGCCGCATTCCCACGATCGTGATCGGTTGGTCCGCCTATGCGCTCGTCTATCTCGGCTTCGCGCTCGCGAACCATGCCATCTTCATCTGGTTTCTCTACGGTTTTTACGGCATCTATTATGCGACGAGCCAGGGTGTGATCAAGGCGTTTCTCGCTGACACGGTCGGGTTCGACCACCGAGGAAGGGCTTTTGGCATCTACGGTACGACAGTCGGACTCGCCACGCTTCTCGCGAGTTTCTTTGCGGGCTTTCTCTGGGATCACGCCGGCCCGCGGGCGCCGTTCTATTTCGGTGCGGCCATAGCGCTTGCGGCGGTCATTATCCTCGCCGTTTTTTCGAAAAAATTAAAAACTGCATAAAAATTTCAACAACCAAATACAACGACCGGACTGTTTGAGTCCTCTGTGTCAAGCGTTCTACGAGCTATCAGAATAAAGTTTATCGAAGCGTATTTGAAAAATAGAATCAGATATGCTATATTTTAGCCGGCATTTTATTCAAGAATAACAAAAGAGGTGCGACATGTTAGTGTCATTGAAAGAAAGGATTTCGATAACCCTGCCTACCTTGAAAGCCATGTTTGGGTTGTGTCTGGTAACTTCACCCATTTGGGGAACATTTATCGCTTGCGTGGCGACAATGGGGATCGCGAAGACCTTACTGGTGTTCGGGATAGTGTTCGCAACCGCGGTAATCGTTTTAGTTGGAGGCTTTCTTTTAGATTAGACGTAAGCCTCGCCGACTGGTCTGGAACGGAGGTGTGAAATGGTCTATTGACATCGTCATGGGCCATTTTTTTAAAATAAAAAATCTAACTTTCTCAGCTTCGTGGAGCGCGCCTTTCAAAACCAAACATCGTCCACGACGGGGCTGTGCGTTATCAACTAATGAGTTATAATAATCGCATGGATCAGGAAGTTCAAAAAGTTGAGATCGTAAAGGAGGTGATCGTGAGGAAGGCACCGTCTTCTGTTCCGCTCTATGCGACCCTGTGCGGTATTTTTGCTCTGGTAGCCGCCATTCTGTCATTCTTAATTCCTATCGCGGGTCCGTTGTTTATAACCCTGATCGCAGTATTTTTGGGCGGGATCGCCATCCTTGGCGGATCCAAGGGTTTAGGAGTGGCGACTGCAGTTATCGTAACGGTCAACTTAGTTATTAGTCCAAGTTTTTGGATTTCTTTAACCGGCAGTAATCAAAACGGCGGAAATGCAAACTTTACTATAGCGTTTATAGATATCATTGCTGTCATACTGCTCTACGTATCGATGGCTTTTAGGCCGAAGAACGATTAAATTCTGCTTAAATTATTCTTAGTATCGCGCTTACTGTTATACATGCCGGCGCGAAGGTTTTTATAGACCCAAAATTACGCAATATAATGGTTTACTCGAATAAATAACGATTCTTTTGTTTTGAGTATCTATACAACGCACTTCGGACTTATTTTACCCAAAATCCGTGATTTCTGACAGGCGGTTTACCCCTTCAAATACCCCTTCAAATGCTTCGGATCAATTTGAAGGGGTAGCAACTCCAAATCTCCCCGTATCTCCTCGCTTTTCTGCCCTCACGCCTCGCAAAACAAAAGTCCTACTTCACTCCGCTCGGCCTGCTGTCCTCGCTCCGTTCAATAGTCGCGGAAGCCGCGCCTGTTCCTCGGCCTCCCTTCGTCTGTCCCGTCGTTTCTTTTTGCTTGTCGTGGGGGGTGATTTATCAGTTCTTCTGGTTCACTGTGAAAGGCATTAAATTGAGGCAATAAATTATCTAAACATGATCGCTACTATAACCATGAGACCCATGAAAAAGCAGAATGTGAATATCGCCGTTTCCCATGCCATCTTTTTGGGAATTTCTGGCGAAGGATAATGGTGCTCCCATTCTTTGTAAGTAATAAGCCACGCGCACGCAGCCCCCAACGAGCCGAACATAATTCCGATAATCAATAAAAGATAAATGGTCGTCATGGCGCGTCATTGTTTGGAAATCTTCTTTCGC
>Ga0181520_10004099_pt1 | contig 24811 bp, 20 predicted proteins | sample PEATcosm2014_Bin_29_FD_132451 | JGI IMG/M metagenome (GOLD analysis project Ga0181520, IMG submission 132451) | Peatland microbial communities from MTU Mesocosm Facility, Houghton, MI, USA - PEATcosm2014_Bin02_30_metaG | ecosystem: Environmental > Terrestrial > Soil > Wetlands > Peat | place...
CGACCCGCCGGCGCGCGAAAGCCATCCCTCGGCGGGGCGCTTTCCGACCTCATTGTCACGCTGGAATTTGGAGCGGGCGAAGGGATTCGAACCCTCGACCCCAACCTTGGCAAGGTTGTGCTCTACCCCTGAGCTACACCCGCGTCCACGTCGGCAGATCCCCGACCGCGCGCTTATGAAGCATGCCGCGGCGGATTGCAACTCCCCCCGGCGCCTTGAATTGGTCGCGGCTCTGTCGGACAATCGCGACACCCAAGCGTGAATTGATGTCGTCGTGCGTTTGTGCGAAGGGTCGCCAACCCGGCGCGAGGTCGATTTATGAACGAAACGGTCGATCCGGACAAAGTCGAGGCCGCCGCGCCGGTCTCGTCCGCCGCTCCCGCCGCGCCGGCGAAGAAAAAGCGCCGTTGGGTCAGGCTGGCGGTCTTCCTTTTGCTCGCCGCGGCGGCGGCGTTCGCCTGGCGCCATTACACGGGCGTCGCGCCGTCCACCGCCCCGGCGCCGGGACCGGGAGCGGGGGGCGGACTCGCCGTCGCCCAGACCGTCGGCGTCGCGCCGGTCGTCTCCGGCGACATGCCGATCACCATCAACGCCCTCGGCGTGGTGACGCCGCTCGCCACCGTCACGGTCAAGACGCAGATCGCCGGCAAGCTGATGTCGGTCGGCTTCCAGGAAGGGCAGATCGTCAAGGCTGGCGATTTTCTCGCCCAGATCGACTCGCGCCCCTATGAGGCCACGCTCGCCCAGGCCCAGGCGCAACTGGCGAAGGACACGGCGCTCTACCAGCAGGCGCAGTCCGACCTGGCGCGTTACGAAACGCTGAGCAAGCAGGATTCGATCGCGCTGCAGCAGGTCGTGGACCAGCAGTTCCTCGTGGCGCAAGACAAAGCCGCAATGGGCAGCGATCAGGCGCAGATCGACACCGCCAATCTCAACATCGCCTATTGCCACATCGTCGCGCCGGTCGGCGGGCGCGTCGGCCTGCGGCAGCTCGACCCCGGCAACTACCTGCAGCCGTCGGATGCGACCGGCATCGTGGTGATCGCCCAGCTCGACCCGATCAGCGTCATCTTCTCCACGCCGGAGGACAATCTGCCGCAGATCGCCGCGCGCGTTAACGCCGGCGCGACGTTGCCGGTCACGGCGCTCGACCGCGCCAACGTCGCGGAGCTCGCCAGCGGAACCCTGACTACCTTCGACAACCAGATCGACACCACCACCGGCACCTTCAAGCTGCGCGCGAGCTTCGCCAATCCGCAAGGGGCGCTGTTCCCCAACCAGTTCGTCAACGTCCGCCTGCTGGTCGACACGTTGTCCGGCGCGACACTCGTTCCCAACGCGGCGATCCAGCTCGGCGCCGACGGCGGGTTCGTCTATCTGCTGCAGAGCGATTCGACGGTGACGGCGCGCAAGATCGTCGCCGGCCCGTCCGACGCCAAGAACACCGTGATCAAGTCGGGGCTCGCGGCGGGCGACAAGGTGGTGGTGGACGGCGTCGACCGGCTGCGCGAAGGCGCGAAGGTGACCGTCGCCGGCGCGAAGGCGAGCTCGGCGAACGACGCGGCGGCCGGGAAGACGCCGCGGCGGCAGCGCGGCAGCGACCAGGGCGCCGCCGACGCGCCGCCTCCGCCCCCGGGGCCCGGCCCGTGACGGCGGCGACGGAGCGGCGGCGATGAATCCGTCGCGCCTGTTCATCGAGCGGCCGGTGGCGACGACCCTGCTGATGGTCGCCATCCTGCTCGTCGGCGTCGCCGCCTACAAGTTCCTGCCGCTTTCGGCGCTGCCCGAGGTCGACTATCCGACCATTCAGGTGCAGACCTTCTATCCCGGCGCCAGCCCGGAGGTGATGACCTCCTCGGTGACGGCGCCGTTGGAGCGCCAATTCGGCGAGATGCCGAGCCTGACGCAGATGATGTCGCAGAGTTCGGCGGGCGCATCGGTTATCACGCTGCGCTTCAGCCTCGACCTCAGCCTCGACATCGCCGAGCAGGAGGTCCAGGCGGCGATCAACGCCGCCGGCAACCTCTTGCCCTCCGACCTTCCCGCGCCGCCGGTCTACGCCAAGGTCAATCCCGCCGACGCGCCGATCCTCACCCTCGGCGTCACCTCGAAGACGCTGAAGCTCACCGACGTCGAGGACATCGTCGAGAGCCAGCTCGTGCCCAAGCTGTCGCAGCTCTCCGGCGTCGGCCTGGTGTCGATCTCGGGCGGCCAGCGCCCGGCGGTGCGCATCCACGCCAACCCGCTGGCGCTCGCCGCCTACGGGCTCAACCTCGACGACCTGCGCACGACCATCAGCAACCTCAACGTCAACACGCCGAAGGGCAACTTCGACGGCCCGACGCAGGCGTTCGCCATCAACGCCAACGACCAGATCCGCGATCCCAAGGACTATCTCAATTCCATCGTCGCCTATCGCAGCGGCGCGCCGGTGCTGCTCAGCGACGTCGCCCAGGTGGAGATCGCGCCCGAGAACAGCCGGCTTTCCGCGTGGATGAACGAGACGCCGGCGCTGATCGTCAACATCCAGCGCCAGCCGGGCGCCAACGTCATTCAGGTGGTCGACAGCATCAAGCGGCTGCTGCCGCGCCTTTCCGCCAATCTGCCGCAGGCGATCGCCATCACGCCGCTCACCGACCGGACCACGACCATCCGCGCTTCGGTCAGCGACGTCGAGTTCGAGCTGACGCTGGCGGTGGCGCTGGTGGTGATGGTGATCTTCCTCTTCCTGCGCAACATCCCGGCGACGATCATTCCCAGCCTGTCGGCGCCCTTGTCGCTGGTCGGCGCGCTGGCGATCATGTACCAGTTCAACTTCAGCCTCGACAATCTGTCGCTGATGGCGCTGACCGTCGCCACCGGCTTCGTCGTCGACGACGCGATCGTGGTGATCGAGAACATCTCGCGCTACCTCGAAGCGGGCGACACGCCGATGGAGGCGGCGCTGAAAGGCTCGCGGCAGATCGGCTTCACCATCATTTCGCTCACCTTGTCGCTGATCGCGGTGCTGATTCCGCTGCTGTTCATGGGCGACGTGGTCGGCCGGCTGTTCCACGAATTCGCCATCACGCTGGCGGGGACGATCGTCATTTCCGCCTTCGTCTCGCTGACGCTGGTGCCGATGATGTGCGCCAAGCTGCTCAGGCCGGCCGAGCGAGAAGCGGCGCCGCGCGGCCGTCGTCACGCCAGCGGCGGCCGCTTCTTCCAGGCGCTTTCGCGCCTTTACGCCGGCTCGCTCAACGTCGTGCTCGACCACCAGGTGGCGACGCTGATCGTCGCGCTGGCGACCTTCGTGCTCACCGGCTACCTCTACATGACGATCCCCAAGGGCTTCTTCCCGTCGCAGGACACCGGGATCATCCAGGGCGTCACGCAGGCCGCCGACGACATCCCCTTCGCCGGGATGGCCGAGCATCAGCAGGCGCTCGCCAAGGCGATCCTCGCCGATCCCGACGTCGCCAGCCTGTCGTCGTTCATCGGCGTCGACGGCTCCAACGTCACGCTCAACGCCGGCCGCTTCCTCATCAACCTCAAGCCGCACGAGCAGCGCCAGGCGACGGCGAGCGAGATCATCCGCCGCTTGCAGCGGGAGACCGCCGGCGTCCCCGGCATCTCGCTCTACATGCAGCCGGTGCAGGATCTCAGCATCGACACCACGGTCAGCGCCACCGAGTACCAGTTCACCCTCGACAACCAGGATATCGGGCTGCTGCAAACCTGGACGCCGACCGTGCTGGCGCGGCTCGCCAAGCTTCCCGAGATCGTCGACGTCGCCAGCGACCTGCAACCCAACGGGCGCTCGGCGGTCGTCACCATCGACCGCGCCAGCGCCGCGCGCTTCGGCGTCACCGCGGCGACCGTCGACAACGCGCTCTACGACGCCTTCGGCCAGCGCATCATCTCGACGGTGTTCACCCAGTCAAACCAGTATCGCGTCATTCTCGACATCGATCCGGGGATGGCGGCGTCGCTCGACGCGTTGAACGCCATTTACTTGCCGTCGGCGGCCTCGACCGCGGGCCAGGTGCAGCTTCCGACGATCGCCGCAGTGGAGGTCAAGCAGGCGCCGCTGCAGATCTCGCACCTCAAGCAGTTTCCCGTCACCACCATCTCGTTCAACCTGGCGCCCGGGGCGTCGTTGGGCGGCGCGGTCGACGCGATCAACGCCGCGCTCGGCGACATTCACCTTCCCGGCAGCTTCGCCGTCAACTTCCAGGGCGCGGCGGAGGCGTTCCAGTCGTCGCTGTCGAACGAGCTGTTGCTGCTGCTGGCGGCGATCGCCACGGTGTACATCGTGCTGGGCGTTCTCTACGAGAGCTTCGTTCACCCGGTGACGATCCTGTCGACGTTGCCGTCGGCCGGCATCGGCGCGCTGCTCGCGCTCGAGTTCGCCGGCGCCGGGCTCGACATCATCGGCGTCATCGGCATCGTCCTCCTGATCGGCATCGTCAAGAAGAACGCGATCATGATGATCGACTTCGCTCTTGAAGCGCAGCGCCAGGAGGGCAAGGCGCCGCGCGAGGCGGTCTATCAGGCCTGCCTTTTGCGCCTGCGGCCGATCCTGATGACGACGGTGGCGGCGATGTTCGGCGCCTTTCCGCTGATGCTGGGGACGGGCGTCGGCTCGGAGCTGCGCCATCCGCTCGGCCTAGCGATCGTCGGCGGCCTCGCGGTCAGCCAGATTCTGACGCTGTACACCACGCCGGTCATCTACCTCTTCTTCGAACGCATCGGCTCGAGCCTCGGCGCCGGCGCGACCAGCGGGTCGGCGACGGAGGCGGAGGCTTCGTGAACAACCGCTTCTCCGAGCTGTTCATCCGGCGGCCGGTGGCGACGACGCTGCTGACCATCGGCATCGCGCTCGCGGGCCTCATCGCCTTCTGGCAGTTGCCGGTGTCGCCGCTGCCGCAGGTCGACTTCCCCAATATCTCGGTGCAGGCGAGCATGGCCGGCGCCAGCCCCGACACCATGGCTTCGTCGGTCGCCGCGCCGCTCGAGCGCCATCTCGGTCAGATCGCCGACGTCAACGAGATGACGTCGTCGAGCTCGCTCGGATCGACGCGCGTCCAATTGCAGTTCGGTCTCGACCGCGACATCGACGGGGCGGCGCGCGACGTCGAGGCGGCGATCAACGCCGCGCGCGCCGACCTGCCGACCGCCCTGCGCGCGAACCCCACCTATCGCAAGATGAACCCAGCCGACGCGCCGATCATGGTGCTGGCGCTGACCTCGACCACCCGCACCGCCGGGCAGATGTACGACATCGCCTCCAACGTTCTGCAGCAGCGGCTGTCGCAGCTCGACGGCGTCGGCGAGGCCGACGTGGTGGGCAGCGCGCTGCCGGCGGTGCGCGTCGAGCTCAATCCGACCGCGCTCTATCGCTACGGCGTGGGGCTGGAAGACGTGCGCGCCGCGCTCGCCGCCGCCAACGCCAACAGCCCCAAGGGCGCGATCGAGGACGACGCTTTCCACTACCAGATCTACGCCAACGATCAGGCGAGCCGCGCCGGGCAGTACCGCGATCTCGTCATCGCCTACCGCAACGGCGCGGCGGTGCGCCTGTCGGACGTCGGCGAGGTGGTCGATTCGGTCGAGGACCTGCGCAACGCCGGCTTCGTCAACGGCAAGCCGTCGGTGGCGGTGGTGCTGTCGCGGCAGCCCGGCGCGAACATCATCGCCGCGGTCGACGGCGTCAAGGCGGAGCTGCCGCGCCTCGCCGCCTCGCTGCCGGGCGATGTCAGCCTCCAGGTGGTGCAGGACCGCTCGATCACCATCCGTGGCTCGCTCGCCGACACCGAGCGCACGCTGGCGACTTCGGTGATCCTGGTGATCCTGGTGGTGTTCGCCTTCCTGCGCAACGTGCGCGCCGCGGCGATCCCCAGCGTCGCAGTGCCGGTGTCGATTCTCGGCTCGTTCGGCGTGATGTATCTTTTGGGCTTCAGCCTCGACAACCTGTCGCTGATGGCGCTGACCATCTCGACCGGCTTTGTCGTCGACGACGCCATCGTCGTGCTGGAGAACGTCAGCCGGCACATCGAGGAGGGCGCGACGCGCATTCAGGCGGCGATTCGCGGAGCGCGCGAGGTCGGCTTCACCGTCCTGTCGATCAGCCTGTCGCTGATCGCGGTGTTCCTGCCGCTGCTGCTGATGGGCGGCATCGTCGGCCGGCTGTTCCAGGAGTTCGCGCTGACGCTGTCGATCGCGGTGATGATCTCGCTGGTGGTGTCGCTGACCACCACGCCGATGATGTGCGCGCTGGTGCTGCCGCGGCGCGTCGTTCTCGACCACGGCGCACTCTATCGCGCGACCGAGCGCGCCTTCGAGGCGGCGCTCGCCTTCTATCGCGTCACACTCGCCGCCGCGCTGCGTCATCCTTTGATCGTCATGCTCATCCTGGTCGCGACGCTCGGGCTGAACTTCAGCCTGTTCGGCCAGATGACCTACAACCTCTTCCCGTCGCAAGACACGGGCCTGTTGATCGGCTCGATCCAGGGCGACCAGAGCATCTCGTTCCAGTCGATGAAGCAGAAGATGCAGGAGTTGCAAGCGATCGTTCAGGCCGATCCGGCGGTGGAGTCGATCATGGGCTACACCGGCGGGCGGCAGACCAATTCCGGCTTCTCCTTCATCACGCTGAAACCGCAGGCCGAGCGCAAGATCACCGCCGACGGCGTGGTCGCGCGCCTCAGGGGCAAACTCGCGTCGGTCGCCGGCGCGCGGCTGTTCCTGGTGGCGGTCTCCGACCTGCGCACCGGCGGGCGGCAAAGCAACGCGACCTATCAGTACACGCTGCTGTCCGACGACAACAAGGCGCTCTACGACTGGACGCCGAAATTGCTGGCGGCGCTGATGAAGAGCGAGGTGCTGAAGGACGTCAACTCCGACCAGCAGCAGGGCGGCCTCGAAGCCGACGTGACCATCGACCGACCGACGGCGATGCGGCTCGGGCTGACGCTGAGCGCCATCGACAACACGCTCTACGACGCCTTCGGCCAGCGCCAGGTCTCCACCATCTACAACGCGCTCAACCAGTATCACGTGGTGATGGAGGTGGCGCCGCGCTACTGGCAGGACCCCTCGACGCTGAACGACGTCTGGGTGTCGAAGTCGGGCGCCAATCCCTCCGGGACGCAGCAGACCAACGCGGTGGCCGGGCAATACTCGACTTCGACGGCGACGAGCTCGGCCACGTCGATCGCCTCCGACTCGGCGCGCAACCTGTCGCTGAACTCGATCGCGGCGAGCGGGCATTCGAGCGCTTCGGCGGGCGCCGCCGTCTCCACCTCGCAGGAGACGATGGTCCCGCTCGGCGCGGTCGCGCGATTCCAGCACGGCCGCACGCCGCTCAGCGTCAACCATCAGGGCCAGTTCGCCGCCTCGACGATCTCGTTCAATCTCGCCGAGGGCCACGCGCTGAGCGAGGCGGAGAGCGAGATCGCCCAGGCGCGCGCCGCCATCGGCATGCCGTCGACGGTGCGCGGCTCGTTTGCGGGAACGGCGGCGACCTTCCAGCAGTCGCAGGCGGCGCTGCCGCTGTTGTTCGCGTCGGCGATCGTCGCCGTCTACATCGTGCTCGGCATCCTCTACGAGAGCTACATCCACCCGGTGACGATCCTGTCGACGCTGCCCTCGGCGAGCGTCGGCGCGTTGATCGCGCTGAAGATGTTCAACACCGAATTCACCATCATCGCCGCGATCGGCATCATTCTCCTGATCGGCATCGTCAAGAAGAACGCGATCATGATGATCGACTTCGCCTTGCAGGCCGAGCGCGAGGGCCTGCCGACGCGGGAGGCGATCACGCAAGCGTGCCTATTGCGCTTCCGGCCGATCATGATGACGACCTTCGCGGCGCTGTTCGGCGCGCTGCCGCTCGCCTTCGGGACGGGGGAAGGGTCGGAGCTGCGCCACCCGCTGGGGATAACCATCGTCGGCGGCTTGCTCTTCAGCCAGGCGCTAACCCTTTATACGACACCGATCATTTTCCTCTATCTTGATCGTTTCGGAAATTGGTCGCATCGTCTGTGGGACCGCCTCTATCTGCGGGACCGTGCGGAGCGTCTGGCGAGGGCAGGGTCATGAGTTTGGGCCGGGGGGCCGGCGTGATCGTCGCGTTGGGGCTGGCGGCGCCGCTGGTCGGCTGCGCGGTCGGTCCCGATTATCAGCGCCCGGGGGCGATCGTTTCGGCCGAGTACAAAGAGATCAAGGGCTGGAAGCTCGCCACGCCGCGCGACGATCTCGCCAAGGGGGAATGGTGGGGGGTCTTCCACGACCCTGAGCTCAGCGCGCTCGAGGCCCAGGTGGCGATCTCCAATCAGACGCTGAAGGCGGACGAGGCGAATTATCGCCAGGCGCTGGCGATGATCGCCGAGGCGCGCGCCGGGCTCTACCCGACGGTGAATTTCGACCCGTCGCTGACCCGCCAGAAGGTCGCTCGCGAGATCTCCTACACGCTCGACGCCGAGATTAGCGGAAGCTGGACGCTCGACGTATGGGGCAAGGTCCGCCGCGCCGTCGAGCAGCAAGGCGCCGCCGCCCAGGTCAGCGCCGCCGACCTCGCCAACGCGACGCTGTCGGCGCAATCATCGTTGGCGACCGCCTACGTCCAATTGCGGCAGGCTGAAGCGCTCGACGATCTGTTGAGCGACACGGTCAAGGAATATCAGCGCTCGCTGCAGATCAGCCAGAACCAGTACAACGCGGGCACCGCCGCCAAGTCCGACGTCATCACCGCCCAGGCGCAATTGCTGGCGGCGCAAGCGCAGCAGATCGCCGCCGGCGTCACCCGGGCGCAGTACGAGCACGCGATCGCGGTGCTGATCGGCCGGCCGCCCGCCGAACTGACGATCCCGCGCGGAAAGCTGGCGGCGGGAATTCCCAACGTCCCGGCGCGGGTGCCCTCGGCGCTGCTCGAGCGTCGGCCCGACATCGCCGCGGCGGAGCGGACGATGCAGGAAGAGAACGCCGCGATCGGCGTCGCCACCGCCGGCTACTATCCGAGCTTCACCCTGTCGGGCGCCTTCGGCTATGTCGGCGACCCCTTCATCAAGCAAATCGCCGGCGCCAATCCCGTCTGGTCCTACGGGTTGTCGCTGGCGCAGCCGCTGTTCAACGGCGGCCTCACCGACGCGCAGGTCGAGGCGGCCAAGGCGACCTACGAATCAAGCGTCGCCACCTATCGGCAGACGGCGCTGACCGCCTTCCAGCAAGTCGAGGACCAGCTCGCGGCGATCCCGATTCTCACGCGCGAGCTCAGCGTGCAGACCGAGGCGGTCAAGGCCGCCAAACAGGCGGTGCAGATCGCCCTCAACGAATACAGCGCCGGCACGCAGAACTTCACCACGGTGGTGACCGCCGAGGCGACCGAGCTCACCGACGAGGAATCGGCGCTGAACACGCGCACGCAGCGCCTGACCGACGTCGTCGACCTGATCGTCGCGCTCGGCGGCGGATGGCGCGCCGAGGACCTGCCGTCGCTGACGACGATCGCCGCCGAGGCGCCGACGCCCGCGCCGACGCCCTGAGCCGTCCGAGGCGCGCCGCGTCAGTCGGGCGGCGTGTAGCGGCGCGCCGCCTCCCAGGCGGCGCGAGCGTCGGCGAGCCAGATGACGCCGTCGTTGGCGGCGCGCGCTGCGCGCGTCGCCTCGACCAGCTCGGGCGGGCCGGAGGGATCGGAAAGCTCCGCGCGCTCGCTTCGCGCCAGCTCCGCCGCCAGCGCGGTCTTCGCCGCGTCGTCGCCGCTCATCCGCGTCGCCAGCGCCAGCGCGACCGCCGGCTTGGGCGCCGCCGCCAGCCGCGCCAGGCGGTAGGCGTTGAGAAAGCGCTTGACGCCGCGCGGCGTCTTCGCCGCCAGGGCCGCCAGCGCGGTCAACAGCGCCGCCTCGGCCTGCGTCAGCGGCTCGATCAGGCGCGAGGCGCGCGCGTCGAGCTCGCCGGCCGGGCTGGCGACGGCGTTGGAGCCGATCAGCCGGGCGGCGAAACGGCCGCCGTCGACGAAGCCGAGCGCGCCGGCGTTGACCACGAGCTGGAAGAACTTGTCGATCCGTCGCCGCGCCGTCTCCTCGCCGCCGCGCGCGTCGGCGAGCGCCGCGAGGTCGGTCGCGACGACTCCGGCGCAGCCGGGGCCGATGAGCGCGCTCGCCGCGGCGAGGAGGCGCGCCGCTTCGCCGGGCGGCGCCGCGTCGAGATTGTCGAAGACGAACACCAGCCGCTGCGGCGTCAGGAACGGCGGCGGCTCTTTCGCGCCGATCAGCCGGCCGATCTCGACGAAGAACGCGCGCGCCGCCTCGGCGGGCGTTTCGGAGCCGCGCGCGAAGGCCGGGCCGGGGCCGCGCGCCAAGGGCTTGGCGCCGCCGGCGCGCCGCGCGGCCGCCTGGGCGTGGACGGCCGCCGCCTCGACCTCGGCGCTGAGCGTGAGAACGCGCTGATTGAGGCGCGCGGCGCTCGCGTCGAGCTCGTGGCGGCGTTCGCGCATGTCCTGGCGCAGCAAGCTCAGGCCGCGGAACAGCAGGCCGACGAAGCTGAAGGCGCGCCAGAGGTTGAGCAGCACGGCGAGGACGCCGAGCGCCAGAGCGACGTCGGCCGCCGTTCCCAACAGGTCGGCGTGAGCGGCGAGCCAGTCGGCGGCGGGCGCGGTGGTCGCGCTGAGCGAGCGCAGCCAGCCCGACAGCGCCTCGCCGCCCGCCTGGGCGAGGATGAAGGCCGCCGCGAAGGCGATCGCCGCCAGCATGAGCAGCCTAGTCTGGCTGGGATAGGCCCAGATCGAGCGCATCGCCAGGCTCGCGCGCGTCGCCCCGCCGACGCTGTCGAAGTCGCGCACCAGGTCGCGGAAGTTGGCGGTGGCGTCGCCGCGCGCCAAGTCGAAGCGGCGCAGCCGCGATTCGATCAAGGCGCGGCTGGCGCGGATGAAGGCGTCGGCGCGCGATCCCGGCGTATCGTAGAGCAGCGCCTCGGTGAGCCGGGCGCGCTTGGCCTCGACCTCGTCGCGCTGGGCGCGTTCGTGCTCCAGGCGCTGGCTCAGCTCGTCGAGCCGCTCCTGGGCGGCCGCCGCGGCGCGGCGCGGGTCGCCGCCGGCGCGCGCCGCCTCGTCGGCGAAGGCGGCGTAGCCGAGGCCGTCGCGGTCGCGATCGAGCGCGGCGAAAGCGGCGGAGGCGAGCGCGCAGGCGGGGTCGCCGACCACGCCCGCGGCGTCGATCGGAATCACCGCCACACGCGACAGGAACGGCGTCTCGACCGACCGCGCCGCCGCGGCGGAAAGGCCCTCGACCGCATCGACGAGACGGCGCAGCGCGAAGCTCGCGCCCGATCCCGAGGGGCCGACGATCCCCGCCAGGAACGGCGTCTGCGCTTCCGGCATGAGGCACAGCTCGACAAGCGGTCGGATCGCTTCGCCCGCGTCGTGAAGGTCGGCGCCCTCGGCCGAGTCGGAGAACAGCACAGGATCGCGGGGTATCGGCGACAGGCCCGGCGAGGCGGGCGGCGACGGCGCGCGCGCCGCCGCTTCGGTGTTCGTCGATTCGCCGAGGATGCGTCCGAGCCGGTCGTCGAGCCTGCTGTCGTTCAAGGAAGCCTCCCTGGGCGGTCGGCGCGCTTGGAAGCGGCCAACGCGATCGCGCCCCCGCGAAAACGACGCGCGGGCGAGGGTGTGGCGGCGTCGGCGGCGGCGTCAACCGCCGGTCGGCGCGCCGGTCACGCCGCGGCGAGGGCGGCGAACATCGGGCGCCCGTCGATCCCGCCGACCAACGGATCGACGAGGTTCTCCGGGTGCGGCATCAGGCCGAGGACGTTGAACTTGTCGTTGTAGACGCCGGCGATGTCGTCGATCGAGCCGTTGGGATTGGCGCGGCCGCCGATCTCGCCGCGGGCGTCGCAATAGCGGAAGGCGACGCGGCCCGCGCGCTCGAGCTCGGCGAGGCCCTCCGCGTCGATGGCGTAATTGCCCTCGCCGTGGGCGATGGCGAACTTGACCACCTGGCCCGGCGCGTAGCCGCGCGTGAACGCGGTCGAGGCGTTCTCGACCCGCAGGTGCTGCGTCTTGCAGAGGAAGCGGCGGCCGGCGTTGCGCATCAGCACGCCGGGCAGCAGGCCCGCTTCGCAGAGAATCTGAAAGCCGTTGCAGACGCCGAGAACCAGGCCGCCGTCAGCGGCGTGGGCGCGCACGGCCTCCATGATGCGCGCGCGCGCGGCGATGGCGCCGCAGCGCAGGTAGTCGCCGTAGGAGAAGCCGCCGGGCAGGACGACCAGCTCGGTTCCGGGCGGCAGCGCGCGGTCGTCGTGCCAGACGATGGTCGGCGGGACGCCAGTGGCCTGGCGAAGCGCGCGCGCGACGTCGCCTTCGCGATTGGAGCCGGGGAACAGGATGACGGCGGCGCGCAATGGATTAGCCATTTTCGATCGCGTAGTCCTCGACGATGGCGTTGGCGAGCAGTTTTTCACACGCTTCGGCGAGCTTCGCCTGCGCCGCGGCGCGGTCGCCGGCGTCAAGCTCGATGTCGAACACCTTGCCCTGGCGCACGCTGGCGACGCCCTCGACGCCAAGCGACCTCAGCGCCCCTTCGATCGCCTTGCCCTGGGGATCGAGGATCCCGGACTTCAGAGTGACGATCACGCGGGTTTTCATCGGCCGGCCTCGCTTTCAGGGATGGTTCGTCTACGCCGCATTCGAGGTCGGCGTCAGCGTCAACAGGGAATAGATCGCCGAGGCGTCGCGGGTGGCGCGCAGCTGCTGGGCGAGGTTGGCGTCGCGTAGCACGCGCGCGATCATCGCCAGCGCCTTGAGGTGATCGGCGCCGGCGCTTTCCGGCGCCACCAGGAGAAAGATCAGGTCGACCGGCAGGCCGTCGAGCGCCTCGAAGTCGATCGCGCGTTCGAGGCGGGCGAAGATGCCGAAGATGCGGCCGCACTTGGCGAGCTTGCCGTGGGGGATGGCGATGCCGTCGCCGACGCCGGTGGAGCCGAGGCGTTCGCGTTGCAGGAGCGCGTCGAAGATCTCGCGCGCCGGCAGCCCCGACGACACGGCGGCGCGCTCGCTCATTTCCTGCAACGCTTGTTTCTTGCCGTTGACGCGCAGCGACGGCATGATCGCGTCAGGCGTGAGAAGGTCGGATAGGGGCATCTTGAACTCGAGAATGAGAACTTGCCGACGAGCCGCGCGCCGTGGGCGCCGCGAGGCGCCTTCCGTTGGCGGCGCGGCCCGCCGCTAGTGGGGATCGAGCCAGCCGATCGCGCCGTCCGCTCGACGATAGACGACGTTCACGCGCGCGCTTCCCGCGTGTTGAAACACCAGGAACGGCGCGCCGCTGAGGTCGAGCTCGGCGACCGCGGAGGCGACCGACAAGCTTTTCAGCGGCCGCGAGCCTTCGGCGACCACCACCGGGTTGTACCCGGCCGGCTCCTCCTCGCTCTCGTCAGGCGCCTGGATGGTGTAGTCGGCGACCTGCAGCCGGGCGCCGCTTTCGGGCGCCGGCTGGCCGCCGGCGGGCCGTCCTTTGAGCCGCTTCTTGTAACGGCGGAAGCGGCGCTCGATCTTATCGAGCGCCTGTTCGACGCTCGCGTGAGGCTCCTGCGCTTGTCCTTCGGCCTGCAGATCGACGCCCGAGCTCAGATGCAGCGCGCAATCGGCGCGATAGCCCGAACCCTCGCGCGCGATCACGACGCGGCCGGTCACTTGGCCGTCGAAATAGCGCGCGACGATCGCCTCGGCCTTGTCGAGAACGTGACCGCGCAGCGATTCTCCGATGTCGAGGTTCTTGCCGGATACTTGTAAAGGCATTGATCGCCTCGCCTCTCTGGCTCGCTCCAAGTCCAACCGCCTGCGGCGACGGCCCACAAACTCACAGCGACGAGATTCCGCCGACCCATGAACCCGCGCGCGACGGCCGTGAAGCGCCATATTACGGCGGCCGTCCGCTTTGCTCCTCTTCCGGGGGCTAGCGTTAGAAGCCGGCCGCGGCGATGTCAATCGCGCCGCCGAGAGCCGCGCCGCGGGCGGCGTAAACCCCAATTTCCTCATAGATTTGCGGGCTCGTCAGGGAGCGCGTGGGCGCGCGCGGGCGCAAGCTTGGCGCGCCGGCGGTCGACCGAGGAGGGAATGCGCAGGCTGTCGCGGTACTTGGCCACCGTGCGCCGCGCGACGACGATGTCGGCTTTGCGCAAGCGCGCGACGATGACGTCGTCCGACAGCGCCTCCTCGGGGTTCTCCGCCTCGATCATCTGCTTGATCTTGAAGCGCACGGACTCCGCCGAATGGGCCGGGCCGCCGGGGTTCGAGGCGGAAGGCAGCGAGGCGGTGAAGAAGTACTTCATCTCGAACAGGCCGCGCGGCGTCTGGATGTACTTGTTGCAGGTGGCGCGCGAGACGGTCGATTCGTGCACGCCGATCGAATCGGCGACGGTCTTGAGGTTGAGCGGCTTGAGGGCGGCGACGCCGTCGACCAGGAAGCCGTCCTGGCGGCGCACGATCTCGGTGGCGACGTTGAGGATGGTGCGCGCGCGCTGCTCGAGGCTCTTGGTCAGCCAGTTCGCGTTCTGCAGGCTGGTCGAAAGGTATCGCCGATCCTCGTCGCGCCCGGCGCCGCGGCGGATGCGCGCGACGTAGGTCTCGTTGACGAGCACCCGCGGCAGCGCCTCGCTATTCAGCTCGACCCGCCAGGAATTGTCTTGCGCCGGCGTGACCAGCACGTCGGGGATGGCCGGCGGCGGGACGGTCGCGCCGAAGCCGCGCCCCGGCTTGGGGTCGAGCCGTTTGATTTCGGCGATCATCGCCGCTAGGTCGTCGTCGTCGACCCGGCAGGCGCGGCGCAGCGTCGCCATGTCGCGGCGAGCCAGCGCCGGCAGATTGTCGATCAGCGCGCGCATCGCCGGATCGAGGCGGTCGCGCTCGGCGAGCTGCAACGCCAGGCATTCGGCGAGGCTGCGGGCGAAGACGCCGGTGGGCTCGAACGTCTGCGCGCGCGCGAGCGTCGCTTCGACCCGGCGCGCCGGCGCGCCGAGGCGTTCGGCGATCTCCGCGACCGAGGCCGTCAGGTAGCCCGACTCGTCGAGCGCGTCGATCAGCGCGGCGGCGATCATGCGGTCGGCCGGGTCCCTGAGAACGATCGCCGCCTGGCGGGTGAGGTGTTCGCGTAGGCTCACCGGCGCCGCGACATAGGCCTCGAGGTCGGGCGCATCCTCGTCGCCGGCGCGGCCGGGCGCGCCAGTCCACGAGGTCGCGGACAGGCCGGCGCCTTCGTCGCGCGGCGGACGCTCCGCGAGCGTGGCGGGACGATCGCAGTCGAAGGCGTTGTCGATCTCGGTGCCGAGATTGGCGGCGAGCGCCTCGGGGTCGGTCTCCAGCGCTTCCGAGGCCCAGTCGCCCGGCTCGGCGGCGGGCGGCTCCGCGGCCGGCGCCTCGACCGGCCCGTCCGCAGCCGGCGCCTCGTCGGCGCGCTCAAGCAGCGGGTTGCGCTCCAACTCGTTTTCGATGAAGGCGGCGAGCTCGACGCTCGGCATTTGCAACAGCTTGATCGCCTGCAACAATTGCGGCGTCAGGACCATCGATTGGCCTTGCCGCATCGCCAGCTTGTTCGCCAGAGCCATAGGAGGTCGCCAACTCGCCTTTCTTACTACGCCTCGCGACGCCGCAGGTGTTGGCGGCTCGTTTCTTGCTTATAACACGCAACCGCGCGTCGAACACAAGACCCGACGCCCTCCGGCGGTCCAACTTGGGGAGGTCTGCCCTACCGTGCGGCGATTTGTCTCCTGGCGGCGATAAAGCGGCGAGGCGGGCGCGCTTTGGTCGCGCCGCCGACCGCCGTCGGACAATATAAAGACTTACTTATATCTTTATTGCGCTGTTTCCGGCGATTTGGTAAGGCGTGCGCGACCCAACCGTCGAGGTTCCCGATCATGAATAAGCACGCCGCCGACTACGCCGTCGCCGACATCGGCTTGGCCGCCTTCGGCCGCAAGGAAATCGCCATCGCCGAAACCGAGATGCCGGGGCTGATGGCGACCCGCGCCGAATACGCCGCGGCTGAGCCGTTGAAGGGCGCGCGCGTCGCCGGCTCGCTGCACATGACCATCCAGACCGCGGTGCTGATCGAGACCCTGAAGGCGCTGGGCGCCGACGTGCGCTGGGCCTCCTGCAACATCTATTCAACCCAGGACCACGCCGCGGCGGCGATCACCGCCGGCGGAACGCCGGTGTTCGCCATCAAGGGCGAGAGCCTGAAGGACTATTGGGACTATACCCACCGCATCTTCGAATGGGCCGACGGCGGCAGCCCGAACATGATCCTCGACGACGGCGGCGACGCGACGCTGCTCATCCACCTCGGCGTGCGCGCCGAGAAGGGCGACGTCGCCTTTCTCGACCAGCCCGGCTCGGAGGAAGAGGAGGTGCTGTTCGCGGCGATCAAGCGGCGGCTGAAGGCGAAACCCGGCTGGTACGCCGCGAACGCCGCGGCGATCCGCGGCGTCACCGAGGAGACCACCACCGGCGTCCACCGGCTCTACGCGATGGCGAAGGAAGGCCGGCTATTGTGGCCGGCGTTCAACGTCAACGACAGCGTCACCAAGTCGAAGTTCGACAACCTCTACGGCTGCCGCGAATCGCTCACCGACGGCATCCGCCGCGGCACCGACGTGATGATGGCGGGCAAGGTGGCGATGGTGAACGGCTTCGGCGACGTCGGCAAGGGCTCGGCGGCGTCGTTGCGCAACGCCGGCTGCCGCGTGCTGGTCGCCGAGGTCGACCCGATCTGCGCCTTGCAGGCGGCGATGGAAGGCTACGAAGTGACGACGATGGAGGACGCCGCGCCGCGCGCCGACATCTTCGTCACCGCCACCGGCGACGTCGACGTCATCACCCTCGATCACATGCGCAAGATGCGCGACCGCGCCATCGTCTGCAACATCGGCCACTTCGATTCCGAGATCCAGGTCGCCGCTTTGCGCAACTTCAAATGGGTGAACATCAAGCCGCAGGTCGACGAGATCGAGTTCCCCGACGGCAAGCGCATCATCTTGTTGTCGGGGGGGCGGCTGGTCAACCTCGGCAACGCCACCGGCCATCCGTCGTTCGTCATGTCGGCGTCGTTCACCAACCAGACGCTGGCGCAGATGGAGCTCTACGCCAACCACGCCAAGTACGAGCGGCAGGTCTACACGCTGCCCAAGCATCTCGACGAGAAGGTCGCCTCGCTCCACCTCGCCAAGGTCGGCGCCAAGCTGACCAAGCTGACGAAGAAGCAGGCGGATTACCTCGGCGTGCCGCAGCAGGGGCCGTTCAAGTCGGAGCAGTATCGGTATTGAGTTCGCGCCGGCGCGGCCGCCGGACGGTCGGCTCGTCGGCGTCAAGCCGCCGATAGCCCGTCGCAAGACGGGCGCCCTGCGACGCCCTTTGCGCGGCGGCCGCGCCGCTATGCCGGCATAGCTGCGAGCCGCGGCGGGGCGCGGGATGGATCAGGCCAAGCAAACGGGGAATCCGGCGAGCTGTCGCCGCAACGCCGCCCAAGCGGAAAGCCCTTTGCATCCGTTGAGCGCGGGTGGGCGAGGGGGGCGATCATCCCGTTCCGACTCGGCGTAGGTAGTTTCCGATTCTACTGCTGCGGCGCACTCCCCGCTACGTTCTGGGAAGCACTCGCGAACGCCGCAAACCGGCGTTTCCCGGTGAAAACCTAGGAGAACGCGGCCATGGATACGAATACGCTTCTCATCATCGTCGTATTGATATTCTTGTTCGGTGGTTTCGGCTATTACGGACGGGGACGCTGGTTCTGAGCAGCTTCTGCGACAGCGCCGGTCGTCGATTTGCCCGCCTCTCATAAGGGCGTCAGATACTACGATGTACGATGGGGACAGCTTACGGAATCCCCGATTGCTTCCCTTGATCTGCCTCGCGCCGCGCCGTAGAGCCGTATCGACATTGAGGCGCAGCCGGCGGACGCTCCTGTAGGCGCGATCGCCGATCGGCGCCTGCCTCCCGAACCTCTTGCCGCCGCCCGGGCCGCGTCGGCCCGTCGGCGTCAAGGCCGAGCCCGGGATCAGGCGCGGGGCGAGCGCCGCTGGACTAATCGGGAAATCCATGTCCTGTCGCCGAAATTCCACAGCGCCCCGCGTCAACCGTTTTGCTCGATGCTCGCCAAAGCCGCCTCGGCGGCCTCTTCGAACTTCGCCAGCAGTCCAGCCGGCTTGAACGGCAGGCCCGATACGACCGCTCTCGCCCACTCGACGTAGGTTCGCTTGCGATCGACGGGCCACGGCGGAGGGCTATTCGCTATGGCGAGCAGGTTGCTGGTCTTGTCGGCCAGCTTGACGATCGAGGCGTCGTCGCTCTTGCGATAGGCGTCGGAAACCTGCTTATCCTTGCGCGCTTGCTTGGGAAGACTCTTATCGTCGGTCACTTCCGCCACGATGGAGGCGACCGCCGATCCGAACAGCGCGGCGACTTCATCGATGGCCACGCCCTGATCCTCCACGACGTCGTGCAGCAAGGCGGCGGCGACGACATCGGCGCGTCCGTCGGACGCCTCGGCCGCCAGGGTGGCGACTTCGATCAGATGGTTGAGGTAGGGCTCCGCCGCGTCGCCCTTGCGTCTTTGCGTTGCGTGCTTTCTTGCGGCGAAGTCGGCCGCCTTCATGACCGTAACGACGTCGTTCATTCAGAGCTTCCTATCGTCGAGATTGTTGGCGTTCAAACAGGGGGTCCCGTCGCGGAGGCGGTTGGAATTGGGTTGGCGTAGTCTCCAGGGGATTGCGGCGATAGCTTATATCAAGATCCAGAGACAATGACTCGTCATGACCAAGATTGTCCCGGCCATCCAGGCCTACCCGCCGCCGGCGGCCGGCGCAAGAAGCTCCGTGTTTTAGTTACCGAGGCGAAGTTGTCGTGTCACGACGTGGAGGGACGGGACAACCGGGCTATGACGATTCACTGTCGCCGATTCTTGGTATAAGCGCCTATATTATGGGTTTCCACTTGGTCATTTCCTCCCGCAGGTCCAGGGATTCGCCGTCGGCGGCGAATGCGCCGTCGCCATTGGCGTGAAAGGTCCGCCGCTCGGAGCGCTTGGCGTCGACCCACGCCTGAACGCCTTCCAGGATGAAGAAAGAGGTTGTGCGCGTCGACCAGGCTGTCGTCGACCGCGCGGCGTTCGATATTGGCCAGGCGCTCCGCGATGCGGGGCGCTTCACGCGCTTGCCGCGGACTGGCGCCAAGCCAAAGGCGGCGAACTTGTCGGCGTCGGCTCCAGAACAGTTCCCGATTCTTACAACCGTCCTAGCGAGATCGACGGTCGGCACGGCGATCAGCCTCGAATCAGCTTGAAGCGTCATCCTTGGCTTCGCGCCCCGACGCCGCATGCGAACCAAGAAACGATGCGATTGCTTCTTCCCGTGGTCTGCCTGGAAATCGCCGCCAGCGGCGCCGCCGCCGGCGTGGACTGCCGGCTCGACCAAGTGAGCGCGATGCCGCTGCTGTCGCTTGGCGCGCATTACGCGGTGATGGCCGAGATCGAGGACGTCACGCGGCCGATCGTCGTCGACACCGGGGCGGAAACCACCGTGCTCAAGGCCAGCGTCGCCAAGGAGCTCGGGCTGAAGGAAGATCCGCGACATGCGAATCGCTCGGTCGGCATCGGTCAGACGACGGGCGATTCTCACCTCAACGTCATTCCCTCGAGGCTCGCCTTCGGCGCCCTCGTGCTGCGCGACCGCAGCACCACCGTGGCGACGATGGACGACGGCGAAGCGCCGGAGAAAGACTCGATCGGCCTGCTCGGCGACGATATTTTGTCGCAGTTCGACGTCGAATTCGACTTTCCCGGCCACAAGCTCACGTTGTATCGCGAGGATGGTTGCTACACCACGTTCCTGCCATGGACTGGCGTCTTTTCGACGATTCCCTTCGACCACCGCGGCGCCAAGGTGACGATCGACGTCCTGCTCAATTCCGAGCGCACCCGCGCCATCGTCGACACCGGCAACAATCTGTCCTTCGTCTCGCTCAGCGCTTCGGCGCTGTGGGGCGCGGCGACCGCCGATTTCGCGCCCACCCGAATCCACATCAAGAGCCCGCTCAACCACGGCGCGCCCGTGCCGGCGAGCGCTTATCCCTTCGCGCAAGTGAAGATCGGCGACGATCTATTCCACGACAAGAAAATGAGCGTCGTCGACGTCGACATGCCGCTCGCCTCGGCCAATCTGGGGCTCGATTATTGGTCGAGTCGCAAGATCTGGATCTCTTATCTCCACAAGTGGATGTTCGTCGCCGAGGATCCCTCGGCGGCCAAGCTTGCGCATCCGATCGAGCCCGCGTCCGCCGCCTCGCCCGACGCGACGCCGACGTCCATCGCCGGCCGGAATTGAGGCGGCCTGACCGCCTTGCCGGGACACGGCCTCGCCGCGCGTGCGCAGATTCCCTTTTGCTCCGCTTGTCTCGCCGCTTTCGAGGCGAGCCGCCCGCCGCTCCTGGAGGGGCGATCGCCGATCGCGCCTTCCTTACGAGCCTCCGACGCCGCCGAAGCCGCGTCGGCGCGCAAGGGGTCAAGCCGCCCTCATGAGCGGCTCCTGCGCTCCGCTCCGGCCCTTTGGGCCGGCCGTCTCGCCAAAGCGCATCGGCGCCGACGGCCCGATCCGCGCGGAAGGAGTCAAGGCCGCGCCGCGTGGGCGGCGCGCCCGCGCTAGCGGGCTTGGCCAAAGGGCGTCGGAAATGACGCCCGTCTTTCGACGGGCTATGGACGCCAAGCGCGGATCGGGACGCGGGGCGAGCGCCGCTGGGTTAGATGGGGAATTCGTATCCTGTCCCCACAATCCTGTCCCCACAATCCCCCACAATCCCCCCACAATCCGTTGGACTGCACCCCGCCCTTGAGACACGCTAATTCGGTGACAAGGCGGTTAGGGGTTGACGGTTCGGATCGGTAGTCTTTCTCAGTGCGGCCTCGAAGGCAATCGGCGACTTGTAGCGGAGCGCGGAGTGGAGGCGGTCGGCGTTGTAGACGTCCGCGATGAAGGCGCCGACGCGGCGGCGGGCGTCGTCGAGGTTGGCGTAGGCTTGGCCGTCGGCCTCCTCGGCTTTCAGGGTCTTCATGAAGCTTTCGGCCTTGGCGTTGTCCCAAGGGTTGCCGGGCCGGCTCATCGAGCGCTGGAGGCCGCGCTGATCGAGCCGCGCCGCGTATTCGCTCGAAGCGTACTGAACGCCGCGATCGGAGTGGTGGATCAGGCCGGGCGGCGGATCGCGCGCCGCGATCGCCATGTCGAGCGCCGCCAGGGCGAGCCGCGCCTCCAGATGGTCGTCGAGCGAAAAGCCCACTGCCTTGCGCGAGAAGGCGTCGAGGACGACGGCGAGATAGACGAAGGCCTCCGCCAGCCGCACGTAGGTGATGTCGGCGACCCATAGCTGGTCGAGGCCGGTCGGTTCGAGCCCGCGCGCCAGATTGGGCGCGATCGGGAAGGGATGTCGGCTCTCGGTGGTCGGCGGAACGAACGGCCGCCGGCGCAGGCTGAGCAGATTGTCCGCCCGCATCAGCCTGAGCACGCGCTTGGCGTTGACGAGCAGGCCTTCGTCTCTGAGCCGCTTCGTGATGCGCCGATAGCCCTCGCAGCGGCGCTTCAGCGCCAGTCGCTGGATCAGGTCGCGCAAGCTCGCGTCGTCGCGCGCGGAGAGCTTCGGTTCGCGCCAGCGATAGTAGCTGGCGCGCGAAAGCCCGGCGATCGCGCACAGATGCGCCACCGCGGCCGGGTTCGTCGTCGTTTCGCCTTGCGGTCCTTCGCCCGTCACTTTTTCGACGACGGCGAAGAGATGGGCGCGCCGCTCGCGCGGCGCTTTTCGTCCCATGACCGCAAGGCTTCGCGAAAAAAATCGAGGTCCGCCTGCTGACGTCCGACCAGACGCTCCAGCTCGGCGACGCGCGCCTTCGCCCTGGCGAGTTCGTCGGGCGGCCGCGCGGCGGGAGGGCCGGCGTCGGCCGACGCCGGATCGACCGCCGCGCGGCCGCCCGGCTTCGGACCGCGCTTGCGGTTGAGCCCCGCCGCGCCCAGCGCCCGATAGGCCGCCCGCCATTCGTACAGCGACTTCCGCAGAACCCCCGTCTCCGTCGCCAAAGCCGCCACCCGCTCCCCCGCCTCCAGCCGGCGGACCAGAGCTTCCTTCTCTTCCCTCGACAACAAACGCGGCGATCGCATCTCAAGGCTCCTTCTCGCAGAGCCTTGTCACCGAAATATCAATGTCTCACTTTCGGGGGGCACTCCACCGTCCCTTGCCGTCGCAAGCGCGAATCCCTACGATCGGGCATGCCCCCGGACGAAATTATCGTCGAAATACAACGCATCGGCAACATTTTGCGTGTCGGCGCGATAGACGTCGCGACGGGAACAGAAGTCACGTTCCAGGCCCCCACGTGGGCCAGCCGCGCCTCGATCAATCGCCTTGCGGCCAGCAAACTACGGTACGTGATGAGCAAGGCGGCGACGGATAAGAACTAGAGCATGTTTCGTCTGCGCGTTACGCCATTGCGGCGACAGTCCAACGTGGTGTAAACGAAATATTAACTATATTGAGCTACCGAAGCGCGGCTACCCTTCGGAGGGCCTTAGCATGTCAATTTCGGCTCTAACATCCACTGGCGCTTCTAGCTCCGCGCTGGTCAAGCTGGCAAACGGAGAGTACACGGCCGCCTCAGTTAGCAAAGATCAGAAGGACGCACAAAAGCTAGGTTTAATCAAAGAGAATGATGGGAATTACGGCACGACGCCTCCCGCTCCTACCGGCGCCGCGGCTTCGGCGCAAAGCTCTTCAACTGTACTTGCGAGCTTGAGTTCCCTTAACCTCGGCGGCAAGTAAATATTACGGTCGGTGTTCCGAGATCCGTTGTATGGAAGGAGCGGCTTAGCGCGGCGATTCGCCCGCTCCTTCAACCATTTCTATTAAGGGCGCGAACTTCTGGACTGTCCCCGCAATGCAATCGCCGTAATCGGGCCATAATCCCGGGCTTGGCCAAAGGCGCGCGTCTTTCGACGGGCTATGGACGCCGAGCACGGATCAGGACGTGGGGCGCTGCTTCTTCAATTTCTTGACCCGGCGCTGCTGATAGTCGAGCGCCGCCGGCGCGAAGGGGAGCGAGCGTTTGAGGCGCAGGTGGGTGAGCGAGACGAGCAGCCTCCTTCCCAGGCCCTCGGGCTCGATGTGGCGGAGAGCGCCCCTTTCGTCGCCAGCGTATGAGACCTCGCGCACGATCTGACGCGCCGCGATGTCGGAGGCGAGGCGCTCGGCGCGAAGATGCGCGACGAGCTCCGGCGTCAAATCAGCTTCGAACGGGACGGCGGCCTTCAAGGCCGCCATGAGATCGACCGTCTCTTCCAGTTTGTCGAGCATCGCGCTCTCCGGGTCTCCCCGAGGCCACAACCGGCCGCCGACCGGCGAACGTCAGGGGATGGAATTACGCCTGACAGTTTGTTGAGTCTCCATTTGCTTCGCCTGATCCACTCCGCGCCGCGCCGCGGCTCTCGGAGCTGTATCGGCGTTGAAGCGTAGCCGCCAGCCGCTCCTGGTGGCGCGATCGCCGATCGCGCCTGCCTCCCGAACGTCCGACCGCCGCCAGGGCCGCCATGAGCTTTGCTGAGAGCGCCGGCCCAAAGGGCCGGTCGTCTCAGCAAAGCTCATGGGCGCCAACGGCCTGATCCGCGCGCAAGGCGTCAAGGCCGCGCCGCGGAAGCGGCGCGCCCGCGGCAGCGGGATTGGGATTACGGGGGATTACGGGGACGGATTACGGGGACAGGATACGAATTCCCCAATTCGGCCGCCCGCGCCCGCCTTGGTCGCGGGCGCCTTCTCCGCCTCCCTTTCGCCGCGCCTCCGCCCACGCAAGAGGGAAAGAATCCGCCGCGCAAGCCCCTGATTTCCCTCTCCCGCGCGCCAAGGATCGCCCGTCGCGCTCCCGACCGTCCCGCGCCTACCCCGCCGCGCCCCGCAGCCCCGCCAGCCTCTCCGCCAGCGCCTCCGGCTGCCCCGTCGCCGCCACCTGCTTCACCCGGCTCTTCGCCCCGGCGACCAGCCGCGTCCTCGACGCCGCGACGCCGAGGGTCTCGGCGATCAGCCGGCGCAGCGCCTCGTTGGCCTTGCCGTCCTCCGGCGCGGCGCGCACGCGGACGAGCAGCACGGGCGTTCCGTCGGCAAGCGTCGCGACGCCGTCGATCGCGTCGCGGCCGCCCTTCGGCGTCAGCCGGCAGGTTACGACGACGCCGTCGGCCGTCGCGCGCCACGGCGCGCCGCTCACGCCTCGTCCTCGTCGGAAAGCGGATGCAGGTCGCGCACCATCGCCTGCGCGCGCTCGTCGAGCACGTGGGTGTAGATCTGGGTGGTCGAGATGTCGGCGTGGCCTAAGAGGTCCTGCACCACCCGCAGGTCGGCGCCATTCTGCAACAGGTGGCTGGCGAAGGCGTGGCGCAGCACGTGCGGGCTGACGCGCGCCGCCGGCAGGCCCGCCGCGGCGGCGACCGTCTTCAGATCGCGCGCGAAGGCCTGGCGGGTGAGATGGCCGCTCATGCTGTCGGCGGGGAACAGCCACGGGCCGGCGGCGAGGCCGGGCGCGAGCTGGTCGAGAGCCTCGCGGTAGCGCTTCATCGCCGCCCGCGCCGGCTCCGAGATCGGCGCCAGGCGCTCCTTGTTCCCCTTGCCGCGCACGGCGATCAGCGGCTCGCGCGCGCGCGCCGCCGACTTCGGCAGCGCCACCAGCTCGGAGACGCGCAGGCCGGAAGCGTAGACGAGCTCGATCAGGCAGGCGAGGCGCGCCGCGGCGAGGCGCTCGCGCGCCGGCCGCTCGGGCGCGTCGAG
>Ga0181520_10004101_pt1 | contig 24803 bp, 13 predicted proteins | sample PEATcosm2014_Bin_29_FD_132451 | JGI IMG/M metagenome (GOLD analysis project Ga0181520, IMG submission 132451) | Peatland microbial communities from MTU Mesocosm Facility, Houghton, MI, USA - PEATcosm2014_Bin02_30_metaG | ecosystem: Environmental > Terrestrial > Soil > Wetlands > Peat | place...
ACCACAAAGTACTGGTTGAGCGCGGTGTACATGGTGGAGACCTCGCGCTGCCCGAACGCGTCGTAGAGCACGCTGTCGATAGCGGCAGCAGTGATTCCAAGGCGGGAGGCGCTGTCGCGGTCGATCACCAGGTTCTCGGCGAGCCCCTGGCTCTGCTGGTCGCTCGAAACATCGGCCAGGGTATCGCGCATCTGCACCATGCGCGCCTGCAACTGCGGCGCCCAGGTGTTGAGCTCGTTCAAATTCTCATCCCATAGGGTGTACTGGTACTGCGTTGCCGCGCCACGTGCGCCGATCTGGATGTCCTGCTGCGCTTGCAGAAAGAGTACAGCGCCAGGCACGCTGGTCAGCTTGCGCCGGAGCCTTGCTACCACTTGATCGGCAGTCACGCGGCCGGGGCGTTGCGCAAGCGGCTTGAGACCGACAAACATGTTGCCAATGTTCGTGCTGCCTCCGCCCGGACCGTTACCGCCCACGGAGGCGCTCACAGACTGGACGGCCGGATCTTCCAGCGCCATCTGCGCCAGCTGGCGCTGCTTGGTGCTCATGGCAGGAAAGCTGATGTCTTGTGCCGCCACCGTCCTGCCGCCGAGCCGCCCGGTATCCTGCTGCGGGAAGAATCCCTTGGGGACAATGATGTAGAGATACACATCCAGCGCGGTGCAGCCGATAGCCACACACAGGATGAGCCCCTGATGGCGCAGCACCCAGCGCAGTGCGGAGTTGTACTCAAAATGGAGCCATTGGAAGGCGTTTTCGCTGGCCCGATAGAGCCGCCCATAGCGCGACTCGTCGCGGGACTTGAGGAACTGCGCGCACAGCATCGGCGTGGTGGTCAGCGAGACCAATAGAGAGACGGCAATCGCCACCGAAAGCGTTACCGCGAACTCGCGGAAAAGCTTGCCGACTATGCCGCCCATCAGCAGAATGGGAATGAAAACGGCAATGAGAGACGTGCTCATCGAGAGCACGGTGAAGCCGATCTCCTTTGAACCCTTCATCGCGGAGTCATAGGGACTCATGCCCATCTCGATGTAGCGGGTGATGTTTTCGATCACCACGATCGCGTCATCGACGACAAACCCCGTGGAGATGGTGAGAGCCATCAGCGAGAGGTTGTCGATGGTGTAGCCCAGCAGGTACATCACGCCGAATGTGCCCACCAGCGAGAGAGGAACGGCGACCGATGGAATGATGGTGGCCCAGATTTCGCGCAGGAACAGGAAGACCACCAGAATCACCAGAACCACGCTGATCAGCAGCGAGATCTCCACGTCGTGGACACTGGCGCGGATGGTGGTGGTCCGGTCAACGGCGACCGCGATCTTGATGGTAGGCGGGATGGCGGCTTGCAGGTGATTCATCTCTGACATCACCTTGTCTACGGTGTCGATCACGTTGGCGCCGGGAATCTTGAAGACGACCAGCAGAATTGCGCCCTGCAACTGGCCCGGAGGACCTTTATCCGGGTTGATCCCGACGACACCATCGGTCTGGATGTTCGACACGCTGTCGACAACCGTGCCAACGTCGGAGACGCGCACCGGGGCGCCAGTCTGCGGGTTGTAACCGACAATAATGGGGGCGTAATCGCTCGCTTTGTAAATCTGGTCGTTGTCGTCGATTTGCCGGCGGTTGTTTGCGTCCTGGAAGGAGCCCTTCGGGCGGTTCGCGTTGGCAGCCCCAAGTGCGGTGCGCACAGCTTCGAGCCCCACGCCATTGTTGCCGAGCTCCATCGGGTTCAGCTCAGCGCGAACGGCGGGTTGCGCGCTGCCCCAGATGAAGACCTGGCCCACCCCCTGGATCTGCGAGAGCTTCTGAGCCAGGATCGAGTCGGCCAGGTCGTAGACCTGCGGCTTGGGAACTACGTCGGATGTGAGCGCCAGAATCAGGATGGGCGCTTCGGCCGGGTTCGCCTTGCGGTAACTCGGATTTTGCGGCAGGTAGCTGGGAAGTTGGCTGCGCGCGGCGTTAATCGCAGCCTGCACGTCGCGCGCCGCGGCGTCAATGTTGCGGTTGATGTCGAATTGCAGCGCAACCGATGCCGATCCGAGCGAGCTCGACGAGGTCATTTGATTGACGCCGGCGACGCGGCCGAACTGCCGCTCCAGCGGAGTGGCAACCGCCGAGGCCATCGTCTCCGGGCTCGCCCCAGGCAGACCAGCGCTTACGCCGATCACCGGGTAGTCCACGTTCGGGAGCGAGGCGACCGGCAGCAGCGAGTAAGCCACCGAGCCGGCCAGCAGCAGGGCCATGCTCAGCAGCGTGGTGGCCACGGGGCGCCGAATGAAAGGTGCGGACAGATGCATAGGCCGCTCCTAGTCTCCGCTCACGTGCTGCGGCTCGTAGCTGACTGCCAGGTCGCGAGGCTTCATCCGCTGGGCAAGCCGGTCAAAGTAGATGTAGATGACCGGCGTGGTGTAAAGAGTGAGCAGTTGCGACAGGAGCAGGCCGCCGACAATCGTGATGCCCAGAGGCTTGCGCAGTTCTGCTCCCACGCCTCCCCCCAGGGCCAGCGGCAGGCCACCAAGTAATGCGGCCATGGTCGTCATCATGATCGGACGGAAGCGCAGCAGGCAGGCCTTGAAAATAGCCTCCTCGGCTGTCAGGTGCTCATCGCGCTCTGCCTGCAGTGCGAAGTCGATCATCATGATGGCATTCTTCTTCACGATGCCGATGAGCAGGATAATGCCGATCAGTGCAATCACGCTGAACTCCGTGCCGGTGATCATGAGGGCGAGAATTGCGCCCACACCCGCTGACGGAAGCGTGGAGATGATGGTGATGGGGTGAACGTAGCTCTCGTAGAGAACGCCCAGAACGATGTAGACCGTGATCAGCGCGGCAAGAATCAGCAGCGGCTCGTTGGTAAGCGAAGTCTGAAATGCAGCGGCCGTTCCCTGGAAGCTGGCGTTGATCGAGGCCGGCATCTGGATGCGCTGCTCCACGCGGGTCACCGCCTGCACGGCGTCGCCCAGCGCTTTGCCCGGCGCAAGGTTAAAGCTGACTACCGTGGCGGGGAACTGGCCCTGGTGCCCGATGGCGAGCTGCGAACTCGACTGCTCCCAGTGGGCAAGCTGGCTCAGCGGCACCTGCGTCCCGCTGGCCGATTTCACGTAGAGATGGTTGAGCGTGGAGGGATCCGTCTGAAACTCCTGACCTACCTCCATCACCACGTGGTACTGGTTGAGCTGGGTAAAGATGGTGGAGACCTGGCGCTGGCCGAAGGCGTCGTAGAGCGTATTGTCGACGTCGGCCATCGCGATTCCAAGCCTTGCGGCGGTATCGCGATCGATCACCAGCTTGGCGCCCAGGCCCTGGTCCTGCAGGTCGCTGGCCACATCGGTGACCACGGCTTCCTTGCCCAGCTCATTCACCATGAGGCGGGTGTACTTGGCCAGCTCCGTCGGATCCGGATCTTCGAGTGAGTATTGGAACTGGGTGCGGCTGACGCGGTCTTCTACGGTCAGATCCTGCAGGGGCTGCAAGAACAATTGGATGCCTTCCACGTTGTTCAGTTGGGGCTGAATGCGCTGAATAACCTGGGAAGCCGAGACGCCGCGTTGATCGAGCGGCTTGAGAGTGATCTGGATGCGACCGGAGTTCAGGGTCGTATTCGTTCCATCGACGCCGATAAACGAAGAGATGTTGTCGACCGCCGGATCCTTGAGCACGATGTCGACGAGTTGTTGCTGGCGCTGGGCCATGCTCGCGAAGCTGACGCTCTGGGGCGCTTCACTGATGCCCAGGATCACGCCCGTGTCCTGCACGGGGAAAAAGCCCTTCGGAACCACAACGTAAAGCAGCAGCGTGCCCACCAGCGTCGCGATGGTGACCATCAGCGTGACGAATTTATATTGCAGGACGAAGCGAAGCGTCCGGCCATAGAAGGCGATGACCGAGTTGAAGCCCTTCTCGGACCAATGGTAAAACCGTGTTTGCTCCGAGACCGGCCTGTGGCGCAGGATGCGCGAGCACATCATCGGCGTCAGCGTCAGGGACACAACCGCCGAAACCAGAATCGTGACCGCCAGCGTCACCGCGAACTCGCGGAAGAGGCGGCCGACCACGTCGCCCATGAACAGCAGGGGAATAAGCACCGCGATCAGCGATACCGTCAGCGAAATGATGGTGAAGCCAATTTGCTGGCTGCCCTTGAGGGCGGCAACCATGGGCTTCTCGCCTGCCTCGATGAAGCGGGAGATGTTCTCGATCATTACGATCGCGTCGTCGACCACGAAGCCGGTCGAGATGATGAGCGCCATGATTGTCAGATTATTGAGCGAGTAGCCCAGCAGGTACATCACACCAAGTGTGCCGACGATTGATAAGGGTACGGCGGCGGATGGAATGAGAGTGGCCCACAGGCTGCGCAGAAAGAGGAAGATCACCAGGACAACCAGCACAATGGTCAGGCCCAGTTCGAAGAAGGCGTCCTTGACCGAGGCGCGAATCGTAATCGTCCTGTCGGTGAGGACCCTCACCTGGATGCTCGCCGGCATGCTGGTCTGCAACTGCGGCAGCAGCTTGGTGATGCGGTCGACGACGGCGATGATATTGGCGCCGGGCTGGCGCTGGATGTTCACGATCACGGCGGGCTGGCGATTCATCCAGGCTGCCTGTTGCGTGTTCTCTGCCGCGTCCACGATGGTGGCCACGTCGGAGGCTCGAACGGCAGCGCCGTTGCGATAGGCCACAATGATCGGCTTGTAGTCGCCGCTGGAGAGAAGCTGGTCGTTTGCGCCGATCGTATAGGACTGGCGGTTCCCGTTCAGAGTCCCCTTGGCCTGGTCGACGTTGGCAGCAGCAACGGCGGCGCGCAGGTCTTCCAGGCTCAGGTCGTAAGCAGCGAGCTGGGCTGGGTTTGCCTGGATGCGGATTGCGGGCTTCTGTCCGCCGGCAATCGAAACCAGGCCCACGCCGGTGACCTGGGAGATCTTCTGGGCAAGGTTGTTGTCGGCGGCGTCTTCAATCTGGTCCAGCGGCAAGGTATCGGAGTAGAGCGCCAGCGTCATGATAGGCGCGTCCGCGGGGTTCACCTTGCTATAGATGGGCGGATTCGGCAGGTCGGCCGGCAGAAAGTTGTTGCTCGCGTTGATCCCTGCTTGCACTTCCTGTTCGGCAACGTCGATGTTTTCGTCGAGGTTGAACTCGAGGGTGATCACTGAGCCGCCACCGGAGCTGACCGACGTCATCTGCTTCAGCCCTGGCATCTGGCCAAACTGGCGCTCGAGCGGCGCCGTCACCGACGAGGCCATCACCTGCGGCCCGCCGCCCGGGTAGAAGGTCAGCACCTGAATGATCGGATAGTCCACCTCAGGGAGCGCGGAGACCGGCAACTGCTCGTAGCCCACAAACCCTGCGAGCAGGATCGCCGCCATCAGCAGCGATGTCGCTACCGGGCGCAGAATGAAGGGCCTGGAGGGACTCAGGCTCACTGCTGCTCCTTGTTGGCCGGTTTGCCCGCGCCGGACGCTGCGGAGTGCCCAGCTCCGCTCCCACCCGCATGTTGTCCTCCAACCGGGGCTGTTCCACCCGCCTGCCCGGAGCCTGCTCCGTGGCCGGTGTGTTGCTGGGCGACGCTGGCCACAACGGCCTGGCCTTTCTTCAGGCGGTCCGCGCCATCTACCACAACGTTCTGCCCCTTCACCACGCCCGAATCGAGAATGGTGATCTGTCCTTCGGCGAGCGCAACCTTTACTTGCTGCATATTTGCTGTTGCCGCACCTTTGTCGTCGGTGCCCACAACCCACACATACGATCCCTGAACACCCGACTGTATTGCCGCGCTGGGCACAACCAGCGCATCCGGCCGGTCCTCCAGCGTCAGGTGAATGTTGACGAACTGGTTGGGAAAGAGGGACGAATCCTTGTTATCGAAAACCGCCTTCAGCTTGTCGGTGCCGGTGGTTGTGTCGATCTGGTTGTCGGCCGTCAGAAGGTAGCCCGAGGTCAGTTTCCTTGTGTCGTCCTGGTCATAGGCGTCCACGGGAAGGCGCTTGTCGGCTCCCAGCTTTTTGAGCACCTCGGGCAAATCCCCTTCGGGAAGCGTGAAGTACACGGCAATCGGCTGGAACTGGTTGATGATTACCAGATTGGTGGTGTTCGCGGTGATGATGTTGCCGGGATCGACGAGCCGGAGGCCGATCTTTCCCGGGATCGGCGAATGGATATAACACCAGTCCAATTGCAGCTGGGCGGTCTCGATGGCTGCCTTATCGGCTTCAATCGCCCCTTCATACTGCCCCTGGGCGGACTCATCGGCGTCGAGCGTCTCCTTCGAAACGACGCCCGCAGCATACAGGGCCTTGTACCGCGCGTATTCCGCCTGCGCATTCTTCAGCAGCGCCACATCGTGGGCCAGGTTGCCTTTTGCCTGGTCGAGCGCGGCCTGGTAGGGCTTGGGGTCGATCATCATGATGGTCTCGCCCTGTTTTACCTGCTGGCCCTCGGTAAACTTCACCGGAAGCAGCTCGCCGCTCACCCGTGCCTTCACGGTCACGCTCATGTAGGGTGTCACGGTGCCCAGCGCCGTCAGGAAAATGGGCATCGGCCTGGCCTGAACGGCTGCCACCTGCACGGGAACTTTCTGGCTCGCGAGCGCTTTTGCAGCGCCTTGAGCCTGCTGCTTTTGAGCCTGCTGGCTCTGATAGATTCGCCAGCCGATCCATCCCAGCAGGCCAATGACGACGACATAAACCACAATCCTCACCCAAAGGGACCCCTTGCGTTCGATCGGCTGGTGGGGCGAGGTGAACGTTGGCAGTTGAGATTCCGGCGTGGCTTCAATGGACATAATGTTTGGTTTTCCGTTCAGGTTCGGTTAAGTGGGTGCCCGTCAAAAAAGAGGCGGGTATGCGGGCTTTGGAAGAATGCCACAACCGATATCCAACTCACGGGCACTGGCATTGCGCACGAGCCGCGGCACGGTGTGGCTCTTGGCTTCCCGCTCGCGCTTCTATGGACGCCCAGGTTTCCCAGGAAGTTTCCTCCGCAAGCTTCTGACTGCAGAGCGATATCAGCGACATCCAGGAAGTAAGATGCGGACTGAAGGGCTGAGGCCGGGATCATTGTAAGCCAAGCAGCCATTGCCCGGGCAACGGCGTTGCCGGCCGAGGGAAAACGCAATCGTAGAACATCGTCAAATTAGACGGGACTTCTTTAATCCGGGTTGGCAGGATTTCTGATCGAGAATGTCACAAACTCAGGCAGGATTTCACCAACTCAGATGCGAAAAATTGCTCGATGGTTGCCCGCGTTCGGAGCTTTTCCGCAAACATTCCGGCGATCGACTGCGACGGGACGCCGGCATTGCAAAAGTGCGTCCGAAGCCCATCGATCAGCGTCTCAGTTAGGGAAGGCAACTGCGGTATAGTTCGCACTTGCACTCTTCGTGCGCGCATCGACTACCATTGTAGATTCGAGTGCAGAGAAGAATGAGCCCAGGGCGCGAATGCCATGGGTGGATCGGATTCCGGCAAATCGGCGACAACCGATGCAGGGTCTCCTCTCCAGCTCGTTAACCTTATTGCGGCTCGGCGGGGACGGGGCTAACCCGGCTCAGGAACGAGAACCAGTCTTATGATGTGGATTGTCCGGCTTGCGCTTCGGCGGCCCTACACCTTCGCCGTCTTTGCGTTTCTGATCCTGCTGTTCGGCGTCTTCAGCATCGTCTCGATGCCGACGGATATTTTTCCGAACATCGACATCCCCGTCGTCACTGTGGTTTGGAACTACAACGGCCTCTCCGCCCAGGAGATGTCCACGCGCATCGTCTTCAACGTTGAGCGCGGCATGACCACTTCGGTCAGCGACATCGAGCACATCGAGTCGCAGTCGCTCACCGGCATGGCGATCATCAAGGTCTTTTTCCAGCCGCACGTGAACATCGGCAGCGCCGTGGCCCAGGTGACGGCAATCAATCAGGTCATGTTGCGGGCTCTGCCCCCCGGCTCAACCCCACCCTTCATCATTCAGTACAACGCCTCGAGCGTGCCGGTGCTCCTGCTGGGCCTGTCGGGCAAGGGACTCAACGAGCAGCAGCTCTTTGACATTGGAACCAACGGGATCCGCACCCAACTGGCCACGATTGAGGGCGCGCAGACGCCCTACCCCTATGGCGGCAAGCAACGCCAGGTGCAGGTCGACATCGATTTGCATGCACTTCAGGCCAAAGGGCTCTCGCCGATAGACGTGGTCAACGCCATCTCCGCACAGAACCTGATTGTGCCCTCGGGCACGATGAAGATCGATCGCTTTGAGTACGCCATCGAAAGCAACTCTTCCCCCCAGGTGATTGACGAGCTGAACAACCTGCCTGTCAAAGCGGTCAACGGCGCGGTGGTGTACATCCGAGACGTGGCGCATGTTCGGGACGGCAGCCCCCCGCAGACCAACATCGTCCGCGTCGACGGGCAACGCTCAGCAATGCTGAGCGTCATGAAGACGGGGTCAGCCTCAACGCTCGACATCATCAAGGGTGTGCAGGACAAGATTGAGAGCATCAAGGGACAACTGCCGCCGCAACTGCAGATCAGCCCGCTCTCCGATCAGTCGATCTTCGTGCGCGGAGCCATCGACGGCGTGGTCCGCGAGGCGATCATTGCGGCCTGCCTTACGGCCGTCATGATTCTCGTCTTCCTTGGCAGTTTCCGCTCCACGGTCATCATCGCGGTTTCAATTCCGCTGTCTATCCTCTGTTCGCTTTCGATGCTTTACATCCTCCACGAAACCATCAACATCATGACCCTGGGCGGGCTGGCGCTGGCGGTGGGCATCCTGGTGGACGATGCGACGGTGGAGATCGAGAACATCAACCGCAATCTCGAGTCGGGCAAAGAGATTGAGCAGGCCATTCTGGACGGCGCGGCGCAGATTGCCACGCCGGCCCTGGTCTCCACGCTGGCCATCTGCATCGTGTTCGTGCCCATGTTTCTGCTCAGCGGCGTAGCGCGATATCTGTTCGTGCCCCTGGCCGAAGCCGTCGTCTTTGCCATGCTGGCCAGCTACCTGCTCTCGCGTACCGTCGTGCCCACCATGGCTAAGTACCTGCTCGTGGAGCACGACGATGCGCAGGCCGCGAAGCGTTCAACCAGCCGCAATCCGTTTGTGCGGTTCCAACTCGGCTTCGAACGCGGTTTTGAAGCGATGCGCAAGGGTTACCTGCGGCTGCTCACTCTGTGCGTCGATAACTCGCTGGTATTTCTCGTTCTCTTTCTCGTCTTTGCCGTGGGTTCCCTGGTGTTGATTGAGCCGTGGCTGGGCCAGGACTTCTTTCCATCGGTCGATTCAGGCCAGTTCAAGATTCACGTGCGTGCGGCCACCGGAACCCGGATTGAGGAGACCGCCCTCCTTTGCGATCACATCGATGCCACCATCCGACAGCACGTTCCCGCCAAAGAAATTGTCACCATCGTCGACAACATCGGAGTTCCCTACTCAGGCTTGAATCTTTCCTACTCGACTTCCGCGCCCATCGGGCCCGCTGATGCCGATATCCAGGTGCAGCTCACCCCGGATCACCACCCCACTCCCGAGTATGTGGCGCAGCTCCGCAGAATCCTGAATCGCGAGTATCCCGGCGTTACGTTCTACGTTTTGCCGGTCGACATCGTGACGCAGATTCTGAACTTCGGCCTCTCCGCGCCTATCGACATTCAGATTGTGGGTGCGAACCTCTACGGGAATCGCGCTGTTGCCGAGAAGATTCTCGACGAAGTCCGCCACGTGCCCGGCGCCACAGACGCGCGCATTCAGCAGCCGTTCAACTATCCCAACATGACCGTCAACGTGGACCGCACGCGCGCGGAGATGATCGGCCTTACGCAAAAAGACGTTGCCACCAGCCTCCTGGTAGCCCTGAGCGGAAGCTTCCAGACAACACCCAGCTTCTATCTCGACCCCAAGACCGGCGTGAGCTACAGTGTGGCCATTCAGGCGCCGCAGTACAGGCTTGACTCGCTCGCGTCACTCAGGAGCCTGCCCGTGACAGGCTCTGCCGCCGCAATGGCGCAAAGCCCTATGGCAACAACCGTTGCGCCGGGCGCGCCAATGACTGAGCAGGTTCTGGGCAACCTCTCTTCGATCGTCCCGGGCAACGAGCTTGGCACGGTGAGCCACTACGATGTGCAGCCGGTGCTCGACGTTTACTCCAACGTAGATGGAACCGACCTGGGCACAGTCACGCGGTCGATGGAGCAGATCATCGCTCGCCACAAGGGCGACGCCAAGCATAAGGGCGATCTGCCCATCGGTTCGCACATCATTCTGCGCGGCCAGAGCGAGACCATGAAGGCGTCCTATTTCCATCTGCTGGTCGGCCTGGCCTTCTCCATTCTGCTTGTCTACCTGCTGGTCGTCGTCAACTTCCAATCGTGGCTTGACCCGTTTCTCATCATCTCCGCGCTCCCGGCTGCGCTGGCGGGCATTGTCTGGTTCCTGTTTCTCACCAACACGCGACTTAGCGTGCCGGCTCTCACCGGCGCCATCATGTGCATGGGCGTGGCCACATCGAATTCAATTCTGGTGGTCAGCTTTGCCCGGGAGCAGCTCGAGATGCTGGTGGGCGATGCGCGGCAGGCCGCCCTGCATGCGGGCTTTGTGGGGCTGCGCCCGGTCATCATGACCGCGTTGGCCATGATCATCGGCATGGTGCCCATGTCGCTCGGTCTGGGAGACGGCGGCGAGCAGAATGCTCCTTTGGGCCGGGCTGTCATCGGCGGGCTGCTGCTGGCCACGGTCGCAACCCTTTTCTTTGTACCCACTGCCTTCTCCACAGTTCATGGCTGGCTTGAACACCGGCGCAGAACTGCTCACGGAGCCGCAAGAGCCACAGCCTTTGACGAATTCGACGAAGCAACGGAGTAGCTTGCTATGACCGATACAACCAATCCAAATCCGCAACCCGCGCACCACGGCGACAGCGCGCCGGAACAAAAGGCCATCTCGCCGCGCAAAGCGCTCGTGGGGGTGGGGCTGTTCCTGCTGGTCGCGATCCTGCTGGCAGGTTTTGGAGTCCTGCACCGCAAGAACGCGGACAAGGTCCTGGCGAATACGACTGCCGAACTGTCTGCGCCCTCCGTCATCGTTATGCCGCCAGCCAAAGGAGCTCCGGTGGAGAGCTTTGTCCTTCCCGGCAACGTGACCGCGTATACCGACTCGCCCATCTACGCACGCACCTCCGGCTACCTCACCCGCTGGTACTTCGACATTGGGGCGCGCGTAAAGAAGGGCGCTCTTCTGTGTGAGATCTCCACCCCTGAAGTGGACCAGCAGTTGGCGCAGTCCCAGGCCGACCTCAGCACCGCCGAGGCCACGGCGAACAATGCCCGCATTCAGGCCGACCGCTACAGCGGCCTTGTTCAGTCGAATGCCGTTTCTCAGCAGGACACCGACACCTATGTCAACCAGGCCACGGCGACTGCCGCGGCGGTGCGCTCGGCACAAGCCAACGTCAAGCGCCTCGAAGAACTGCAATCTTTCGAAAAGGTCTACGCGCCATTCGATGGAGTGGTCACTGCGCGCAACATCGACACCGGGCAGCTGATTGATTCCGGCGCGGCCAGGGAGCTATTCCACCTGCAGGCGATCCAGACCCTCCGTGTCTACACCAACCTGCCGCAGATCTACTCGGCCGCCGCCAAGCGCGGCGAAAAGGTCGGCCTCACCTTTGCCGAGCATGCGGGCAAAACCTACGAAGGAACCCTGGTTCGAACCGCGGACGCCATCGATCCGGCCAGCCGGACGCTCCTCGTTGAGGTGGACGTCGATAACCGGTCCGGCGAACTGCTGCCGGGATCGCTCGCCGAAGTGCACTTCAAGACGCCGACCCCCGCGGAAACGTTCCTTGTCCCCGCGGCTGCGTTGATCTTTCGCCGTGAAGGCATGAGGGTGGGCACAGTCGTCAACGGCAACGTGGCCCACCTGACGCCAGTGGTCATTGGCGAGGACGACGGGGTAAACGTGCAGATAGTTTCCGGGCTTTCCGCCAGTGACCGCGTGATCCAGGGTCCGCCCGACTCGCTCATCGAAGGCGAGAAGGTCGCGGTGGTGAACTCCGGCTCCGGCAAGGGCGAGGGAGGCAAGTAGGGATGCGCATTCCAGCCCAGGGCGAGAAGCTCGGCAAGGCCGCGGCAACTCTTACGGCGATGCTAGTGCTGGCCTCGTTGGCGGGCTGCAAGCCTGTGGGCCCGGACTATAGCCGTCCTGGCTACCATGCTCCCGCAGCCTACAAGGAGACAGGCGCTTCAGCCGCCGTCGTCCCGCCCCCGAATCCATCCGGAGGGAGCTGGCAGCCGGCGAATCCATCCGATGGATTGCTGAAGGGCAAGTGGTGGGAGATCTACCAGGATCCGCAGCTGAATCGACTTGAAGAGCGGATCGCAACGGACAATCAGAGCCTGCGCCAGGCATCGGAAACCTACCTGGCAGCACGCGACCAGGTGAAGGTCGCGCGCGCGGCCCTGTTTCCGACTGCCTCCGCTAATGTTGCAACCAGCCGCAACGATGTCTCGAAGAACGGTCCCTTGTACTCTCCTACGAAGCCGGCCGCCTACGGCGATTTTCAACTGGAGGGCGAGGCAAGCTGGGAGCCCGACTTCTGGGGGCGCATCCGCCGCACGGTGGAACAGGCGCGCGAGAACGCGCAGGCCAGCGCTGCCGACGTGGCCGGCGTGGACCTTGCTCTGCACTCGGAGATGGCGGCCGACTACTTTCAACTGCGCGGACTCGATTCCGATATCAAGCTGCTCGAAAGCTCCGTGAAGGATCTCGAGGGCCAGCTCGACCTGACCGAGAGGCTGTTTAAGGGCGGAATCGGTACGCAGGTGGATGTCGCCCAGGCCCAGACGCAGTTGGAGCAGGTGCGCGCCCAGCTCATCGACCTGGGTGTTGCCCGGGCGCAATATGAGCACGCAGTCGGGACGCTCGCCAACTACACCCCTGCGGAATTCAGCATCTCACCCACCCCTCTCGACATTGCTCTCCCCAAAGTGCCGGTGGGTGTGCCTTCGCAGCTCCTTGAGCGCAGGCCCGACATTGCCTCCGCCGAGCGCCGCACTGCCGCGGCCAACGCGCAGATCGGCATCGCCGTCAGTGCTTTCTACCCCACCATCACACTGAACGGTACTGGCGGCTTTGAGAGCGAGCGCATAGGCACGTGGATCCAGGGCCCCAGCGCGCTCTGGTCCCTGGGTGCGCAGGCGGCGGAACTCCTCTTCGACGCAGGCCAGCGCCACGCGCTGACTGACCAGGCTCGACACACTTATGAGGCGAACGCCGCAGCCTACCGGAGCACCGTCCTGGCCGCGTTTGAGGACATCGAAGACCAACTCTCCGGCCTGCGCATCCTGGAGCAGGAGTCGACCGTCGAACACCGTGCCGTCGATTCCGCGCAACGCTCCTACGATCTCTCCAACCAGCGTTACAAAGGCGGGGTCACGAGCTACCTTGAAGTGCTCACGGCCGAAGCCACTCTGCTCCAGAACCAGCGCACTTCTATCGACCTCACCACGCGCCAGTTCGTCGCGAGTGTCGGGCTGGTCCGTTCGCTGGGTGGTGGATGGGATGCTTCGCAGTTGCCCAAGTAACAGTTATCGTCCTCCGCCGCGGCAATTCCCTTTTATCGCGTCACGACGTCTTCCCGCAGATGCAAGTAGGCTGCGGGCGGAATGTCCGTCATCGGCAGCGCCGGACCTTCCCACAGGATCCTCGGGACCCCCTGGCTCGCAGAGTGCAGGCCTTCCACGTGGATCGCGTGCTTGCCGGCCCTCAGGCCCAGGGAACCGCGATCGTATTGCAGCGCATTCCCCGGAGAGCCGCAAACCTGCGTGAACGGCGGACCGGTCTTCGCCACCTGCACGCCGTCAATCACCATCCGCGCGCCGTCCGCGTCGATCAGGTGAAAGGTGTAGCCTCCGTCGGCCGGAATGTCGATCAGCCCGTCCCATACGGCGGTGTAGCCCGTGTATCCCTGGGCATCCACATGCAGGTTGGTCGATTCCCCGCTGAACACAGCGGTCTCTTTCGTCAAGTCGGGTAGCTCTGTCCACGTTCCGGGAAAAACCTTCCACGCAAGGCCGGCAACCGTTGGACCCGCGACCGAAACCGCATCGTGCCATTTGCCCACTACCACCACGCTGTGCGCTGCCCAGTCCTCACCTTCGTGCTCATCCCTCACATGCAGCAAAACTCTGAATCGGCCAGCGCCCATTGCCCCACCATCCAGCTCGGTGCCTTCCGCATCAGGGAAGCGGTGTGTCACAGTGCGGCCCTGGGCCAGCGTTCCATCTCCGAAGAGCCACGTGTATTGCGCGTTCCTTGCTGCCTGAGCGACGAAAGTGACCCTGTCTCCCGGCGCGAAGACCAGAGGGTTGACCGTGAAATGCGCTTGAGGCGTGTGGGTAGGGATGAATCGCGGCGGCTGCGCCCCGCCCGACACAATCACGGGAAGCTCGGCGTCGGTGTGTGCTACGTCCTGCCCGTCCTTCACGTTGTCAAACGTCACGTCGGATACGTCGCCGGTAATTGTTGAGTCGACCAACGGCGGCTGGTCGAGCGCCCAGATGTTGCGGAAGGTAAATCCATGCAGCTTGGGTTTCTCCTGCTCCATTTGCACCAGCGAATACCAGTCATCGAGGAAAAGATTCTCAAAGGTGTAGTTGGAGTGGTCGCCCGTGGCTCCATTCGCGCCCCAGAATCCGAGCAGGCCAAACGTTTGTCCACAGGCGCCGATCCCTCCGTGCAGAATGTCCGTGTCGCGCAGCGTGAAGTTGCGCGAGTTGAACGTCTTTCTCGGCCAGCCCGCGCGCACCACGTTTGAAATGCTGGTAGAAACCTCGCTGTGCTCGATCAGGACATTCTGCACATCTTTGCCCGGCCGAAGAATCTCCTCGTCGGTGTAGCCGTCCCAGTTGCCCATGATCGCGAAGTCGTCGTCCGATGCGCGAATAAACGCGTCGCGCACAATCGAATCGCCTCCACCCAGCCAATCCATCCCGTCCTGGTTGGCGTTGCTCGGATTGCCGCCGATGACGCGCAGATCGTTGAAAGTAAGCCCCGTAGAATCCTTCATCTGGATCGACCAGGTGCGGGCGCGGATGATGCAGGTGATTCCGTCGATCTCCACATTGTGCGCTTCGAATGAGCCAATGCAATGCCAGTCGGGCTTCTGCATCCATCCTTCGTCGGTGTTCGGGTCCTGAGTGCCTTCGTAGACGATGGTGCCCCGCCCCAGGATCTTCACATTCTCGACCTTCCACAGGTTCAGGCTGCCGAAGACAAAGGCGCCCGGAGCCAGGTAGATGGTCTCGCCGGATTTCGGGTTGAGGCTCTGTTTGTGAACCCCGGCGGGAATCACGGTAATGTTCGGGCCGGAAGGCGCGGGCGCGGGCGGCGAGCCCGCAAAGAGGAAGAGCATCGCAGCATGATTCAGAAAATCACGAGGCCGCGAGATCGAGAGCTTGGCAGGACCGAAAAGGTGAAATCGAATGGTCTGGCCCTGCCTTGAAGGCCGGATGCCGAGCCGCCACGGCTGCACATCGACGCCGCGATCCCAGAAGCCGGGCTGCGCGGCAGTAATGGCGATCTCTACAGGACCGGTTACATCGAAGTTGACAAACTCATAGCTCGCCGCCGCAAGCGCCACATCGACTTTGATTCCATTCACCATGACGGTGAATGCTGTAGAGCGCATCTCTGCCGGTACGGGTACGGGATAAACGCGAGACGCGGCGAACGAAGACAAGGAAGCCGCAATCACTGCCAGGGAAAACGCAAGCGTGGAGCTGAGCTGCGAAGAAATGCGCGGCAAGGAAACCAACCCGGACTCGAATGGAGGAACAGACCAATGTAGCATTCCGGGCGGGTGGAGCACCGCCAGGATCGCGCAATGCTCCACTTGAGCCAAACCAGGTCTACTTCATACGAACGAACTCAACTCGCCGGTTGTTGGCCTTGCCATCCGGAGTTGCGTTGCTCGAAATTGGCTTAGTGTCTCCAAACCCCTTGGTGGTTAGCCGGCCGGCATCAATGCCCATGGAGACAAGTTGAGTCTTCACGGCGTCGGCGCGTTGCTGCGAGAGCGCCAGGTTATGAGCCGCGGCGCCTGTGTTGTCGGTGTGGCCGTCGATTTCGAATCTCAGATCGGGATTTTGCGTCAGAATGCGCTTGATTTGGTTGAGTGTGCCCATGCTCTCGGGGCGCAGTGTCGATTTGTCGACATCAAAGTTGATGCCGTGGGTCACGATCTTGGCATCGGTGAATTTCTGCCCGATCATGTTCATGCCGCCACCCGACGCAAGCCGAAAGTTGGTGAAGATCAGCGGATGGTCCTGCTGGCCAATGCCGCCAAGCAGCAGGCTCTTTGCCGTCATCCCGGAATCCGGGACCACCAGCACACGGTACTGATCCACGTAGACCTTCAGTTGCGTGCCTTTCACAGCCACGGCGACATGATGCCAGGCGTCGTGGAAATCGTCGCCACCGAACGAGGCCGGCATTTGGGCGCTCAGCGTGAGGCCGCCGGGCCCGCTGTAATCCACGCTGCTTTGACCCAGGGTTATCGTTGCTTCGCCGCCCGCGGATTCGAGAAAAACGACCAGCCCATAGGCGTGCGCCTGCGTCCAATCGAATTCGATAGTGTATTGGTCGCCGAGATAATCCGCCGCCTTCATTCGCGGGCCGACTTTAACGTAATCCCCATCGGTCAGGTAGAAGGCCGGCTTAGCGTTGTCCGTATTCACGACAGCTTGGCCCGACTTAAGCTCCCAGCGCTCCGGGAACTCCCCATCCTGCGTTTCGGTGAAGTCGTCGGCAAAGATAATCGTGTCGCCCGGCGTAAAGTCGTAGTTCTGGTAAACCTTGAACGCAGTCGGCGTGGCTGCCGGAGCAGAGTTTGCTGCGGCCGACGCGGTTTGGCTGGAAGCAGCGGAAGGTGCAGCGTCTGCCGCCATGACAGGCGCCGCAGCAGCTGCAGATGCCGCTGAATCTGCTGCGAAGTGGGTCATCTGCGCCTGGTCGCTGTTGATCTTTTGAACCAGCGCACTTACCGCGGAGTGAAATGCCTTGCCTATCGCCGAGTTGTCAAAGCTTGTTCCTCCCGAATTGAGGCCTCCGAGTCCCGTACTCACGTCGGTGCCAACTTTGCTCTGCGAGGCATTTCCAGTTTGGCGGATGCTGTCGATCTTTTGGCCATTGCTGGTGTTGTAGAGGTCAGCCTGCAGGGTCACCGTCGCCTTGATGCTCACCTTGTTTCCGCCGATGCTGATGCCTCCAAAGGAGGGCAGGTTTGCGGACTTGGACGATTGCTCGGAGGTTGCCTCAAGAACAGTGCCAATGACCACCACGTCAACACCCTGAGCGCGACCTGTCATGATCGCCATGCCGGCGTCGATGTTGCTGTGGTTGGCCCCTGGATCGAGAGTGAGAACCCGGCCCATGAGCTGGGTGGAATGAACCATCTCGGCCTGAACCGCGCGCGAGACCGAGTCGGCGACATCCGCCGCACTCGACCCCGTGTTATCGGTAAATGGCAGCACGCCTACCTTGAACTGGCCGCCTTGCGCCTTTGCCGGCAACGGCGCGAACAACGAAGACAATGCGATCGATGCAACGATAATGCTGAGTGTCCCGGGTTTAGTCTGCTTCGTGCGATTGAGCTTGGTCCGACCGATCATGGCGTGCGACTCCAAATCTGCGCGGAAAGCGCGTGTCCATTTTTGGCGCCCTGGGAAGTCCAGCAATTATATACAGACCTCTCAACCCGCCGCAGCGGGGATAAGGACTTTTTTTCAGAGGCCTGTGGACGCCAGGCCTGCCCGATGCAGCAGGTTCGTCTTCAAGGCCGGCGGCGGTTACTGGCCGCGCCTCACGGCCCAATTGGTGCCGCCTGCCCACATTCGGGAACTCCCTGAGAACCGCTAAAGCCTCGACTGCACCAGCCGGGAGACCCGCAGCGAATTGCGAATGAGAAAGGTCGTCAGCAGCAGGGTCAAACTGCCAGCAGTCAGCCCTATGGGGATAATCCACAGGCCGAGAACCTCGTGGGCATCGGTCGGTATGCCGTATATAAAAGCTCCGAAGTCGACTAACCGGCCATCCTGAACCCATGCGCCGGCGTGGGAAGGGACGATCATCTTGGCGAAGGCAATAATCACAAACCCGGCTCCAAACGCGTACCCGAAGACGCCCAGGAAGAAGACAAATATCCACGCAACGCTCCTGGTCGCGAGCCGCAGCGTAGCGCGCAGCAACACGATGGGCGAAAAGCTGCGGCTGGCCCGCCGGATGAGCAGCCCATCGCGATACTGAGCGGCCAGTTCCCTGGCAGGCCCCAGCCGCGCCAGCACCGATTCAACGCTGGCTCCGCTCTGCTCTGCGGAGTCGCGCACATGCGCCGCGATCTCCATCACAATCTCTTCGCGCTCGCCCAGCGTGAGAGGAGCCAGCTGCAGGCGCAGCGTCGCGATGTAGTTTTCCATCTGTTTGTCAGTGATCATTGGACCTTCTCCTTTTCGTTCACAACCGGTTCAACCAGGCGGCTCAGGCCCTCTGCAAAGCTGGTCCACGCCTGCGCCATAACGCGCAGGCGTACCTGGCCTGCCTCAGTCAGCGAGTAGTACTTGCGTGGGTGGCCGGCTTCGGCCTCCACCCATTCCGACGTCAACAAACCTTCGACTTTGAGCCGGTTCAGAACCGGGTAAATGGTTCCTTCAGCCAAGGCCAGCTGCGAGTGGGTCTCGAGATACCGAATGATCTCCAGCCCGTAAAGCCTGCGCTGCCAAAGACTCGCCAGCGCGGCCATTTCCACGGCGCCCTTCCTGAGCTGCGCCTCCCATCGGTCCGGCTGCTCGGGTTCCAGGCCATTCAACTTCGACTTCGACATTGAGTATTACCTCGTATAACAATGTATCATGCTATTCAATGTATACGCAAGAAGCGCCGTTCAGTTCCCATTTCCGAAAGTTTCGTTGTTGGAGCGCGAACTGAGCCGGACGAGCTGTCAGCGTTATTGCGTCTAAATGATTCTAATTAAATGCCTTCGCCCATCGAGACGTACTCCTGCAGCCGGTCGAGCTCCTCGCGATAAGCCTCGCGTTCCGCGGCTTCCGCGGCAAACGGCTCGGGTACCTGGGTCTGGGTGTCGACCAGGCTGAGGCACTTCTCCAGCTCGTTGACCCGTGCCGACAGCGCAATCAGCGCATCGGAGAGCGGGTCCTTGATGTCGTGAGGATCGGTGATCAGCACACGTTCGCCATTGCGATAGACAATATGCGCGGGCACTCCTACGACGGTCGAGTTGGGCGGAACGGACGACAGAACCACCGAGCCTGCGCCGACACGCGAGTTCTGGCCGACCGTGATATTGCCGAGGACATTGGCATTGTTGCCGATAAAGACGCCGTCGCAGATGGTCGGGTGGCGCTTGCCATGGCCCTTTCCAGTTCCGCCCAGCGTGACGCCCTGGTAGATGGTCACGTCGCTGCCCACAATCGCGGTTTCGCCGATAACCACGCCAGTTGCGTGATCGATAAAGAGCCGCCGCCCCAGCAGCGCGCCCGGATGAATATCAACGCCGGTCAGAAAGCGGGCAAACTGCGAAAGGATGCGTGCCAGCAGCCGAAGCCGTGCACGCCACAGAAGATGGGAGGCACGGTGGTACCAGACCGCCCACAAGCCCGGATAGCAGAGAAAGACCTCAAGCGATGAACGCGCAGCGGGGTCGCGCTCTTTGACGGAGGCGATGTCTTCGGCGATGCGGGAAAACATGAACATGATTGGAATCGAAAAAACATTGAACGGGCAAGACGGGGATCAGGGTTCGAAAACCACCTGACTCTCATCTGCTTATGGCTCACCAAACACAGTTCACGGTTCGCAGCATAGTAGGAGACATCCATCAACTGCGAACCGTGAACTGTGTGCCCTCTGCCGTCAGCTGTAGGCTGTTCCTAGCTTTCTCACGCCGGTACCGCAATTGGCTCGGTCGGTAGCGCCAATGCCTGCTGGCGCAGCGGTTCATAGAGCACGCTCGAGAGATACCGTTCGCCGAAGTCGGGCAACACCACCACAATCAGCTTGCCCGCATTCTCAGGCCGCGCCGCAACCTTCAGCGCCGCCGCGACAGCCGCACCGGAGCTGATGCCGACAAAAAGGCCCTCCTCGCGTGCCAGCCTCCGCGCCATCTCCACAGACTCGTCGTTGGTGACCTGCACCACTTCGTCGATGACGTTGGTGTCGAGCACGCCGGGCACAAATCCCGCGCCGATGCCTTGAATCTTGTGTGGTCCCGGCTTGCCTCCGGAAAGCACCGGGCTGTCGGTCGGCTCTACCGCAATCGCCTTGAACTCAGGTTTGCGCGGCTTAATGTAGTTCGACACGCCGGTAATTGTTCCGCCCGTGCCCACGCCGGAAATCAGGATGTCCACTTTGCCGTCGGTATCGTCCCAGATCTCCGGACCGGTGGTGGCCAGGTGGATCGCCGGGTTCGCGGGGTTATCGAACTGCTGCAGCATGTAGCCGTTCGGAGTCTTCTCCAGAATTTCTGTGGCCTTGGCAATTGCGCCCTTCATGCCGTTGGGGCCTGGGGTCAGCACAATCTCAGCGCCGTAGGCCAGCAGCGTCACGCGACGCTCGAGGCTCATTGTCTCCGGCATGGTCAGGATCAGCCTGTAACCCTTCACTGCGGCCACAAACGCCAACGCAATGCCGGTGTTGCCGCTGGTGGGCTCAATCAGCACGGTCTCGCCGGGCGTGATCTTGCCGGCCTTCTCGGCCGCGTCGATCATCGCTAGTCCGATGCGGTCTTTTACGCTCGATACGGGATTCTGGCTCTCGAGCTTAACTACAACGGTGGCCGGCAGCCCCGCCGATACGCGGTTCAGCCGCACCAGCGGGGTCTTGCCGATAAGTTCGGTTACATTCGCGGCAATGCGCGCCATAATGAATCTCCTTTTTGGGGGCTCTTGGCCCCGGTCGTGGATTTTTGGGGGTGCGGTGACGCCGTCAGGCGGGGGAATTCGCGCGCGAACAGGCGCACGTCAACGTCGGAGCTGTCACCAGTTCGGTGTTAGCGACATCGACGCATGGAAACAGGTTAGACCCGAGGTCGGCGGTATGGCAAGCGAAAGGTCGAACAAATGTACGGGTTAGCAAGCCTCAGCCGGTGTTTCTGAGCCCCGCCGAGATGCCGCTGATGGTGGCCGCAATGGCCCGGTTGACTTCGGGCGTGTCCTCGCCGGCCCGCTTCCGCCGCAGCATGTCTACCTGGATCAGGTGCATGGGGTCAACGTAGGGATTACGCAGCTTGATCGAATGCGCCAGCACCAGATTGGTCTCGAGCAGCTCCATTTGTCGCAGCACTCTAAGAACATTGCGCACGGTGCGATGGAACTCCGCGACGAACAGGTCGTAGATGCGTTCCCGCAGCCCGGCATCCTTGACTAGCGACGAATAGAGCCGCGCCGTGGCCAGGTCCACCTTTCCAAGTGCCATCTCCACGTTGCGCAGCAGATCGATGAACAGCGGAAACTCGCGCGCCATGGTTTGCAGGAGCTCAAGCCGCGACGGCTGTCCGGGCATGGCCTCGTTCTGTTCCAGGAATTGCTCGAGCGCGAACCCCACGCCGAACCAAGCGGGAACCAGCAGCCGCGACTGCGTCCATCCAAAGACCCATGGAATGGCGCGAAGGTCCGCGATCTCGAGCGATGCCTTCCTGCGCGATGGCCGTGACCCGATCTTGGCGTTTTCAAGCTCTCCCACGGGCGTCGACTGCTCAAAGTACTCAATCACACCCGCGTCGTTGAGGATGTGCGAGCGGTAATAGCCGAAGGAGATCTCAGAGAGCTCGTTGAGCGCCGCTTCCCATTCCGGCTTCAGCACTCCGGTGAAGTGGCCCTTGGGGTCGCGCGCATTGGGCCGGGCCAGCGCATCGAGCGAGGCCGCGATCATCAGCTCCAGGTTGCGCTCGGCCAGCACCTCGTCGGCGTATTTGAAGTTGAGCACCTCGCCTTGTTCGGTAATGCGGAGTTGTCCTTCAAACGAATCCATCGGCTGGGCAAAGATGGCGCGATGCGTCGGGCCGCCGCCACGGCCCACGGTGCCGCCTCTGCCGTGAAAGAGCCGCAGCTTCACCCCCGCCTCGCGCGCCACGGAGTGCAGGTCGCGATGCGCGCGAAAGATCTCCCAGGTCGAGGTGAGCATGCCTCCGTCCTTGTTCGAGTCGGAGTAGCCCAGCATCACCTCCTGGTGGTTGTCCCACGAGGCCATCACTTTGCGGTAGTCCTCGCGGTTCCACAGTTCGCGGCAGACGTTCGGTGCCTCGCGCAGGTCTTCGATCGACTCGAACAGCGGGACAGGCATCAGGCCCGGATCGCGCCCGCCGCCTTCCACCTTGACCCCGCCGAGGCGCGCCAGCCGCACCACGGCAAGCACATCTTCCACCGTTGCCGCACCGCTGATCACGTACTGCCGAATCGACTCGGGCGAACAGCTCTCTTTTACTTCGGCCACCACGCGGAAGGTTTCGAGCACGCTGGCCGTCTCTTCCGAAAGCCCGCCCGGCAGCGTTGGCGCAATCGTGTCGGCAATCGACTCCTGCAGCGCGGTCGCATGGACGCGCGCATGCTGGCGAATGTCGAGCGTGTGCAGATGCAGGCCGAAGGTGCGCACCTGCAAGATCAGCGGATCGATGAGCGTACGCGCGATGCGCAGGCCGCGATTTTCTGCCAGCGATGCACGCAGCGTGCCAAGGTCGTCAAGAAATTCATCCACCGAGCAGTAGGCCGGCAGCACGCGGGCCAGCTTTTCCTGTCCTTGCGAAAGCGTGTAGCTGGTGACGGGGAGCCGCGCGTCCACAGGGCCCGGCTGTTCCATCGTGCGTTGCAGACGCGCCTTCAGACAGATCGTGAATCGCCTATAGTATTCGAACTCATACTGCTCGCCGAAGACCTGCGCCTCCGGCGTGTGCACCTGCGCGATATATGCGTCGAGCCGCGCTTGCAGCGCATCGCTTACGGCAGATTGCTGGGCGCTCGTCGTCAGCAGGTCCATGATCTGCTGCATCCGGTCCTGGTAGTAGAGCAGCAGGTGTCCGCGCGCAAGCTGGATGGAGTCGCGCGTCACCTGCGGCGTCACAAACGGGTTTCCGTCGCGATCGCCGCCGATCCATGAGCCGAATTCGAGCACCTGCGGCAGGGCCAGCGTGTCGATCTCCACTCCATAGGACTCGTGAATCGCCTCGCCGATCTCGCGATACAGGCTGGGCAGCGTCTCGAAGATAGACACGTCGTAGTAGTCGAGGCCCATCTTGATCTCGTCGTAGACCGTAGGCCGGCGCGAGCGGACCTCGTCGGTCTGCCACAGGCTCGTAATCTCCGCCAGCACCAGTTCTTCGAGCCGCGCCAGATCCTGCTCGGGGATGGGAACCTGATCGAGCGCCTCGAGAAACTCGCCGATCCGCCGTCGCTTGAACATGACCGACCGCCGCGCCACCTCGGTGGGGTGCGCGGTAAACACCGGCACAACAAGCACGCGCTTCAGCCAGTCCAGCGCTTCTTCCCAGCGGATGCCCACACGCTTCATCTCGGTGAGGGTCCCGGCCAGCGACCCGCGCTGCCGATTCATCTCGCCGCTCAACCGCAGCGCAATGCGCCGCCGCTTGCGGTGGTTCGTTTCCGCCAAATTGATGAGCTCGAAGTAGAACGCAAACGCCCTCGTCAGCAGCAGTGCGCGTTCAACAGGCAGCGAATGAACCAGTTCGAGGGCCTTCGCCGCGTGGGTTGCCGCTTCTTCTTCGCTTCCGCAGGCTTCCGCATCGCGCCTGCGAATGGTGCCCTGCCGCAGCGCTTCAACGTGGGCAAACAGCTCTTCGCCCGCCTGCTCGCGCAGCACCTCGCCCAGCAACATGCCGAGCGAGCGCACATCGCGCCGCAGGGGAGCTTCCTTCAGGTCGCCGCTCTGCGCCTCCAGCTCAGCCAGCCGCTGCGACCACGATTCCGGGTTCCATAAGAGAGGCATCGTCTTTCGATTATGCACGATTGAAAACAGAGAATCAGCGACGGAAGCAGGTGGCACTGTGGTCATTGACCATGCCCGCTGCCTGCATGAACGCGTAGACGATCACCGGTCCGACGAATTTGAAGCCTCGTTTTTTGAGCTGCTTCGACATCTCGAGGGACAGGGCAGTTTCTGCGGGGACGCGGCCGGCGTTCTGGATGGGCTTGTCGCCGACAAAGCCCCACAGAAAGCCTGAAAAGTCCTCGCCACCCCTCTGCATCGCAAGGTAGATGCGGGCGGCCTGGATGGTGGCCTGAATCTTGGCTCGGGAGCGGATAATGCTCGGATCAGCGAGCAGACGCTCGACGTCGGCTTCACGGAACCGAGCGACCTTCACCGGGTCGAATCCTCTGAACGCTTCGCGAAAGGCATCGCGCTTCCGCAATACGATGATCCATGCCAGGCCGGCCTGAAATCCTTCGAGCATGAGCAATTCCCACAGTTCGCGGCTGTCGCGCACGGGCACGCCCCATTCCGTGTCGTGGTATTCGCGGAGCAGAGGATCGCTCTCAGCCCAGGCGCAGCGGGATTTCGTTTTGGTGGTCATCATCAGGTCCCTTCCAACTGCCCCATCAGCTCTTCCCACTCGGCTGTAAGCGCGGCCAGCTGGTTGCGCAGGTCCTCGGCCAGTGCGGTCAGCCGTGCCGTCTCCGTGGCGGAGACAAATACGCCCAACTGTTCTTCCGTGTGCGCGATGGCCGCCTCGATGCGCGGGGTCTCCTCTTCAAGAAACGCAACCCGTTCTTCCATCT